>ERZ761610.429-NODE-429-length-34073-cov-16.237433_pt1 | contig 34073 bp, 28 predicted proteins | sample MGYA00512164_ERZ761610 | MGnify/ENA primary metagenome ERZ761610 (study PRJEB28899, sample SAMN02850038) | bioreactor sludge metagenome | biome: EBPR Sludge; feature: EBPR Bioreactor; material: flocular biomat | place: Australia: Thorneside Wastwater Treatment...
CAATTCCATAAGGAAATGACTGATCTTTATGGTAGCAATTACAAAGATCGGATTGAAAAGGGAGAGATATTGCCCTTTGCTGATCAGAGAATTTCACCAGACGTACGAAGTGCGTTAAATGGATTCATTAAACTTCGGACTGAACGATACAAGAAACAATTGTCAAGATATTCATCGGTTGTAGGAGATTTCTACAAAAAAGAAGTTGGCGATCTCATTATAGATCCATACTTTACTTTCGATAACTCTTCTCGAAGCAGTGCGCCTTCAAAGAAAAAATAATGCTAGAAAAACAATTGATAATGCGCGGAGCTAAAACATCGACATGAGCCTTGAAGTCATCGTCGGAATCATCGGCATTATCCTGGACATCGCCCTGGCGGACAGGGTTCTGCCGTCACTGGATGGGCTGTACAAGGTCACGGCAGGGTTTATTTTTGTGTTTGGGTTTATCGGTGTTTTGTATGGCGTTCTGCCTGAAGAGACCGCCAGTGAGTTGACTGGGATATATTTGTTTGTTTTGATTATTTGGTACATCACGAAGGAAGAAAAGTGAAGTAATAAGGCCGAGAAGAACGGCAAGTAATTTTGTCGGAAATTTGCAATGTCACTTTATATGACGAGGAAATATATGACAATGTAGATATATCAATCAATCGGGTGGAGTATTTCATGCTCCGATCACACCAATATGGCATTCCATGTAATCGGGATGGATTGAAGGATATATGATTCTATCAAGGACGATAATATGTTAAATGACGAAACGTATATCAAAGCATGGCAAAAAATCGAAGACTCGCAACGCCCAAAGACTTTGGAGTTGGAATTATGTTCAATGGATATTGATAGAGTTCCAGAAGGGATTGGCAACCTTTTACATTTGCAGTCTCTTGATTTGTCTCGAAATAGGATAAAAGAATTGCCAGATTGTATTGGGCAACTTTCCCAATTGCACACCCTTAATCTTTCTCAAAATCAAATTGTAATAGCACCTAAATCTATAAGCAACCTTTCTTTTTTAACACATCTCGATTTAAGTAAAAACCATCTAAAAGTTTTCCCAGACGCTTTGAGAATGTTGAAGAATTTAGAAATATTACGGTTAAATGAAAATGAAATCGAGGAAATTCCATCTTGGATTTCAGAACTCCAATCCCTTCAATGGCTTGAGATTTCATCTAATAAAATTTGGGAATTGCCTGATGAAATCGGAGAACTAAAGAACTTAAGGATGCTTGCTGTAGGAACGTCAGCAAATTCCTCTCGTAATAATAAATTAAGAAATATTTCTGCTGGGATTCGCCGTTTAAGGAGAATTGAAGAGATTTGGTGGTGTAATTGTGAATTGGAAGACCTGCCTGATTGGATTGGTGAGATTAAATCTTTAAGGGAATTGCGCCTTGAAGGTAATAAAATCCAAGACCTGCCTGCTACGCTAACCCAGCTCCCCCAATTAATAGAACTAAATCTAAATAAAAACCCTCTTAACCCAGAACTGACCAAAGTATATCAGCAAGGCATAGAATCAGTTAAATCATATTTGCGAGTGAGATACTCTGCGCAAACCGCTTCTAATGAAGCTAAATTAATTCTTGTTGGGGAAGGCGATGTAGGCAAAACCTGCTTAATGGATGCGTTGTTAGGGCATCCATGGCAAGAGCATGACACAACGCATGGCATAGAGATAAAACAAATTAAGATCATAGATTCGCAGAGCAAAAAACAAGTTATTCTTAATGGATGGGATTTTGGCGGACAACGTGTGTATCGCCCTACTCATCAATTATTTTTTAGCAGCCCTGCAGTATACCTTGTAGTTTGGAAGCCGCGTGAAGGATCCCAGCAAGGTTTTGTAAAAGAGTGGATACAATTAATAAAACGCCGTGAGCCAGAAGCGAAAATTCTGGTTGTGTCTACCCATGGCGGTCCACAACAACGACAACCTGATATTGATAAACAGGAATTATGGGATGTTTTTGGTAAAGAAACACTTGTTGGTTTTTTTGAAGTAGATAATAAACCTGACGTAGGAGGGGTGCGATATGGTATTAACAAACTAAAACAAGCTATCGCACAATCTGCTTTTACTTTATCTGAGGTGGGAAGACTTATTCCCAAAAACTGGCAAAAAGTTCGTGATGAATTAGCGAAATCTACGTCCACTTATTTGTCGTATGATAATTTATTAAAAATGTGCTATTTGTATGGAATGAACGAGGATGATGCGCGCTTATTTGTTTCGGTTGAACACAACCTTGGGCATCTCATTCATTATCAACATGATCCAGCCTTACGCGATATTGTTGTATTAAAGCCTAATTGGCTAGCGACGGCTATCAGTTTTATCTTGGATGATAAAATTACCCGTCAAAACAATGGATTGGTACGCTTTTCTCGTCTAAACCAGTTGTGGGATGACCCGTTTCGCTCTCCTGAAAACCGTTATCCTAAAAACCTCCACTCAATTTTTTTACGTTTGATGGAACGTTTTGATTTATCCTATGCTGTTGATAGGATTTCTGGTAGCAATCAATCAGATCCTCAAAGCCTAATCGCCCAACTTGTCCCTGATGTTGCACCCAATGAAAAAGATTTCGAAAAAAAATGGACACCAGAAATTGTCTCAGGTGATTTCCAGCAGACACAAATCTGTCGCATTGTAGATGCGAGCAATGGTCAATCTGCGAATGCTGAGGGCTTGTTCTACCAATTGATTGTTCGTTTGCACCGTTATTCTCTGGGTCGCGTAAAATATGCTGACAGTGTCCACTGGCAGCGCGGACTTGTCCTCGACGCCGATTACAACGGTCGTGCCCTCCTGCGATACATTGGTAATGACGTCCATATTACTGTCCGTGCCGCTTACCCGCAAGGCTTCCTTACCATACTTACTGATGAGGTCAAATTTTTAGTGGAGAGTTTTTGGGAGGGATTGCGTTGTGAAGTGACCGTTCCATGTCTTAATCCAAAGCCATGCAAGGGATTGTTCGAGGTCAGTAAACTGATTGAGAACAAAAAAGAAGGACACCCCCAACAGCCCTGCTCGATTTGCAATAAATGGCAAAGTATCGATGTGCTGCTTTCAAATGCACCAGCGTCCAATCCATTGCCACAGATCGATGCTCTGGCTACGCAAAAGGTGTTGGACGAACTCAGCGAACTTCGCAAGATTTTAATCAAGCACGACGATGTCACCATTGGTCGCTTCGATCATCTTGATGCGGGGCAGCGCGAGCTACTCAGCCAAGCTGAAACATCTTACAGAAACCTCTTGCAAGTTTTTACTGACGAAGCCAAAGAAGGTCCACGCCTGTTCAGCATGAGACCTGTTGACCCAAATTGGCTCGAAGTGCCAAAAACTCTTGTCAGCCAAAAATTCCGCATTCTCTTGTGGTGCGAACATTCCCAACTTCCGCTCTTTGTTCTTAATAAAGAAGGCGATAGGCGCGGTATTTATGAAATTGACCTGCCTTATGAATGGGTGACCGAAGCCGCACCTTACCTCAAAGCCGTTGTCGCTACACTCAGTTTAATTCTTCCCGTTGCTTCTTCCGCCACCAAACTGCTACTGCCTGACGACCAATACAAAAACATCGAAAAAGAACTTGCCTTTGGAAAAGACGTTTTCGACTCGATGCTCAAAGGTGCGGATAAACTCACCAATTGGTCTGATAAAGCCGACGCCCCTGATTTGCCGCACGGAGCAATGCAGAGCGCCGAGGGCGCTCTCCTCCGTGAACTCCATGCTTTTCTCAAAGAGAAAGATCCTGCCTTTGGCGGTCTCGTCCGTGTGATGGATAAACAACAAAGATTCCTTTGGGTGCATGAACAGTTTGCTCGTGAATATTAAGCCTATCGGCAGATTTTGCAGCCTAGTTTTGCACCCAAATTCAACCTGCTTTGTCTCTCCTTACTGCTGTACACAAAAACTAAAGCAGGGAAATCGAAATTGTTCAAATCAAAATCTAATTGATCTCATCAAAAACAAGGAGTAGATTATGCAAGACAAATTTCTGCCTTACACTGAAGTAGATAACAGGAGCATTCTTTCTGAGATCGGGCATAAAATCGTTATGGATGTTGCGCCTGATGAAGAGCTGACATCCCGCAAAATGACCGCTGAAATCTTACGGCGTTATGAGCAGGGAGATGTTCTAGTTGCAGAAACTTCCGCTAATGATGCGGGAGGTTTTGGGGATATTGACCTGGCGACTCTTGTGATTCTACCCGTTCTGGTTTCAACACTTTCAGAAATATGCAAGCAGTTGGTAGTTTGGACATTTGAAGAAATCAAAACGGATATTAAGAAATCTGAAGACAAAAAGAAAAAAGTGTCTCAGATGATAGATGTTATCGTAGATGAGAAATTTGAGGAAGTAAATAAGAAAGTGAAATCCAAAAAGGGGCAGAAAAAGGGAAAAGAAATTCGAAAAGCCATAAAGATACGTATTAAAAGCCAACTTGAAATTTGATGGTATCCGACAATATCTGCTTTTAGTTTTCGGCACAAGGAAATACTTAAAGGGAAAATGGGATGAAGACTAAAAAAATAAATATCTTTGCATTCCCAAGCCAGACTGCAATATTATTTTGGCTAGTTACAATAACTCTGGTAGGAGCGGTAGCTTTCGGAACAAGTGGCGAAGCACCGTTTCCTATTTGGTGGCTGCTACCTGTACTTTTATTTCTGACAATATGGGGATTTTTGGCGCGCCCAGACCGTGATATTCGAAATCGCAGGTTGGCACCTATCGGGAGGCAGTATCCATATCTCCGTGAATCAATTAATATGCTATCAAATAGGATTGGACTAAAAAAAACTCCAATTATTTTCGCAACCGATGCTAATCGAAGATACACCATGGGCTCATTTCGCCGTTGGTACATTGTGTTGGGAACAGACCAATTACATAATTTAGAGGCGCAATTAAGCAATCCAGATGAGGCCGAACGTGCAGAAGCTATACTTTTGCATGAACTATATCATTTTAAGAATGGGGATTACTGGCAAACTGGATTTTTAGATGTGCTATTCCAATCGATTTTTCCCTTGATGCTGTGGTTTATGTTTTTTTTCGGGGGTTGGATGTTTTTGCTGGTGTTGGTGTCTCAATCGCTTGCGCAAATTACGCCGCAAGCAATACTTGAAAAGATGCCCGCTGAATTGTTGCCAATGCTTGAACCCATTCTGTTGAACAGCTTGCCGTCCCAGACAGAAATGGATGGAATTTTAGCTAAAGCGGAGGGAATTAATTTTATATATGTAGTTTCATTTGTTTTTAATATTTCACTTCCCCTGATTATTATTTCTATTACTTTATTGATTTTCTACTCCCATTTGATCTGGCGAATGAGGGAATATTATGCGGATGCTGGTGTAGCACAGACATTGGGTAATGTTTCATCTTACTTTAGACTCTCCACCATGAAACTGGTTTCAACTGCACTTGAATTGCGTGGTGATAATAAGATATCAACAGAAATTCAGATGTGGATTTCAGATATTTTCTCGAAATTCGATGGTTACATTGAAAGAAGGAGAACACCCAATGGGCGCCATGATGCTTTGTTGGATCCTCAAAGGGTGTTTTATGATTGGAAGCGAGTCGCCTTATTGTTGAGTGGATTAATACTCATTCTTGAAATTTTCCTCGCAACACCTTTGACCCTTCCTTTGGTTGGGCAAAACCCCATGCATTTTTCAACGGTGGTTGTAGTGGTTGCAGTTGCCTATTTTTTGTTGCCGCGCTTGGTGCTAGGTATATCAGGCTGGCTGGATGCAGTAAAAATAATCCTGGTTGTTAATGGCATTCGATTAGCATGGTTGTTATTGACATTGTCATCTTTATGGGGACTCTACTTTGTTGCTCCAGAGTATTTGACCGAAATCCTGATGTCTGCGATCTATTCCATTGCGCGATATGCAGGTAATGCTTCCTTTGATTTTGGCTTATCAGAGTTTATCGTAGAAGCGTCGGTGGCGAACCTGCTGCAAGTTCCAATAATATTTATCCTCCAATTAGTATCTACCTTATGCTTGACCTTTTTGTTTGGTCGAATTTTTAAGTGGTATTCATACCTTGCTACGAGTGAAGTTTTCAAAAGGACAGTTTTGGTATTGACGATGGGTGCGGCAATAATCCTCTTGTTTATTTTTTTGCCAATCAGTACAGCTGTATTAACGGGTAATCTCGGTTTGTTCGTGCAGCCAATAATGGTAGTTCAGATTGTTGTGGGGGCTTTAACTTTGATCGGGATGGCTTTTTGGTTTTACCAGAACGATAAGAAATATTTTGGTAAATGTCCGCGTTGTGGCAAGGAAGTTACTCAATCGAGTCATTTCCTTGATAATTGCACGGAATGTGACGAGGTTTTATACCCTTGGTTATGGACGGAATATGATGACGAGTAAATTTAGCAAAGGGTTAACTCTGTTTTCGGCGGCATATTTAATTCTGTTTGCCTTGTTTTTGATCATATTAGGGTGGGTAAACCCGCTATTTGATGGGGAAGCCGAAATTGTTATGTTTGCTTTGTTTTACTGCTGTGGGCTCATCCCAGTGGGCTTTTTTAGCACGTCTTGGTTGCTTTGGTCAGGACGTGAAAAGCTCTCTAATATCTTGATATGGTTCTCATTTCAAATCTTATTTGTTTTATCAATGGCGATGTATGATTCTGCTTTTCTGGGTCTCTTGTTTTCGACGTTGTTGATAGTAATTTTTCCGTTACTTGGGATTGTAGATTTCTTCTTTGCCAAAAATAATGGCTATTCGCTGCGATTTATCGGCTGGGGGTCTGTGGGCATTATCTGGTCCATACTGTTGATGTGGAGATTCAAAGGTAATCTAATCGACGAGTATATTGATACCCTTGTTACAGGATCCAATAGTTTGTGGCTGTTGAATGCATTAATGTATGGATTTGGCTGGATGGTCATTGCTGGTGTCATTTCATTTGTCTTTGAATTAATAAGTGTTTTATCGAAGGAATATCATGCTGGGTGATTTATTTATAGAGTTGTCATGTTTACGGATAATCATCTACCCCCATAGTTAAATTGATATTGGGGATCGTAGCGACATTTGCTGGATGGAATGCGGTACAGCCCTGGAGTTTCAAGCCCAATTAGATGGCTGCCTTCAGTTTAATGTAAATGATAATGAAAAGGTAAATAATTCAGGCGCGTTTAGTGTTACGGTAGTTGTCTTTAATCAACAACCGTAATATGGGATATTTCTACTTTTCGTTGGCGATATCCACCAACTTGTTCGACAAATCTGCCGCTCTCGTCTATACTTATTAGACGCGTAGCGGAGAGACTTTCCGCCGCCTGCGCTGTGTTGCGTGGGCGGCTTTTTATGAGGAATCAGGACGGTTTATGGCGAAGAAGAGCAATGGTAGCATGACAAAAGAGACAGCGGACAAGTCACTGGAGCAGTGGTTGTGGGATGCGGCGTGTTCGATTCGCGGGGCAAAGGATGCGCCGAAGTATAAGGATTACATTCTGCCGTTGGTGTTTGCCAAGCGGTTGTGTGACGTGTTCGATGATGAGATCAACCGCATTGCCAGCGAGGTGGGCGGACGGGCAAAGGCGTTTAAACTGGTGAAGCGTGACCCGAAACTGGTGCGATTCTACATCCCGTTGGAACCCGCTGACCCTGAGGATTCTGTCTGGTCTGTCGTCCGCAGGCTCACGGTTAAGATCGGTGAGGCGTTGACCGATCATCTGCGGGCAATTGCGAAGGAAAATCCAAAACTGCAGGGCATCATTGATCGGGTGGACTTCAATGCCACCACGCATGGTCAGCGCGATATTTCGGATGACCGTTTGAGCGCGTTGATCGAGCAGGTCAGTTTGAAGCGGTTGGGCTTGAAGGATGTGGAAGCAGACATCATCGGGCGCAGTTATGAGTATTTGATCCGTAAGTTTGCGGAGGGCGGCGGGCAGAGCGCGGGTGAGTTTTATACGCCGAAGGAAGTGGGGCTGATCATGGCGCACATCCTTGACCCTGAGCCTGGGATGGAGATGTATGACCCGTGCTGCGGCTCGGGCGGACTGTTGATCAAGTGCGAGTTGGCGCTGCAGGCAAAGATGGATTTGCGTTCGAAGAAGTCTTTTGCACCGCTCAAGATGTATGGGCAGGAATATACCGCCAACACGTGGGCGATGGCGAATATGAATATGATCATCCACGATTTGGAAGGGGAGATCGAGATTGGGGATACGTTTAAAGCGCCGAAGTTTTTGACGAAGAATAAATTGCGTCAGTTTGACCGTGTGGTTGCCAACCCGATGTGGAATCAGGATTGGTTCACGGAAGGCGATTACGATGCGGACGAGTACGGGCGCTTCCCCAAGGGCGCGGGCTTTCCTGGCAAACAAAGCGCGGACTGGGGCTGGGTGCAGCACATCTTCGCCAGTTTGAATGCGGGTGGACGCGCCGCGATTGTGTTGGATACGGGCGCCGCCTCACGCGGAAGTGGGTCTGCTAACACGACCAAGGAGAAGGACGTGCGCAAGTGGTTTGTGGATAACGACCTGATCGAAGGCGTGATCTATTTGCCTGAGAATTTGTTTTACAACACCTCTGCTCCAGGCGTTATTTTATTTTTGAACAATGCCAAGCCAGCCAAGCGTAAGAATAAACTCTTTTTGTTGAACGCTTCACGCGAGTTTGAAAAGGGCGACCCCAAGAACTTCATCCCTGAGAAGGCGATTTCGCGTATTGCCGAGACCTTCAAAGATTGGCGAGAAAAGGATAAATACAGCCGCATTGTGAGCAGGGATGAGATTGTCAAGAACGATTACAACATTTCGCCAAGCAGGTATATCCATACAGCAGATGGGGAAGAATATCGACCAATCAGTGAAATCCTTTCAGATATTCGTAGTTTGGAAGATGAAATAAAAACTACCAATGTTGCTCTTGAAGGTATTATTGGGAAACTTGTAAAGTAATATGGAAAAATACAAGCATATTAAATTAGAGGATTTGCCCAAAGATTGGTCAGTTGGCTTCTTCAAAGATTTAGCGACTTATAACTTAGGCAGAACTCCTACAAGAAATATCAAGAAATTTTGGGATGATGGCGTTTATCCCTGGGTTTCGATAGCGGATATGTTTCCTTATGGGATCATTCTTGGCACAAAAGAGAAGGTCTCTGAGATCGCCCATAATGAACTTTTTCGAAAGCGGTTAGTTCCTGCTGGAACTCTTTTGATGTCTTTTAAATTGACTATTGGTAGAGTTTCTAAACTTGGTATTTCTGCATATCATAATGAAGCAATTATCTCTATCTACATCAAAAACAAGGATGTTGTTTTTGATGATTATCTTTTTTATTACCTATCTCAGATTGATTATTCAAACTATCATGATACGGCTGTAAAAGGGAAAACTCTAAATAAAGGAAAAATAGATAAGTTAGAAATTGCATTACCGCCCCTTGACGAACAACACCGCATTGCCCATGTCTTGACCACCGTCCAGACCGCGATTGAACAGCAGGCAAAGTTGATTGACTTGACTCGCGAACTCAAGTCCACGCTGATGGGGAAGTTGTTTACCGAAGGTCTGCGTGGGGAGAAGCAGAAGGAGATAGAAAATCGTTTCGTTCCTGCAAATTGGAAACAGTTAAGGCTGGAAGAAACAGGCGATGTTATTTATGGTATACAGGCGGCTGTTGCTAATAATTTGCTGCCTATTGGCATGAAAATCCTCACTAATAAAAATATCACTCTTGATGGTCAAATTGTTTTGGATGAAATCAACTATTTTGAATTGAAGACAAAAAGGCATTTTGACAGTGTTCTTCAAAAGGGCGATATTTTGTTTAACTGGAGAAGCGGAAGCAAGGAACATATTGGGAAGACTGCGTACTTTAATTTGGATGGCGAATATACTCATTCGTCGTTTATTCTCAGAATTCGCCCAAATGAAAGTGTAAGCGGCAGATTTCTCTTTTGGTATTTGTTTTACCTGCGAGAATCGGGATATTTTCTTCAGAAGCATGACATTTCATCAGTTAATGCTACTTTCAACAAAAGTGCAGTAGATGCCTTGTCGGTGTTCCTGCCACTCAAGGATGAGCAAGAAGAAATTGCGTCTATTCTTGATGCGGTTGATTCAAAGATTATGCTACTTAAACGAAGGCAAGATGTCCAAGAAGAACTCTTTCGTACGCTGTTGCATCAGTTGATGACGGGACAAGTCCGCGTGAAGGATTTAGACATATAGGATCAAAAGCAGGAGGAATGAATGGAAGCACGAAACAGAAAACTCAGCGAGTGGTACGGGAAAGTTCAGCAGGCTGAAATCAAATTGCCGCGATTTCAACGTTTCGAAGCGTGGGATCGCTGGCGTATTTGCAGTCTGATCGAAACCGTCATTCGCAACCTACCGCTGGGCATTACCCTGATTTTAGAGGTAAGCGATAAGGAGAAGTTCATTTCGCGCCACCTGGTCACTGCGCCAGAGACCAACGGACGTGTGCTCGAACATCTGTTGGATGGTCAACAACGATTAACCGCCCTTTGGCGTGTTTTTCACAATAATTATGAGTGGGAAACATATTATGTGTACGTCAAAGAATTCGATCAATTTGACAGTGACACCGACCTGGAAGATATGTCCGCATATTGGCGGGGGCGTTACTACAAAAAGAATGGTGAGCGTTATCCCATTTGGTGTGACGATCCCGCCCAGACTTTGCACCGTGGTTTTATTCCATTGCAGTTGCTTCGCCCAGAGGATATTCAAGGCGAAATTGATGATTGGATCAAGGACGCGGTCAGCCAGTATGAGCCCAAAGAAGGCAGTGGCATGGAGGAGTTGAAAAACTTCTTCAATTTCAGGCAGCGTGTCAGCGATAAGATCAAAGACCTGCGCGCTGTGGTCGCCAATTACAATCTGCCATATTTGTCCCTGCCTTCCACAACCGATAAATCTGTGGCGTTGAATGTGTTTATCAACATGAACACGAACAGTAAACCGCTCTCTCAGTATGATATTGTCGTGGCAGAGGTGGAGAACGTCATGGGCAAGTCTCTGCATGATTTGGAGGAAGAACTTCAGATCGCCCACCCCGAAGTTGCCCGATATGCGCCGCTTTCGGATCAAATACTCAATACATCGTCCCTGCTGCAGGGCTATTTACCCAATCAACGCGGTGCATGGGATATGGATAAGCGCGTCATGGTGGAACAATGGGAGAAAATGGCGACAGGCTTGAATCGCATGGCGGCATTTCTCAAAAGCGAAGGGATTTACGACGAACAGAGGCTGCCCACCAATGCGGTGCTGGCTGTCATTGCCGCTTTGTATGCCGATATTCCCTTATCAGGCGATAAACGAGGGCGCGACGAACTCCTCCTGAAAAAATACCTGTGGTATGCCTTTTTCACCGACCGCTACGAAAACTCCGCAGCCACCCACGCCTTCGCCGACTTCAAGGCACTGGGCGGTATCATTCGCGGTGATAAGAAACCCGACGGTAAGAAATTTACCGAAGCAGATGTGCCCATCTTTAGCGAATATTCCATTGTCGAAGCAGAAGAATTGATGACGGTTGAATGGTCTAAACGTGCAACCATCCGCGGGCGGGCAGTGCTGGCAGTGGCTTCACGCCTCGGCGCATTGGATTTTTCCACTGGAGAACGGCTCGATCTCAATAACATCAATCAACGCCAGTATCATCATGTCTTCCCAGATGCTCTTTTGAAAGAGGCGGGTATAAACAGTTTTCTGGCTTTGAATTGTGCCTTGATCAGCGACAAAACCAATATCTCCATCGGTCGCAAAGACCCGCTGAAATATTTGAAAGACCGCTATGAATGGACGACCGAAGCCATCGTTCAAGAACGTTTGCAGTCTCACCTGATTCCGATTCAAGAATTGGCAAATGGGGGATATGCAGATATGTCTGAAAAAGAAAAAGCAGAGAAGATGAAGAAAGACTTCGATCTTTTCCTAAGGAAGCGCGCCGAGTTGATTATCAAAGCCTTGAAGTTGCTCGTGGATGGGCATCAACTCAGTGCAAGAGATTTATACGAGGGGTAGCCAAAGGCAAAACCGTACCGCAGATGTACGCGGATTATTGGATTTCGCAGATGAAAAATCAGCGAAATTTGGGTAATCAGCGGTGTAATCTATGGTCAAGACAAAGGGTGAACCATGACCGAGAAAGAATACAAACATTCTGACCTCACAGGCAAAATCATTGGCGCGGCAATGAAGGTTCACTCTGCGCTTGGTAATGGCTTTCAAGAAGTCATTTATCAACGTGCGTTGGATATTGAAATGAAAGACCAAGGCTTAAACGCCAGCCGCGAACATGAAATGGATATTTTCTATAAAGGTATCAAGATCGGTCATCGCCGTGTGGACTTTTTTGTGGAAGAAAAAGTGATGGTGGAAATCAAAGCCGTCAGTGCATTGGACGATGCCCATCTGGCGCAAGCCATCAACTACCTTGAAGCGTATAATCTGGAAATTGGCTTGCTATTGAACTTTGGCGCAAAAAGCCTGCAATATCGTCGTGTTATCAATAGTAAGCATCTGCGAAATCAATCAGCGAAATCTGGAAATCAGCAGTAATCCGCGGTTAAGACAAAGGGTTTAACCATGCCAAAGCCAGGCGAACACAAAACCGTACAAGCCCGCATTCTTCAGTATGCCCAAGATATCGGCTGGGTGTATGTCCCTCGCGCCGAAGCAGACCGAAGGCGGGGTGTGAGCGCGCCTGGCGAAAAGCCCAAGTCACTTTACTTTGATAACCTGCTCCACCAGAAGGTGGTGGAATTCAATCCGCTTTACAACGAGCCTGTGGGCGCGCTGACGGGCAAACTCAACCGCATCCACACCGATATTCACGGCAATCGTGAGTTTCTCGAACACGTACGCAATCGCGGTAAATTTTTCCACGCCGAAGAAAATCGTGAACTCGATCTTATGCTCATTGATTACGAACATGGGCGTAACGTGTACGAGGTCACAGAAGAGTTTTACTGGCATAACGGTCGCTTCGGCAATCGTGAAGATGTGGTCTTCCTCATCAACGGCATCCCGCTCCTTGTGGTCGAATGCAAGAACGCCAGCAAAGATGAAGGCATTGCGCTTGGCATTGACCAGATCCGCCGCTATCACAGCGAAACGCCTGAATATTTCGTGCCCGAAATGGCATTCATTGCCACCGATGCGCTCGGCTTCGATTATGGCGGCACGTGGAACACCGTCAAACGCAACATCTTCCACTGGAAGCATGACCAGATCGGTCAACTGGAAGCGAAGGTCAAGAGTTTCTTCGAGATTCCGCGCATCTTGAAACTCCTGAAAGATTACATCGTCTTTGCCGAAAAAGATGAAGAACTCAACAAATACATCCTGCAACAACATCAGACCCACGCCATCGAACACTCCGTCGCAAGGGCGCATCACTCCACCAAACGGCGCGGGCTGATCTGGCACACGCAGGGCAGCGGCAAAACTTTCACCATGCTCAAAACCGCCGAACTGCTTTTCAAAGCGCCTGAGTCTGAAAAGCCCACCATCCTGCTGCTTGTAGATCGCAACGAACTCGAAGACCAGTTGATGAAGAACCTCGCCTCGCTTGGCATGGAAAATATGGAACCTGCCAATAGCATTGCCCGCCTCAATCAACTGCTTCGCGATGATTACCGCGGCATCATCGTTTCGACGATTCACAAATTTCGCGACATGCCCCCCGATTTGAATCCACGCTCGAACCTTTACGTCCTCGTGGATGAAGCGCATCGCACCACGGGAGGGGATTTGGGCAACTATCTGATGGCGGCTCTCCCGAATGCGACGTATCTCGGCTTTACGGGCACGCCCATAGACCGCACCGTTTATGGTCAGGGTACGTTTAAGACCTTCGGCGTGGATGACGCCCCTCAGGGCTATTTGCACAAATATTCCATCAAAGAAAGCATCGAAGACGGAACCACCCTGCCGTTATTTTACAACCTTGCGCCCAATGCCATGCTCGTCCCTGCCGAGACGATGGACAAGGAATTCTTCGCCAACGCACAGACTGAAGGCATCTCCGACATTGAAGAACTCAACAAGATTCTGGATCGCGCCGTCAACATCAAGAACTTCCTCAAAGGCAAGGCGCGCATCAAGAAGGTGGCACGATACGTTGCCGACCATTACCGTGAAAACGTCGAGCCGCTTGGATATAAAGCCTTCCTGGTCGGTGTGGATCGTGAAGCCTGCGCCCACTACAAAAAAGCGCTGGATGAAATCCTGCCGCCTGAATACTCCGAAGTTGTGTACACAGGTAACAACAACGATAGCGAGTTGCTCAAGAAACATCACATTGACGAGAAGAAAGAAAAGGAGATTCGTAAGAACTTCCAACGCTATGGTGAGTATCCAAAGATTTTGATTGTCACAGAAAAATTGTTGACTGGCTTCGATGCGCCGATTCTCTACGCCATGTATCTCGATAAGCCCATGCGCGATCATACGCTCTTGCAAGCCATCGCCCGCGTCAATCGCCCCTATGAAAACGAATCACAGGAAATGGTCAAACCGCACGGCTTTGTGCTGGACTTTGTCGGTATCTTTGACAAACTGGAAAAAGCCCTGTCCTTCGACAGCGACGAAGTCAATGCTGTTATCAAAGACCTTGCCCTCCTAAAATCCTTATTCAAGCAAAAAATGGAAAGTCAGGCGGCGGCATACCTCTCCCTTATCACCCGCAACTTTGATGACAAAGATGTGGATAGCCTGATCGAACATTTCCGCGATAAGGAACGTCGAAAGACCTTTTTCAAGTTCTACAAAGAACTGGAAATGCTCTACGAGATCATTTCGCCCGACAAGTTCTTGCGTCCGTATCTTGAGCGGTTTGCTACGCTTTCGGGTATTTATGCCGTTGTCCGCAAAGCCTATGCTAAACAAGTGCAGCCTGACAGGGAATTTTTGCGAAAGACCAACGCACTGGTGCAGGAGCATATTGATACCGAGAAGATCGATTCGGTCACGCAGTTTGTCGAGATCAACCCTGAAACGTTGAAACTGATTCAAGAGAAACAAGGTGACTACAACATCAAGGTCATCAACCTTGTAAAAAGCATCGCCAAAGCTGCGGAGGACGCCAGTGACGATCCATTTTTGGTCGGCATGGCAGAACGAGCCAAAGCCGTGCAGGATAGCTTTGAAGACCGTCAGAAAGGTACTGCCGACGCCATAAAAGACCTATCCAGTATTATCGAGGCAAACGAGCGCCGAAAACGCGAACAAGCCGCCAAAAATATGGATAGCATGACCTACTTTGTTTATTCCACACTACGCGATGCAGGCTTGTCCGACCCTGACGATGCCAGCGCTAGAATCAAGACCGCTTTTCTTGAGCATCCCAACTGGGCAGCTAGTGACAAAGAACTGCGCGAAGTTCGGAAATTGATCACCTTCGCCCTGTATCGCCAAGAAGACGATGAGGATAAGGTGGTTTCTCTGGTTGAGGAACTTCTGGTCGCACTGTTGAAGTCACAGGGCAAGTAAGATGGCATTGACCAAGGAAGCCTTCAAAGCCCGCGTCTATGAATGGGCACAAAAACTTGATATTGAGGTCAAGACAATCTCGATCCGCCCCATGAAAAACAAGTGGGCATCTTACACAAAGAAAAGTCAGCTACTGATCTTCAATACCGAATTGCTCACCATGAGCAAAAAAATCGGCGATTACGTTATTGTCCATGAATTATTGCATTTCAACGTCCCCAACCACGGCAAACTCTGGAAAAGCCTCATGCTGGCATATTTAGGCGATTACGAAAAAATCGAGAAAAAGATCAAAATGCGATGCGGTAGGGAGTAGGTCGCAAAGACAGAATCTTTGCCATTTTCACTGCACCCCCGTCACGCCACTTTCATCAGTGCATCACTCTTCCCGTTCTGAACTGCTTCGATACCACCAGTCGGCATCATCAAATCCCTTGGAATACTTGGGCTTTGTGGATTTCAGATTGGCTGGCGTTCCCTTTATCTCCTTCTTTGGCTTGGGTGGATATTGATTGGGATCAAAGGGGAGGGTGTTTTCGGTCGGATATTTTTTTCGGTCCTCGATTCCAGAAAACCATCTGCCAGTCTCGTAAAAAGGTAGTTTCCCAAACGCCCGCCAGTCCTGTCCGATCACAGCCATGTTGGGAGGTAAGGGTGGAATGTGCCATGAAAATGCCTTCACAGCCCAAGGCGGACCCATAATACAAAAGACAATTGAGATTCCCAATCGGTTTGCATGTTGATACGCATTTTGAAGTCGGAGAAAGTAATTGCGACTCATCACTTTTTGGGAACTATGCCCGCTGTCCACTTCCAGCCAGAAAAGGATTTCGTGCTCGCCCTTACGCCCCCATACCAAAGCATCGGGAATACCATAAAAGAGTGGCACTTCAGTCCAACTTTCTAAAACTTCAATATTCGGATACGCTGTCTCCAGCCATGCCCGCCATCTGCGCGATACACGACGGTGACGCTCGCCGGCATATCGGAATTCCCCGCGATATTTTGAGAAATGAACGCCTTTGGGGATATTCCACGAACGATGTGCCAGCCTCAGTCCCTTCGTGCGGATAGCATATCCTTCGTATTTGCCGATCTTTCGGCGCTCGATCAGATTCTCCGCCTGAAGTTGCTTTAAAAGATTCCGAACATGACTCTCGCTGAAACCTGCCAGCGAAGCGATTTCAGGTCTGTAGGCTGTCTTGAGCCTTGCCATGATTTTCAAGGCACGCAACGCTGATTCTTTGATGCCATGATCCGCGGGATCAAAACGTGGCGCTAAGATGGGCAAATCGCCCTCTCGAAGATAGGTTGGTTCGATGTGCTCAGAGAAATTCCACTCAATCACAGTGGTTTTCCATGCAGGCTGAACGGTCATCGGAATTTTTTTCTTGACAAACCGTTTGACTTCCACAACATACCAATCGCCGGGCGCATCCACCGACACCCATAGAGCCGGATATTTACGGGCTTTGATCAAACGGTTGCAGATCATGTCGATGATCCGCACCAGGGCATAGGGCGGTAATCCATCTTTGTATGAAATGTAGTGCTTGAAAACATCCAACACCACATCCTTTCTGTTCATCGGGTAGATGGGCGACCATTCCAACGGAGGGCTGGAGAGTATATCCATTCGCTAATACTTCCAGTTCCTGGGCATGCTCTTGCGCCCATCCGCGCCTTCGAGGTGAATCAAATACCCATTGCCGGCAAAGCGATTGTCCTCGATGCGGCTTTTTAAGTAGCCGGAGAGTTCATCCGTGCTCTGGTAGTTGGCAGCGATAATTGTCAGTGCTTCCTGCCGGACGGCACGCTGGTAGAGGAGATCCAACAGTTGGAAAATTCGTTCCTTCGCCCAATCCGTTTGCCCGACTTTGTCCAACTCATCGATGGCAAGCACATCCAGGGATGTCCACCATTCCATGCGCCGAACCAGTTCGGTCATCTTGTTCTCGCGTTCATCATAGGCGCTGCGGATATCGTCCAGTACACCAGCCAGGTTGGCATATGCCGCCCGCTTGCCGGCTCGCACTGCTGTTGCCACGGCGATCTTCAAGATCAGGCTCTTGCCCTGTCCAAACCCACCATAGAGAAACACCAATCCATGTCCCTCTTCAAAGGCTTTGCGTGTGGTTGTGCAAGCCTGGTCTGCCTGATTGACTCCCTTGCGTACCAGGTCCCAGTTCAATTGGCGGACCTCGTCGGCGGTCAACCCGATGCGTGGATCAATGTTTCCAGAACGCAGATACGCAGCAATGTTATGTGACTGGGCATAGCGGCAACGCTCCACCTTGCCGAACTTTGGATGCCCGATTGGCACTTCATAGCGGATATATCCGATCCCGCCGCATTCCGGGCAGTCTGGGGAACAATCCCCGTGCGGGATTGGTTGCGGAACAGGTCCGTCCTTGCCGGCATTCTGAATGCCCTCCGGAGTAAGGTCTGAGATATGGTTCATGCGTCATCTTTCCTTTCGATCAAGGTTGGGAGTTCCGTTTCCATCCGTTGGCGGATCGCCTCGTAATCCACAGCCGGCTCCGTGCTCGGCACCGGCTGTGTGTTGCCTCGAGATCTATTGCGCTGTTTGGGGATTTGTCCGACCGCCGCCCATTCGGACAACCAGCACAAATTGGTGGGACGGATCCCGCGCGCGTCGGCTTCGGCGGCGAATGGCTTCAAGGCTTGCGCTGCCGCTTGAGGCGATTCATAGCGTTGGAGGTACATGCCCAAGACATGCAATGCCACCGTCCGCTGTTCGGAATTCGGCAAGGTCAAGTGACCGGGGCGCACTAACCGATACAAAGCTTCCGCACGTTCTTCCGGAGATGGTTCAAGTTTCTGTGTTCTGCGGGAAGGAGGAGGAGTAGAGTCACTGACGTTAATTAATTCATTTAAGCGCACTATGGAAACGGGTGAAAAATCGGGACTCTGTTTTTCAGGTGAAATCTTTTCACCTGTTTCTGAATGCGGTCTTTGCACAGATGGGGGAGCGACTTCTCCGCTTGCCAGTTTTGCCAACGTCTCACGCGCCAAGGGTGACGACTGTTCACTGGCAGTGATCTCCACCTGGTTCATTCCGGTGATGACCTGATAAACCGATCCACTGCCCTTACCCCTGCCACCTTTTCCGCGTGCCAGTCGGCGCAGCTCGCTGGACTTCTCCAGGTCCGCGATCAGGTTCAAGATATTGCGTTCGGTCTGCCGGCACTTGACCGCCATCTGTTCGATGCTCGGATGGCAATAGCCCCAGTCATCGGACCAGTCCGCCAATGCCAGCAGCAACAGCAATAGCGTCCCGCCTTTGCCGCTTTGCTTCCATACGCGGTTTGAGGTCTCCACGCTCATGTATTCCTCCAATTTCGGAAAGCCCACAGGAAGCCCGCAGACGAGCGATTTTCTAAAGATATGTCACAGGTCATCCTACGTTCAAATCGCGCTACACAGCCTTTCCTGTCAATAGAAGATATGCGGCAATGTATGCGGAGACAGTTGCGGCATGTATACGACACATATGCGGAGGCTATGCGGAACCGCATACCCAAAATTTTGACCCTAAAAAATTCATCCAGGTTTCCGCGAACACTCATGGATCCAATCCTTTCAAGGTCATCTTCACAGTCGCAGGATGAGGCGTCAACTTCAATTTGCCGGCTCGATACGCCTTCAAACCATTCCGCAGAAAAAATGTGACCACTTCACCAACAGGAACCGCAAGTTCTTCTGCCAAGGAGCACAGATCCGTGTGAATGCCAGGTGGGATGCGATACGAGACAGCCGGAACGGATTTCTGCTTTCGTTCGACCTTTCTCTTTTTGCGAGCGGGGATATCCCTTTGTGGACCTTGCGCTTCTTCCCACGCCCCAATCTGCTTCTGCGGAAAGAGAGTCATCTTTCGCCCAAGCGGATTGGGTTGCGCCGTCAATTGCAGTTTTCCTTCATCGACACAATCAAAGCCATATTCGAAGAAGGCATGTGCCACATCACCGGCAGGCACACGCAGATGTTCCGCCAAAGCCAAAACTTCTTCCCGTACCTCCAGCGGCACGTTGACATATCGATACGAACGATGTGCCTTTTCCCATTGGCGGTTGCGCTTGGCGGGGCGGCGACTAGGTTGGTTCCATCTTCCAGCTGTAGCGGCAAGCGGGATACTGTCGGCAAATTCACTCTGCCCCGTGTCGGCATGTGTGTCGGTGAGCATATCCTTGCGTGACATCTTTACCCCTATGCCTTGAGTACGATATCCACCAGACGAGCATATTCTTCTGCTGCCCGGCTGTCTGGTGCATGCTCGAAGATCGTTTTTCCAAAGGCAGGACATTCTGCCAACACCACGGCACGATGAATGGGCGGCAGGATCAACTCTCCTAGATTGACACGCATGGCGTCCAGGTTGATGCGATGTTCCTTGACCTGTTCCATCAAGAATGTGGGCAACACCCCGAACAGACCGCCTTTCCACCCTTTCTCAGCGGAGAGTCGCTTCATGGTGTCGAGCACCTGCCGAAGACCGTCTGAGCCGAGCGCTTCCGCTGGCGTCGGCACGATCACCATGTCGCTTGCCCATAGGACGTGTTCCTGAATGCCTCCCAGACTGGGAGCAGTATCCAATACCAGATAGTGATATTGAGAGGTGCAAAAACGTTCCAATGTCTCCTGCACCCAGGAGATCGGTTTGCCCTGTGAATTGATCATTGCCTGTGCATCGGCAGTTTGTTTGTTCCCGGACAGCAGCCAGAGATTTTCTCGTCTGGTTTCCATGATCTTGTTTTGGATGTAGGCGGTTTCATTGAAACCGGTGTCCATCGTGAGCAGGGCATAGATGCCTGCGGAAGGGGAGAGGTGCAAGGCGCGTGCTGTTTGTCCCTGCGGGTCGAAATCCAACAGCAGGGTGCGTTTGCCGCGGCGCGCCAGTCCGTGCGCGAGGGTAAGGGCGGTGGTGGTCTTGCCAACCCCGCCTTTTTGATTAGCAATCGTGAGGATGGTTGTCATTATTTTCCTTTGCTAAAAGTTTCTGTCTACAGGGGAGGATTGTTTGGCTGCCCGCTCGAGGTCTTCGCCGATCTGTTTGAGGTAGCGGTTCAGGACCTGCAAGGAAGTATGCCCCATCAGTTTGGAGAGCGTCAGAATGTCGACCCCGGCGCGCCAACGTTCGATGGCGAATGCACGCCGGAAGTCATGCGGCGACGGCACGGGGACGCCGGCTTGGGCGGCTCGCCGTCGTAGCATCATGCGCAAACCGGTCTCCGTCAGGCGTTCGCCGGACTTGGAGACCCACAGCGCCGGGTTGTAATCCTTGCGTTCCTTGACGTACCTGCGTAGAACCTGGCGCGATTTATCGCCCAGATATACATTGCGCGGCTTCCTGCCCTTGCCTGAGCGGATCAGGATCATGCCAGTGATAGGGTCGACATCCTCCATGTTCAGAGAGAGGAACTCTGCCAGACGCATACCAGTATCCAATAGCACCAGCAGGGAGGCTTTATCACGGGCATCGGATAGTTTTCCGCGTTTGCAGGTCTCCAGCATGGCTTTGATGGTCTCGATGCGAACCGGGTCTAGCGGCTCAAGAGGGACGTGCGGCGCAGCGACCTTGTTGATCGGGTTGCGCCAGCCTTCCGGTTCGGTTTCGCGCTCATACCATTTCAGGAAGGTTTTGATCGAACGGTAGTAGCAATGAACCCCGGCGGGGCGGTGTCCGCTCTCGTTCAGGGCGATCAGGAACTGACGGATCAAGTCCGCGCTCATATGGTGGATGTCCGCTGCGTTGTGTTCCAGGCAGAATTTGGAAAACGCGCCGAGTTTCTTGCTGTAAAACTCGATGGTGCCGCCGGCGAGGTTGCGCGAGCGGCAGGCGTGCAGGTAGATGCCGATCCACTTGCGCAGATCGGAGGTCTGGTAGATTTCCAGATTGGGGGATTGGGTGAGAAAGAGGTTCGTTTCCATTCAGTGGGCGCAAGAATATCTGAATGGAAAGAGGGGAGAGTTTTTCGTGTCGGTATTGTTTCGGTATTTTTACAAGGAGATCATGTGAATGACATCTGTAAATTAGAGAACCTCTAATTTACAGAATCGACAGTAAGTGTTATTTTAGAATTCCAGTGGGGCACCTCAAGCATAAATTGTTTCAATCTGGCTATAATTATTCAATGCAGACCTTGGTGATTGGCGATATTCATGGTTGTTACGACGAGCTGCAAGCCTTGTTGGACAAGGCAGGCTTGACCGAGGGCGATGCCATTGTCTCGGTGGGGGATTGTGTGGATCGGGGTCCCGATACGCCGGCTGTCCTGGAGTTTTTCCAGAAAACGCCAAATGCTTTTCTGATTATGGGGAACCATGAACGCAAGCATGTGCGCGCCGGCAGGCATGAGGTCAAATTGGCGCAATCCCAGAAAATCAGCAGGATTCAATTTGGGGAGACCTATCCGGATGCTTTGGCATTCATGAACACCTTGCCGTTGTATCTAGACCTGCCGGAGGCGTTGGTGGTACATGGATATTTTGAAGCGGGTTTTTCCCTGTCGCAACAGCGTTCAACGGTATTGTGTGGAACAATGGGCGGCGACAAACACCTTCGTACCGCATATGACCGTCCCTGGTATGAACTGTATGATGGGGAGAAGCCGCTGCTTGTAGGACACCATAATTATTCAGGCACAGATCAACCTTTTGTGTACCGGGATCGCGTGTTTGGATTGGATACGGACTGTGTCACTGGAAAGGCTTTGACCGGTCTTCTCTTGCCGTCTTTCAGGTGTATCTCTGTTCCCAGCCGTGCCAATCATTGGGCGCAGGTCCGGAAGAGGTATTTGGAAGAGACAAGAACTTCACCGAAACAAACCGTTGCAGTTGTGGCGTGGGGTGATGATGATGAAAAAAGCTTGCTTCATCTGATTGGCGAGGTAGAAGAAAAGGCGAACTCAATCATGCTGGAGTTGCGTTCCAAACCGGGGTTTGACGATCTATCTGTCAGAAAGCAGGCAAAGAGCTTCAATGCAAAGGTGGGAAATGGCGCATATGCAGCATTATTGCACCTAGCCCGCCTGAGCCAATTGAATAGCACAACTGCCCGCAAGGTGCTGAAATCCCCGGAAGTGTTGTCAGCCCTGCTTCATAAACCGGATGGATAAATTGTAGTTGCTTTCAGTTCCGGGATATGATCGGTCTGGACTTGATCTTGGAGAATTGCTGTAGGATCGTACGCAGGAGATCCGAAAACATATCCTTTGAACACGCCTCTCTGGATGTGCGTCCCTTCCTTATATCAGATGAAGATATGAAACTGGTTTCCAGGGAAAATCTTTTGGGTTTGCTTGGATGAGAATCCGATCCATTGCGTGCGAAGTGACCGGGTATGTGCGCAATCAGGTTTATCAGACTGTCGAAGTCTTCACAGCGTTGGATGCCAGTGAAACCTGATCCAAGGTCGGAAAGTGTCGACGGCCGGAAATTTCATCCCCGTGATAATTTGGTATAATCTTGCTTGCAACAGTCAGGGTGCCCCCCTCACCCTGGCTGTTGCATTTTTATAACCGGGTGGAAAAAATCTGATTTGAATAACGCTTCCCATCTCAAGAGCCTGTCACAATATAAAATGATAAGAATGAAACTGTCCACACTGCCAATAGGACAGTTTCATTCTTATGTGGAGTTGCCCCCAGCGGGCTGGTATCCCCTTCCCATGTCCAGCCCCGGAAATAGGAACTGATATATATCAATATCCTGAAGATGGTGGCAATTCTTTCAAATGCCCGGGGAATCCTTGAAATCGGGAAAGGCTTGTATAATCACGGTCAGCCATGAAACCCATGCCGAAACCCGTGCCGACCGATTCGATCGAGATGGAAATTGAGCGGGCCTTGGATCTGCTTGTCGACCAGGGCAGGCAGGACCTTGTTGCCCGGATCCGCCCGATCCTGTACGCCAATCTGGGCAAGGGGCGCATTGCGCGCTATACGAACGGCAACCCCGGCTACATCCGGGAGTATGTATTTCGTGTGGCGGAAAATTATGAGGCCCAGAACATCTATCTGGAGAAGATCATGATCGAGCGCTCGACCGAGGTCTGGGAATCGCTCTTTGCCGAGATGCAAAAGTGGGCCTATTATCACCTCAAGCGGAGGGATTTCAACGGAACCCTCGTCACCCAGGAAAATGCCACGGACTGCGCCACTGAGGCAGCCATCCTTATACTAAAGGCTCATTTTCCGTATGATACGGATTTCAAGCCTTGGGCGCATGTCATCGTCCAAAACGCCTGTCAGAAGTTCATCCAACAGCGCTTCAAGAAAACCCAGCCGATGGAGGATGATCAACTGAGCCTTGAAGACCTGCTTGAACACCTGCAGGATCATCATGCGCAGGAGGACCGGCAGAAGAGCGAACTGGGCGCAGACTTGCGAAATGCCATGCTGGGATTATCGGAAGCCCGCCAACGTGTCATCGAGGATATGTACTTTTCGGGACTGGGCGTGCGTGAAATTTCCCAAAAAATGGGGAAAAGTGCGGGCGCCATCCACAGCCTGCATTTCAATGCACTGATTGATCTACAGAAGATTTTGGGCCGAAACAGGGATATTAATGAATAAGATGACATTAAATTCAACTGGAAATTCGGGAAACGATCCTTCAAGGAGCGCAGACCTTGAATTCCTGTCCCTGTTCATTGAGCAAGCCCGGCATGGCGTGGATGTCTCCAGGCGTTACCCGAGGTTTTATCAAAAACTCATGGTTGATCCAGAACTACGGCAGGCTTTTTTGGACATCCTGGAGTTAATGGATGAGGATGAAAATCAAACCCTGGTTTCCCTGCCGCTCCCGACCCGGGCAAATTTGGGATTTTTATTAAAAGACCAACCTGCCGCCTTTCAATCGATGGAGAAGAATTGGCAGATACATTGGATGCGAACCCGGCAGGAACTTCAAGCCATATTCTTTCCGCCGCAACTGGCATACAGACATGGTACCGACTTTTTGTCAGACGAAGAATTTGTTGTATTTCGAGATGATTTTGATATAGGTGATTTTCAATACTCGGTTTCCATCGTTTGCGCACTGGGAGAGGATCTGGAAGCAGGCTTGCTGACACGGATGAATGTAGGGATAACGCCGGAGGGAAGTTCATCCCATCCACCATTAAAAACCATGCTGGAGTGGGGACACTACAAAGAAAGTGTGATTATTACAGGAGAGGGACGGATCGCACTACCGCCGATAGCACTGGCGAAGATCCTTGACCCTGACCTGGAAAACGTTATTTCCGATCTGGAACTGACCATAGAAACCATTTAAGGGGGCATAACCATGAAGGCTGGCATTGCCGATCAATCGTTCTTTGAACTATCCATCAGACTGCTACACAAACAGATCGCCATCCATGATCTGCCCCTGCTGGCAGATCAACTGCCGCCCATTGACCGCAGGGTGATGGAGCGTGTGGGACGGGAAATCGAGGAGCGCACTGATGCTGTGCCACGCTCCGCATGGGCTCTGGCTGTGGTCATGGACGGCGTTTGTTCCGCAGTCACAACGGACCCATTCGCCCGCTCCCTGGCCGCCTGGTATCTGGGGTATGTGTTGAATGCGCTTGGAAAACCGGTTGAGGTGGAGGAAGCCATATCACGCGCCCGGCAGGGCTTTGCCGCTCTCGGGGACCAGGGCTGGCTGGCGGCTTGTGACTGGCAGTTCTTCGCCCTTTCCTGGACCAAACCCAATTTGGGGCAGGCGGAGACAGCCCTTGCCAACGCCCTGACCGGACTGGAACGTGCGGGCATGCATTCGTATATCCCCCATTGCCGCCTTGCGTTGGCATATGTTCAGGTCCTGTTACAAAAGGTCGAAGATGCCAAACGAAACATCCAAACCAGCGAGCAGTCCTTTATCGAGGGAGGAGAGGCGCTCAACCAGGCACGTTGCTGGATGATGCTGGCCAACTGCCTGCGTCGCGAGGGCCACTTGGACGAAGCGCTCCTCAAACTACAAAGTGCCATTGAACTCTTTAGGGCGAATCAGGCACCGATCGAGATTGCCAAGGCGGAAATGCAAATCGGTCTTTGCCAACTCATCAAGTCCGAGGATCTATCCGAGGCAGCCAGACGACTGGGAAATGCCAACCACCTGTTTGGTGAACTGCAGATGGACTTATGGCAGGACTATAGCCTCCAAAACCTGGGGTATGTGCATCTGTTAACCGGTTCTTTGGAGGAAGCCCTCGACTGTTTTCAACAAGCCGGGGAGACGTATACCCGACACCGTGTCCTGGGGCTGTTGGGCGACAGCCTAAACGATACAGGTCGATTGAATTTGCTGCGCGGGTATCCGGCGCTGAGCATCGAACAATTTAAACAAGCGATCCAGATCCACGAGCAGATCGGCTTTCGCCTTCCAGCCGCCATCGAAGGCGCGAACCTCGGGGAGGCATATGGATATGTGGGGCGTTATCAGGATGCCCTTCACCACCTGGAACTGGCCGCGGAAAAGTTCAAGCAGCTGAAAAACATGGTGCGCCTCGGTGTGGTTGAGAAATCGATGGCATTCCTCTGGTCTCAGTTAAATCAGCCCGCCCGTGCCCTTGAACACCTGGAACTGGCGGCCCGTTATCATGAAGCGGCAAACCAGAGAGCCATGTTGCCCTTGATCCATAACCACAAGGCGGAAATCCTATTTTCCCTGCGACAGCAGGACGCTGCAATCGAATGCCTGATTACATCCCTTGAACTGGCCAGTGAACATGGCACGAAACCCCAGGCAGCAGTCGCCCAACGGCTTCTGGGGGAGATACTGCTGCATGCCGGTCAAAGCGCCCAGGCGCTTCCCTATCTGGAACAGGCCCGCGACGACTTCCTTGCCATGGGCATGCTTCAGGATCTTGCCGCAACCCATGTGAACATTGGAAAGTTTCATCTGCAAACCGGCGCCCTCGAGCAGGCGCGCCGCGAATTTGAGGAAGCGCTGCAATTAAGTGAGGGGGTTTTCCATGAAGTGGACTGGCTTGCCCATGAAGGGTTGTCCAGCCTGGCGGTCCTGGAACAAAATGATCCACAGGCACTTCAACACTATCAGCTGGGGATGGCTGCCATAAACAAGATCCGGGAAAATTTCTGGCAGCCTGCTTTGGCAGGCTCCTATCTGGAAAAGCCTGCGCGCTTTGTGGATCAATCCGTCCTGCACGCCATCCGGATGAAGGCGACCGATCAGGCCTTGCAGTTCATTGAAAACACCAAGGCGATCACGTTGATTGCCCAACTGTTGAATGCCCGGGACGCCGCCCCGGATGAGAGCATGATGGAACTGGCCAGGATGAAGGCGGAGATCAACTGGCTGCAGGGTAAATTGCAGGAGATGTCCAACTCCACCAGTCCGCTAAAGAACGCGCTCCAATCCCGCCAATACCGGACCCAGTTAATTCAAAAAGCAAAAGAATATGATGCCGGGCTTGAGGCGCAGGAGCGCAAACATCATTCCGCTGTAACCCCGACGGTTTTCCGGGCGTTCAACCATGATATCTTTCATACACAGGCAGACGTTGCTCTGGGGAAACATTGGGTTGCGCTGGATTATTACCTGATGGACAACCATTTGAATATTATTATGATCACGTCCGAGGAACGCCACGCCCATAGCGTATTCGTATCCGAGCGTTTTTCGATGGCGCTGGAGGCGCTTTCCAAATCCAGACATGGCTCGATCCTGTCGGATGGCGAATTGCGGTTTTTAGGCGGGCTTTTGATCCCCTCCGCGCTGGGTCCGCATCTGACCCCCGATACCCACCTGATCCTGTCCCCTCATAAAAAACTGCACGGAGTTCCATGGAGCGCCCTGCTGCCAGCTTTCAGTGTCAGACCCCTGATCCAACTTTGCATTCCGGTCATCACCCCTTCTCTGCACGCATTGTCCCTGCTATGGGAACGGGCCGAAGGCAGGCAAAGGGGGCAGGGCTTGTTAATAGGCATTTCAGATTTTCATGGGACAAAAAACGAATTGCCTTATGTCAGAGAGGAACTTGCCGGATTGAAATCCCACCTCAAGAATCCGGGTGTTGTGTTGATGGAGAACGAGGCAACCTGGCAGGCCTTGTTGCGATTGCGCGATGATGATACCGCCAACGGCAAGGCCGGGCTGTCGTGTTTCGACTGGCTGCACATCGCAAGTCATTTTTCAGTGGATACCCAGACCGGTAGATTAAGTGGATTGACATTATCCGATGGGGATATCTGGCTGGATCAGCTGCGGGATCTGGCGCCCATGCCGGGCCTGGTGACCTTTTCCGCCTGTAGTAGTGTCTACAGTTTTTTGCATGAAGGGGACGAACATGTGGGTTTGCCCGCCACTTGTTTCATCGCAGGCGCAGGCAGCATCGTGGGAAGTTTATGGCCGGTGCTGGACCAGGCGGCTGCGGCTTTCATGATTTCTTTTTATGCAGAGTATTTATCCGGGGCTTCACCGGCGGCATCCGTATCGAGGGCACAGCGGCGGATGCAAACCCAGGGGATCCCCATGGAGCAATGGGCGGGGTTTGTCTGTCTGGGGGTCCCGTAACAGCTGTCAAAAGCCTGCATGAGACATGCCTCATGCAGGCACATAGAATGGGATCCGGGGATCCTAGCCGCCTGATCCGCCGCCGGAGCAGCCATTACAGGCAATGACTGGTGCGGACGTTGAAGACAGGTTCTGCCCGGCGGGTGTCGTGACATGGGCAGCTGCAAGCAGCATCAAAACAGCCGCCAACAGAAGCGAGACAGCCTTTTTTCGTGTCATCGAGGGCCTCCTTTCAGAAAGAAATGGAGGGCTCGTTTGTGGGGCGCCCGGCCAGTGGATCACTGACCTCTTAAGACACGAAACGCAGCCACTCAGTTGTATCGGGAACGTACAAGGTCAGCTGGACCTGCCCCTACTTTAATAGGAATGATTGCATCGATCTGCATCCAAGATCGTGCAATGGCATGCAAACCCTTGCATGGAGGACCCATGACGAAGAATCATGAAACCGCCACATTCGGAACTCTCCTGCGCGTCCACCGTGAGAGAAGCGTGGAGCGCCGACTGGGCAGGCCGCTTTCCCAGGACCGGCTGGCACGCAAGTTGTCCGAGAAAACCGGACTGATCTTTAATCGCAACAATGTTGGGAACTGGGAATCCGACAAGGCATTCCCCTCCGTTGAGGATCGCCGCACCCTGGTTTCGTTAATCGCGATCCTTTTTGAATACTCCGGGATCAGCACCTTTGAAGAGGCGGACCGATTGCTGGATGCCGGAAATTACAGGTCGTTGAGCGATCCAGAACAGGAAGAGATCAAACACTGGTTGATAAAAAAGGGTATCCCGACCCCAACGGCAGCGGCAGCCACATCCTCCTTTCGATCTGGACGTTCCATGCTGGATGATGTCCCCGAGGCAGGTCTCAAACCGGAAAACAATTCAGGCGGTTGGGGGCTTAAGTCGCTTTTTCACCGCCCTCAAGCACCTGTGTCATTGTATGATTCAGAGTGTGGCGGCAGACCCATCGACCTGTCCACCCAACGTCTGCAGATATCCACATCATTTGGAGCGTATTTTGTCGGGTTGCTGGAAAAGCCCAACCTATATTTAGATCTCGAGTCCCAGATCGACTGCCCCGCTTCAAGCAGACAGGCGGGATTGGCACCGTTACAGCGGATTTTTTGGCATTTGGAATATGCCCGTGGACCACGGATCCTTGTCATCGGCGGTGAAGGCGGCATGGGAAAAAGCACCCTGTCCGCAAAAATAATCCGCTGTTTGCATCAGGAACAGGCCATTGATCTGATCCTGGGGGACAGCGCCAAGAGCAGGCATATCGATCCCCTCTCGAAGAATCTCGTCCATGTAATCCAGGGGTTTTATGACCCTGCCTCCTTCTATGATCGCCTTTGCAGTCAGGTGGGATTGCCTGCCTTCTCCGGAAAGGATGCAATCGCTGCCATCCGGGACAGGTTGTTGGGCAGAAGGGCGGTCATTGTGCTGGACAATCTGGAGACCGTGAAAAAAGGCGACGAGATCCTGGATGCCCTTAAGACGTTGACTTCGCGGGATATCCGGGCGATCGTCACCACCCGGGAGATCCACGGATTAAAGGTCCTGGATTCAAAGTCGCTGGTCGTTCAGTTGCAGCCGATTAAAGATGCGGCATCTGTCGGGGAATTCCTGAACTGGCACATCGAACAGCATCAATACCAGCATCCCGCTCTTCGCAACCTGCGCCACGATCTTTCGAACCACATCCCCTGGCTGGTGACACGCACGGGTGGAATTCCGCTGATCATGCAGCTGGTACTCAGCGATGTGGCGAGGTCTTCATGGGCAGCGGTACGATCCCTGCCTTCGCTTTTTGGCAGGGATCTGCTTGACTTCCTCTATCAGGCGCGCTGGGACGAACTCGGCAGGCTGGGTACAGCAGGCCATACCGCAAGGGAAGTATTGCGCTGGATTGCGCGCGAGCAATACCATGGACAGCTGATCACCTCCAGAACGCTGACCGACTGGGCGGTTTCCCGTGTTCTGGATTCATATCTCCCGGCGGCGATATCCTATCTCTTTGAAATGTTTCTGGTGACAAATCGCGACTCCATACAGGGAAACTTCTCGATCTATCCCAGTCTGGTTGAATTCATCGAAAAGCAGGCTCCCGATCCTGCGGGGAAATGAAATGAAGACTGACATTGATTGGACCGCCCTGCAGGAATTTTCCTCCCATTTATCCGCGCCTGGCGTCGACCCTGGTTCCATCCCGGAGATTGAATGGAAGATCATTGCGCAAACGTTAAGCGAACTGCTGGCAGCGAAGGATTGGGACGGGGTCCTTCGGTTGCGGCAAACGTTTAATGATCTCTATGCCAACGACTCCATGACAGGTCTGCCCGCCTTGCAGAAATTGGACCAGGATGCCATCAGCGCGGCGCGCTCGTTGGGACGCATGGCTGAACTGGCCCATTTGTTGGGAGCCAAAGGGCACAATCTGCACAGGCAGGGTTATCATACACAGGCGCTGGAAGCGTTCGAAGAATCGGCAGACAGGTATCGGGTCGTTGGGAACGACCGCCAGGCGTTGGAAAACTACTATATGACCTCCCTTTGCCATCGTGCCCTGGGCAACCGGGAGCATGCAAGGCAGGTCCTCCAGGATGTACTCGAACAGACCCCGGACGATGATCCGTGGCGCGCCCATCCCCTTCAGGTGCTGGCGTGGCTGACCCAAGACAACGGTGATTTGCCCACCGCGGAGGCATTGCTGCGCCAGGCAGTACGCCTGTTCAGGACTCTGCCAAAATCAGACTTATTGATCGCGGGTGCGCTGGCGGATTTGGGGGAGATCGTTGGAATTCTGGGCCGTTTCCAGGAGGCACGGATGCTTTTTGAGGAAAGCCTTGCCTTGTTCCCCGCACACAAAGGACAATTTAACCGGCAGGAAGCCAGGACTGCGCTTAAGTATTCCGAGCTTCTTATGCAGCAGGGACAGTACACGGTTGTGGAGCGGCTTCTGGATCAGGCGGATGACAAAATAAGCCGGTATGGTCATTATTACGACCTGCTCTGGCAGATCGAACTGGCAAGGGCATTTGTCTACCTGCGAACTGGGCGCGTACGATTTTGCCTCTCGAAGCTACGGTCCGTTTTCAGGATAAGGCGCCAGCTGGGATTGTCCAATCTCCTGTTGGCGCAGTATGTATCAAAACGGTATCTCCAAAGGTTGTTCCATTCCATGAAAGATTTAGCCGGTAACGGGGATATAGTATGATGGAGCACAGAATTTAACCGTGAACCAAATTCAGGTAAATTATTGTCTTCCAATGCGTGCTTTATCTTGACAATCTGTTGAATCGAATTAATCTGTCAATGTTTGTTATAAATTTTTTCGAAGATTCTGGTGGCATGCTTCTTGGTGGGGAAGCGGCGGAATTTCGGCAATGTATCGGCTGGATAACGGCGGTTGTGCCCATCTGCTGAGGTGCAAAAATGACCCACTAAAAACCTGATTTATAAATCAGGTTATAATTAAATCGTGATCAATAATATTCCACCACACAAGGCTGTTGATGTCATGCTTCGTGATGCCATGCAACGCGACATGACCACCGCGCGACGCGTCACTCTTCTTCAAATCCTGTGGAACGAGCGTTACCTGACCCGGGCTCAATTGATTGTCAGGACGGAGTATCAATTGGGCAGGAATTGTTTTGGTACATCTGCTTGGGAGGATACGTTTTATCGGGACATGCGTGTAGTGAAACATGCGTTTCAAGCGACAGGTCATATACTGGAATATAGCCGTGATCGGAAAAATAAAGGATATTATCTAAAGGGACAACCAGCGCTTTCCCCTGAATTCAGGCAAATGGTGAAAGCAAGCGCTGAAGAAGTGGATCAACGCCAGATCAACATTTACCAGCGGCTATCGGCTGCCGATCGTTTCCGGCAGGGCTGCTCCATCAGTGACACCGCCCGGAAGGTTGTCGCATATCGAATACGTCAGGAAACCCCCGAACTTACTATACTGGAAGCACATCGTTTGGCATTACAGCGAGCCTACGCCGCATGACAGACCAGCCCCTGGATATTACTGCCTTCCTAAAACTTATCCTGGATGCATTGGAAGCCTCCAAAGTCGAGTATTTAATTGGGGGGGCGATTGCCGAATGGGCATGGGGGGAACCGCGCGCCACCCAGGATCTGGATATTGTCATAAACCTTCCAGTCAAAGCCGTAGGAAGATTTTCCAGGGAACTTGGGAAAAGAGATATGCTTGTTCCTGCTGACATCATTCTGGACACGATGCTGGAAGACCGCGCAGATATTCCACTGAATGCGATCCATATGTACAGCGGGCTCAAAGCGGATGTATATCTCATGCGGGATGGCGATGAACTTCGTCAGAGTGCCTTTCAACGCCGCCTCCTGGTGGACTATGGTCCGCCAATTGGCGAGGTATATGTTCATTCACCAGAGGATTTGATCCTCTACAAACTCATGTATTTGGGGCTAAGCGGGCAGCCAAAACACGCCCGGGATATTGGGGCAATTCTCAAAGCCAAAAAGGATCAACTGGATTATGAATACTTAGATGGGTGGGTGGACCGTTTAGGATTGCACTCGTTGTGGGCGGAATTAAAAGACGATAGTGTCTGAACCTTCCATATCCAGTCAGAAATCCCCGGCTGGAATCGTGCACGGCAGAATGAGGTTTTCTAAGATACACCTTGAAAATTCGGATTTTGCTTCCGAATTTTCAAGGTGTATTTGCTTGTTTATTCAGTGGAGAATAAAATTTTGGGCAGAAAGTTGGCATTACAAATTGCTATCCACGGGGCTGCCCGAATCTTACAGAAATGAAGTTGTTACTTTGCAGCTTGCCATATCGATCATTTTGAATTATTATTCACGTCATGAATAATAATTCAAAATCAAAACCGTATCGTGAACGGTGGATTACGCCTTATCTCCAGAGCGCAATTAAAGACCATTCTGTGATCGTTCTGACAGGTGCCCGACAGGTCGGAAAAAGCACCCTTCTTCTAAATGCTGAACCGTTTCGTAATTGGAGATTCCATACCCTGGACGATTTTGATGTATTGGAACAGGCGCGTTCGAATCCCGAAGCCCTTTGGGCAGGTACGAATCAGGTGATTTTGGATGAAGTTCAAAAGGCGCCGGACATCCTGCTTGCCATCAAAAAGACTGTGGATCGAAACCCGGGCAGGTATCAATTTGTATTGTCCGGTTCGGCCAACTTGTTGTTGATGAAACAGGTAAGTGAAAGTCTGGCTGGACGTGCAATCTACTTTGTGCTTGATCCGATGTCGATTGGGGAAATGCACAATCGATCCAATCCGGATGTGTTGGTGCGCCTCCTGAATGGTGAATTTCCCGCAGAGAGTTCCCTGCGAGAGGATCTTCCCAATCCCACTGAGTCCATCCTGCGTGGTTTTATGCCGCCGCTGCTTAACCTAAATTCATCCGAGGCATGGACCAGATGGTGGGAGGGATATGTTGCCACATATCTGGAGCGTGATCTACGACAGATGGCTCAAATTGACGCATTGTTGGATTTTCGCAGAGTGATGGAACTTGCAGCGCTGCGTTCAGCGCAGTTGATCAATCAATCTGAGATTTCCCGGGATGCTGGACTATCTCAACCCACTACCCACCGGTATCTAAATCTTTTGGAAACCACCCATTTGTTTGAACGGTTACCTGCGTACACTGCGAACCACACGACCCGCCTGCTGAAGGCTCCCAAGGCGTTTTTTAATGATCCGGCTCTGGCGGTCTTTCTGTCCGGCTATTTCGAATTGGATGACCTACGTAAGGCGCGCGAGTATGGTTCCTACTTCGAGACATTTGTTTATCATCACTTGAGAATCCTGGCGCGCCTGATGACCCCCTCTGCCCGCCTCTATTTTTGGCGCACCATTGATGGGAACGAGGTTGATTTTGTTCTGGAATATGGCAGACGCTTGCTTGCTGTGGAGGTGAAACGCACTGACAACCTTGGACATCGCGACACTGCGGGACTTCGATTAT
>ERZ761610.432-NODE-432-length-33991-cov-43.822401_pt1 | contig 33991 bp, 26 predicted proteins | sample MGYA00512164_ERZ761610 | MGnify/ENA primary metagenome ERZ761610 (study PRJEB28899, sample SAMN02850038) | bioreactor sludge metagenome | biome: EBPR Sludge; feature: EBPR Bioreactor; material: flocular biomat | place: Australia: Thorneside Wastwater Treatment...
TCGATTCTGAATTACTTCTAAATTATCTTCATGATTGGATTGCATCTAAGCTACCTACAAACTGGCTTAAGAACTTATACATGATGTGGGCTGGTCATCAGATCATCCCAAATGCGCACCTAAAACCAGATCATCCATGTATGCAAATGAGCTTAATCCAAAGTTTAGACGGCCTACTAGATAAGTTAGCTAAGAAGACGACATTGAGCGAATTGTTAAGTGTGCCAGATTACAATCAGGCGGCACTTTACAAAGCTTTACACTTTTTAGTAACCAAAGGTTTGATCTACTTCTCGCGTAATATTTCGTTTGATAACGTGGACGAGCACTTTGACTATTTAACAAAGCTAAAAGCTCAAATTGAAAACAAATCAGATTACGAAATGCTAGAAGCATTAGGCTTAACTCAGTACAATGATGCAGAATCAGCGGCGAGTGAGATCGAGACTCTTTTAGGCCAAGAGCCAATGAAGAAAGAAGCTAAGAATTTTGGTGTATGGTATGAGCTATATAACAAAATCTCGACAGCTATCAATTCATTAAATCCAGAAGCTAAAATTCAGTTGAAAAAGGCTATCGAGAAAAATGAAGCTGAAAATCGAATCAAAGCTAATCAGTTATTAGATGAGTCGAAAAAGGAATTGATGTTGAGTCAGTTTCAGTCGGCCTTAGTTAAATTAAAAGAAGCCGGAAAGCTTTCAGGTACATTGTTCCAATACAATATCTATATCGCGTGGGCGCGTCTAGGTATGAATATGCAGAAGAAAGATAAGAATGTGATCAAAGAGATCGAATTTGATCTGATGCAAATTCCTGCTGACGAACGTTATGACTATTTATACCCATACGTAATGGGTCTTTACTATAAAGCGACTAATGATTACTTAAATGCTAAAAAGTCGTTTGATAAGGCATTAGCTATGGATAATACATTCCTAGCAGCGAAACGAGAGTTAAGCTTGATCGAACAAATGATGAAGAAAACTCGCAAGAACGAAAATCTATTTACGATGGATCTTAAGGACGTTGTTACCGTCCTATTCAAGAAAAAATAATTAGTGATCGGTCGGCGGCAGCGGTTTGGCGTTTGATGTCGCCGTGTCCGTCCCGTTAGGCGTTTCAGCTTGGTGGGATTCTATCACTTCTTTCGCTTTTTTTCCCGTTATACCTAACCATTCTGGCAGAAAGAAAGCGACTGCTATGAATATGGCTGTGATTAATATAAAAAATATACCTAAACCTACAATGACGTCCATTTCGATATCCTATTCTAATTTAATGAATTGGACAAGTTTCCTAAACTCAGTTATGCGTTAAAGTATGGGGTATAATCCTAAAGATCACTTTTTCAAAAAGGCTAAGGCCGAAGATTATTTAGCTCGGTCTGTTTATAAACTTCAAGAGATTGATGAAAAATATAAAATCATCAGAAATAGCGACATCATTGTCGATCTGGGAGCGTCTCCGGGATCGTGGTCACAGTACTGCCTAAAACATATTGGGCAGAATGGCCGCCTAATAGGAATTGATCTAACAGAGGTGACTGTGATCAAAGATCCTCGCTATATATTCTATCACGAAGATATCTTTAGAATGAATTGGCCCGAAGAACTGGCTAAGTTAAATGTTGAAAAACTGGATGTTGTCCTGTCCGATATGGCCCCAAAAACCACGGGTATTAAACTCACAGATCAAGTGCGGTCGCTTGAATTGTGTCAGATGGCGCTTCAGTTCTCAGCAGATTATTTACGTCCGGGCGGTAAGTTTGTATGTAAGCTGTTTCATAGTGAGCAGTTTAAAGAGTTTCAAACGGCTATGAAAAAGCAGTTCAAGCGAGTCGAGGCGATGAAGCCCGATTCAACTCGCAAAATCAGTAAAGAAATTTTCCTAATTGGTCTTGATAAAATTTGAGGTTTTATGAAAACAATTGCCATGTTTTGTGGTGCTAGATCCGGAATCCCTGAACACGCAAAGACTGCTGATGAATTCATTCAGTGGATGAAAGACACTAAATATAACATGGTTTATGGTGGTGGTAGTACTGGCATCATGGGAACTGTTTCGAACGCTTTAATTAAAAGTGGAAACAAAGTTGTCGGAGTCATTCCTCATTTCTTATATGATTGGGAAGTTGGCAATGATGACTGCAGTGAATTGATTAAAGTAATTTCTATGCATGAACGTAAAAAAATCATGTTTGATCGTGCGGATGCTTTTGTCGTTCTGCCAGGCGGATTTGGCACTCTAGACGAAATTTGCGAAATGATCACGTGGAAGCAATTAAAAATCAATGAAAAGCCGATCGCATTTTTAAATTCAACTGGCTATTTTGATAAGTTTTTCGATTTTATCGAGCACGGAGTTTCGGCTGGCTATATCTCGGCAGACGATTTGAATCGGATTCAAAAGTTAAAAGCTATGAATCAGTTTAGCTGGGACGCTGTATGAAATTTTTAAGTAAAGGTGAACGCAAGCAGGTGTTGAGTTGGGGCCTTTATGATTGGGCCAATAGCGCCTTCTCAACAACGATTATGGCCGGGTTTTTTCCAGTTTTCTTTAAGCACTTTTGGAGTCAGGGATTTTCTGCCGTGGATACGACGGCAAAGCTTGCGACGACGGTCAGTATCTCGAGTTTCCTGATTGCTATGGTTTCACCAACTTTGGGTGCTATTGCAGATCACAAAGGGCAAAAGAAAGCTTTTCTTATTGTGTTTATGTTGGTGGGGGTCGCGGGTTCGGCGGCTTTAGCTTACATTCCGGCCGGAGAGTGGTTTACCGCAGCGGTCGTTTATGGTATCGGAATGATGGCTTTCAATGCGAGTTGCGTATTTTATGATGCCTTATTGCCATTTGTCGCACGTAAAGATCATTTAGATTACGCCTCGTCATTAGGGTACTCGTTAGGTTACTTAGGTGGCGGAGTTCTTTTCGCTTTAAATGTAGTAATGTATTTAAAACCCGATCTTTTTGGGTTTTCGAGTGGTTCAAGTGCTGTTCAGTTTTCGTTTTTGAGTGTCGCCATTTGGTGGTTTGTTTTTTCGTTACCTCTTATGTTTTTTGTTAAAGAGCCAAAGCAGACAGCCTCTTCAAGCGAAGACTGGTGGACACTCACTCGCGCGGCAGTGCTAGCCATGAAAAACACGTTCCTAGAAATTCGTAAAGATCGCAATTTGTTTATCTTTATGTTGGCATTTTGGCTGTATATCGACGGCGTTTATACATTAATCACGATGGCCGTTGATTATGGGATTTCGCTTAATTTTGAATCTAAGGATTTAATTGCGGCACTGCTGATTACTCAATTTGTTGGATTTCCGGCAACGTACGTGTACGGCCTTATTTCAAAGCGCTGGGGCTGTCGCAAGCCCATTCTTTTTTGTATAGCAGTCTATGCTTTAACTGTCGTATTGGCATCTCAAATGAAAACCCCAATGCATTTCTATATTTTGGCGGCAGTCATTGGGCTGGTGCAGGGCGGAGTTCAATCATTGAGTCGGTCCTTATTTGCTAAAATGATATCCGAAGAAAAAAGCGGCGAGTACTTTGGCTTTATGAATTTGATTGGAAAATTTGCTTCGGTGTTAGGGCCAGCGATTGTGGCTCTAACGGTTATGTTGGTGAAAAAGTCCGAATACGGATTGATGGGTTTGCTGATACTGTTTGTAACTGGTGGCTATCTACTGATGAAGGTAAAAGAGCCAGCCTAGAACAAGTAATTTAGTCCTAGGTTTACATTAACTTGAGTGCTTTTTAGTGAATTATCGTCAGACATCGAAATGCTTTGGATACCTAAGCCATAATTGAAGTAGAACGAATGGCTTAGCTGTAGATACAGTCTGTAGTCCGCAGTCAGCAGACTTTTAATTTCAATTTCATTTGATTTCGCACCTAAATAGTAATTGAGGTTCCATTTGTACCAGTCAGCCATCATTTTCATGAATGAGGAGGTGAACATCGTTTTTTGGCCAATACCGAGTCCAATTTGCGAGAATGATAAGTTGCCCAAAGACATGGATCTCATACCTACTGAACCAAAGAAGGATGGGTCTCTGAAGTTCATACCGGCTGTTAATCGATGTAAGTAGCTAAACTCTGTAATGGACCATTTATCGATAGTATCTGTTTTGGTTAGTGCTTGGTCTATCATAATGCTTAACCCGGAACGCTTGCTCATCCAATAGTTTAGGCCTAGATTACCAAAACTCATTTTTTCGGCCGTTATGTAGGTAGCGCCCAAGTGCGCTTCTAAAGCTGCCGCACGGTAGATGGATTGATAGATAGCGTATTCATTTTTGTCTTTTTTTAAGTACAAGATACGTTCGTTGTCTTGACCTTTCTCTAAACCAGTGACGGTCCATTCGATTTTTTGACCATTCTTTGCTACCCTGGAGTTAGCATCTTTCGATGAGATCGTTACGCCTTTAGGTAAATCGAGAGTCATTTTCTCTGATGAAGAATAGGTGTCGTTAACTAAGTCTGAAGAGCTTGTGCGTAAGCTTTCAGTTGGAAGGGCGCCGCGGACAAAAAATTCTTGGCGGAATGGGATGCTACCTTCACCCTGAATATAAAAAACAGGAAAGTCTGCCGGTAGTTTAATTTGCCACATAGAATCGGTCAGGTTAGTGACGTTTTTCTCGCTAACAGGACGTGAACCCTGACTTGTAAGTGATAACGATTTGCCATCGTCAGAAATAATGATGTCTTTGAAATCGACGGGTCGTAGTCGAGTTTCAATTTCAAGTTTTGCACCCGATTCACTTTGACCGATGAAATTAATGCTTTCAGAGATGTCGTTTAGAAAGATAATTCCCTGTTCGCCCACTTCAGCGTTGTTAACCAATATTTGGGCACGCTTTTTATTTTCAGATCGCATTTTAATTGTGGGTTTGCCATCCTTCGATGACAGGTAGAGCTCAACTGAACATAAATCAATACGCGTTGATTCTTCTTTACGTTGTAAACAAAACTTGAAAAAGGGTAGATATTTAATTTCGTCTAATAGAACGGTTTCGATTGGGGTTTTAAAAATTGCTTTGTCTTTTCGTAACAGACTATCCACTTCGGACTTTTCACCTTCTTTAGACTCTTTAATCAGTTCAATGTCTTCCTTTTTAATTTCGTAGGTTTGAATTGCTTTGCCATAATTATTAAACACAACCAGTTCCGCGTGATCGAACAATCCTGCGGGCCAATTAAAAATAAACTGATATTGCGATTTGTCTTGAGCGAGCTCTAAAGATAGGTTGTTGGAATCAATTACGATGTCACCAATTTTTATCGTCGAACTGTTTAGTAAATTGTATTCAAACTTCTGCGGCAAAATTTGCAGATTGTTTTTTTCTGGTAAAAAATAAACAGGTTCTTTTTCTTTGGCAAACGTCGGGACTGCCAACAAAGACGCCGCGATAACTAAAAAATTTACGAAACTATTTTGCATACGTCCTCAAAAGATTTGCCCTTTACAATGCTTTTAATTACTTGAATCGACTTTGTGATTTTTGCCAAGAAGTCGCCATCGCTTGCAATTGTGATTCGGCGTTGATGGCCATTCCAGGCCATTTTAATTTTTTCGTTTAATAAAAGTGCTTCTGTGTGCGTCTCTGTGCGGATTGGATTTGAAAGATCATAGTTTTCATTGGATGCAGTATCCAGATGAATGACCCAGTCATATCTACCTAATTCAACTTTTTTATTAGATTGGATGTTTTTAAAGAAGTCTTCTTCGTCATTTGGCCAGTAGGCGATGCTATCTAGTGAACCACGATCAAAAACCAGTAGGGCATTTGCCGACTCTCCAATGGCGATTGTTTCTAGCTCACGTTGAGTGTAATAAATCGCACGTTGAGTTGCGATACGTCCAAGAATAGATTTTTTGCGAGGGAAACCGCCCCCGTATAAAATACTAGCTGCTTCCGGTACAACCGTAATTTGCGATCCAAATTCTTTTTTTAGAGTTTCAAGTAGGGTTGTTTTTCCACCAGATGGGCCACCCGTGATGGCCACTTTAATTTTATCCATGGAAATATCTTAAAACCCAATAATTTAATTAGCAATAGGATCTAGTGATAATATTTGGCAACAGCATCGTGACCAATCCAACGTGTGGACGCTGATGGTTTTAAGCTATCGTTCAACATTAATCGGCCACAGGACTTAAACACAACTTCACTGAGTACACTGGTGATCAAGTTTTTAGGGCTTTCGTGCAAGTCGATAACATCGTCAGAGCATTTAAGCATAACTTCCATTTGTGTTCGAGTCGACTGCATAGGCCAGCGAGCAAATTCGCGGTTCATCGCAATGATCTCGGGCTGAGCATAATAGGTTTTGATAATTTGAAATACATCGTTCATTGATTTGCCAGACTTAAGCAAGGCCTGGCATTGATCGTTGACCTGTTTGGCAATAGTCGGGTTTTCTTTTTCAAGGGAATGGATAAGGGGATAGAGTGAAACTTCCACGCCTTGAAAAATTGAACTTGAGTTCGTCAAGATCTCTGGGCAGTTATAGACACACGATGAAAGTCCCTGATCCATAAATGTCTTAGAGATATCTTCGAGTTTCATTTTCGCCCATCCTTGAAGATATGGCGTGTAGGTTTGCCATTTTAATTGGCCATCGATAATGATTTCTGTTCCATGATAACCGTAAGCTAAATACGAAACTTGGCCGCCGGCTTGTTTAACTTTATCGCGGAAACCAGACGTGGCCTCGATAAAGTGACGGAATGTTTCAGCGGTAACTTCGATAAAGTTCAATTGGCACAGTTTGCCTAAATCACTAGTCCAAAATTTGTCTGACTCCAAGTAACGATCGCCAGTGCCTTTAAATACTCGATTCATTAACGGCATAATGATTTTGGCGCGAGGAACGCCGCCGGCCATCAAATGTGCGAGTAAAAAACTACGCCCAGGAACGATATGTTTTTCGAGCTCAGCTACGTATAGGGCTAATTGTTTTTTAAAACGGGTGACACCATTTTTACGGCATTCTTCGATAGCATGGAAATCGAGTTTAGTATCTTCCCACGCGCTTAGTTTAACATCTTTAAGCATGTCGACTGGACTAATGCCTTTCGCATTTTTGTCCATATCAAATCCTGCTTCCAGCGGAATATTGATGATAGGACCAGAAACGGCAGCGAGCTCCTCGGCATTCAAGGGACGCAATTCATCTTTCTCACGGCGACCAACTGTGCCTTTTATGATTTGCATCTGGCGCTTTTCAGCTTCTTCAACGAGTCCGTTGGCGTAGCCTCTTTGGAAAAGTTCACCAAAAAGTACCAAAGCGTCGTTTTTTTTCCACGTGTTTTCTGTGTCTAATTTTCTAATTGGATTTAAAGGTGTCATACAGCTCCTTACTAACTTATCTATCAATGGCCATTAACCATTGGTGGCGATCTGGAATTTCACCATATTGAATTTGGCAAATTTCTTCATAAAGTTTGTTCCCCAACGTTTCTGCGCCTGTATTTAGCTTAAATGTATGGTCTTTGTACTGCAGTTCGCCGACGGGAGTAATAACTGCTGCCGTACCTGTGCCAAACATTTCCAAAAACTCACCTCGAGCGTATCGGTCTTTTAATTCAGACATTGTGATCTTGCGTTCAGTGATTGGTAAATTCCATTCTCTTAAAATAGTTAATGCGCATTCACGGACACCACCCGCTAAAATAGAACCATTCAGGGCTGGTGTGACAATTTCATTTTTGAAAACAAAGAAAACATTCATTGTTCCGACTTCTTCGATTTGATCTTTGGTGACAGCGTCTAGCCATAAAACTTGATCGTAGCCACGTTTTTTTTGTGCCGCTGCTGCGGCCAATGAACTGGCGTAGTTGGCTGCGGCCTTAACAGCGCCTAAGCCTCCTGGTGCTGCGCGAATTTGCTCGGTCTCTACCCAAATACGAACGGCTTTGCTGTTACCTGAGTAGTAGGAGCCAACCGGAGAAAGTAAGGTGAAGAATAAATATTTTTCGCTCGGTCTAACGCCTAAGAAGCCTTCCGTTCCAACTAGTGTTGGACGGATATACAGCGAGGAGCCTCGTTCACTAGGAACCCAATCGCGTTCAACGTTGACAATTTCAAGCATCGTTTGAACGAAGAGGTCTTTAGGAACTGCTTGCATACACAAACGTTGCGTTCCAAAGGCCATACGTGCGGCATTAAATTCAGGTCTGAAAATTACAATTCTGCCATTTTTTTGGCGAAACGCCTTTAACCCTTCGAACAGTGCTTGACCATAGTGATACACGCAGGCTGCGGGATCCATGCTCAAATTTGAATAAGGTATAATGCGATGGTTTTGCCACTTACCGTCGGCAAAGTCTGATGCCGCAATATGATCAGTGAAGTATTTGCCAAATCCTAGTGCCGTGTTCGGTGCGGGTTTTGGCAAGGGTTTGCTGGTTTTTGTGATGGTGAATTGATTAGTCCCAGTACTCATATATCCCTCGATTTGGGCCTAAATTTGACATACTCAATATGTTATTGCAAATAAAAGAATAACCCTTTAATAATTTTCAAGAATTCTTATGAAAAACAGCGCTGAAAATATAAAAAATTATCTCAAATTCACTCATCAAGTATTGGGTGTTTCACATATTTTCAGATCGGCTCCTAAATCAGCAGAGGCGACGCCAGATGCACTCAAAAAGAAGATTTTTAATTTTTATTCGTGGCCTGAAAGTAGAGCATGGACTGAATTTTCTTTTCAGAATCAAACAAACGATTTAGGGCGATTCCAAAATATTTTTATTTTCTTTTCAAATGAAACCGGTTTTGAAACCAAAATGCGCGAGCAGTCTGAAATGCTATCTAAGATGAATCAAGCATTAGGTGGGACTGATTATAAGTTACTACTTGGATGGTTGTCTTCAAACGCCGAGCGTGAGTTCTTTGAACACTTGGCTCGATGGAAAGCTCCGGTTCGAATCGTTTTCTTTCGTGACGAACTTTCTGTAGAAGAATCTATTTATTCCTCTGGTCCTCATTCTATCTTAGAAACTCTATCTCCACTGGCTGATCCTAACGATCAGCAGCGTAAGCGATTTGTCTGGAATGATTTTAAACGTTTACTGGCGTTTTCTTAGCCGCCGCGTTTGGACCTGACTAGACCGACCTAGCTCCGGTTTTCATTAACTAGACTAGATCGACCGCGAGGCCAGCTCTAGGCTGGGGTAGTGCGCTTAAAAAATCATCACATTGCTTTAATCTTTGCGTGTTTAATCGGTTTGTCATCACTGCCAGTCAGAGCCTCGTCTAAACAGTCTGGTGTCGATAACTCGTGGATACGTATTCGCATTTTTGAAAAGGTAAAACGTCTGTCGCTGATCGGAAGCAACATCGAAGTCCTCAATCAGGTAGACGCCTTTCGTAACGTGGCTATTGCGCCTCTGGGTGAGAAGAAATTAAATATAGAATTGAAACGTAAATGGGATCGAAGTCTTCTGTTTTTACAAAAAGAGAGTGGCCCTGTTTCGGTGAAAGATAGCTCCTTGTTTATCAAGGGCCACGGAATGCGAGTTAATGCACAGTCGATTAATAATTTTATTCAAATTTACAAGCGTGACGCTAGCTTTGATGTCATTGCCTATGTGAAGCTTAGAGATTATTTAAAGGGCGTTGTTTCATCGGAAATGCCTGTGAATTGGCCTGCCGAAACATTGAAAGCACAAATTGTGGCGGCACGTTCTTATGCGCTGTTCATGACTGAACAGCGCAAGAAGCAGATTTTCGATGTCGAGTCTTCAATCAAAGATCAAGTCTATCGTCATACGGATGACGATCGTATGGAGCCTCTTTTGGATGAGACCGCGAATTTAGTTTTGTTTGATGGCAATCGCAATTTGCTTAAGGCCTACTATCATTCGGAATGTGGTGGTCAAACATCATCTGCAAAAAAAGTATTCGGTGATTCGCAGATGGACTTTGAAGTGCGTGATCCCTATTGCCAAGGCCGCACGTGGCGTCTGGAGCTTTCTAAGCGGGAAGTTGAAAAGTTTTTTGGTCCTTTTAAGGCGGTGATCAATGCCTTTAATCCAATCAAACGAGCCTATGAGTTGACCGTCGAGCGTGCCGACTCATCATTTGAAACCATGGACGCCCAAAAATTAAGAATGCAGGTGGGTTCAACACGCATGAAAAGCACCTGGTTTGAATCTCGTGCTCATGGCGATAAAATAGAATTTATAGGTAAAGGTTACGGTCATGGCGTTGGGCTATGTCAATGGGGCAGTCGCCAGATGGGTGTTATGAAGAAAAGCTTTCGCGAAATTTTAGCTTTCTATTATCCCGGAACAAAAATCGTATCGTTAAACTAAATTTTCAAGAATACACGTAGAGTGAAGAATAAAACTACGCATAGAACAAATACTTGATAACGATTGATCGAGTTAATTTCCATTTTCTTTAGACATCCTTTTATTGTATGACCTATAAAACAAAAGATAGTTTTCAAACTCAATGTCAGTCAAGAGTTTTTCGAAACATAATCAAAAGGTTTTCATTCGTATGAGCAAAAAAATAAATTCAAAAAAAAGTAAAAATTCAAACAAGCCACTGGCTTTGATCACAGGCGCAAGTTCTGGGATTGGGCTTGCAACCGCTCGAAGGCTTGCGAGTGATGGGTATTCTTTGGTGTTAGTGGCTCGTAGGTTAGACGTGTTGAAACAGGTGAAAGCCAAGCTAGAAAAGGATTTCGTGGGATGCCAGGTTCAAGTATTTAAAGTCGACCTGGCGGATAGAAAAGCTGTGTTAGCTTGGCAAAAGGGAAATCAAAAGTTGATTTCAAAGATCGATGCTTTGGTAAACAATGCGGGTATGGCCAAGGGGACCGATAAAATTCAGGATTTGAAATGGGATGATGCTGAGGTCATGATCGACGTGAACGTAAAAGGGTTGCTGTCGTTTTCGCTGCCTATTGTTAAGGCGATGGCGGAAAAAAGTTCGGGTCATGTCGTAAACTTGGGTTCAGTGGCGGGTCGATGGGCCTATGCCGGAGGGGCGGTTTACTGTGCAACTAAGTTTGCCGTTCGCGCGTTAAGCGAAGCTATGCGGCAAGATTTGATTGGACGAAATGTGCGTGTCACAAATATTGAACCGGGCATGGTGAATACAGAATTTTCCACGGTCAGACTTGGAAATAAAAATTTAGCTGATAAGGTTTACGAGAATATGACGCCGCTTTCGGGCGATGACATTGCTGAATCAATAAGCTGGTGCTTGAATCAGCCAAAGCATGTGAACGTGCAGGAACTGGTTATTTACCCAACCGATCAAGCGCATCTGGGTATGGTACATAGACGAAACTAAAGGGAGACTTATGAAAAAGACATTAGCGGAAATCAAAGCGGACAAAGAGTTTCGCGTAGAAAAAGACACGATGGGGGATGTGAAAGTTCCGGCAAGTGCACTATGGGGAGCGCAAACTCAGCGTTCGATTGAAAACTTTAAAATCGGTGGCGATCGTTTCCCTCGAGAAATGATTAAGGCTATGGGTTTGCTTAAAAAGACAGCAGCAATGGCGAATCAAAAACTAGGATTATTAGACGCTAAGAAAACCGACTTGATCGTAAAATCATGTGACGAAGTAATTAAGGGCGAATGGGATGATCATTTTCCGTTAGTTGTTTGGCAAACGGGTTCGGGCACGCAGTCGAACATGAACGCGAATGAGGTGATCGCGAATCGTTCGATGCAAATGTTAGGTTTAACTCTGCCATCTAAAGACGTTCACCCGAATGACGATGTCAACAAAGGTCAATCATCAAATGACACCTTCCCAACAGCTATGCACATTGCGGTTGCGGATCAAATTCACCATCGTTTGTTGCCGGCTATGGAAGCCTTCTATGGCTCGATGGTGAAAAAACAAAATGAATTTCAAAAGATCGTAAAAATCGGTCGTACTCATTTAATGGATGCGACGCCTTTAACGCTAGGCCAAGAGTTTTCGGGTTATGCGACTCAAATCAAGCACGGTATTACACGTGTTAAAAACACGTTGCCTCATTTGCATGAACTCGCAATCGGTGGAACGGCAGTGGGAACGGGTTTGAATGCGCATAAGGATTTCTCGCAGACAGTGTCTCAGTTTCTAGCGAAGGAAACGGGCATCCCGTTTGTTTCCGCAGAGAACAAGTTCGAAGCGTTGGCGTCTCATGATGCGCTGGTTGAAGTTAGCGGTGCGCTGAGAACACTAGCGGTTTCGTTAATGAAGATCGCCAATGACATTCGTCTACTTGGTAGCGGTCCGCGCAGCGGTTTCGGTGAGTTATTATTGCCAGAGAACGAACCCGGTAGTTCCATCATGCCAGGAAAAGTAAATCCAACTCAAAGTGAATCCATGACCATGGTGTGTGCGCAAGTTATCGGTAACGATGTCGCAACAACTGTCGGTGGCTTAAACGGTCACTTCGAACTGAATGTTTTTAAACCCGTGATCGTGTTCAATGTCCTAAACAGTGTGCGCCTACTAGCAGACAGCTTAGACAGCTTCCGGGTAAACTGCCTTGATGGAATCCAAGCGAACATGCCACAAATCAAGAAGCATTTGGATAATTCGTTAATGTTAGTAACCGCTCTGAATCCACATATCGGTTACGATAATGCGGCAAAAATCGCAAAGACGGCCCATAAAAATGGAACAACGCTGAAAGATGAAGCTGTAAAGCTGGGCTTAATGACGCCCGAACAATTCGATCAATGGGTTAAGCCAGAAGAAATGACGGGCCCACTAAAAAACTAAAAAAAAGCAAAAGGGGACTCGCTCCAGCGAGCTCCCCACGCAGCCGCAGGTAAGTCGACGCAAGCGGAAACGAAGACGGGATGCCTAGCTCCTAATGGCCAAAGGCACCCAGTCATACGACAAAAAAACCGCTCAAAGAAACGGCACTAAGTCCCATTATTCAACGCGCGTACAAACAAAATTAAGACTTGGAGATCATCTTCTTTCCTCGCTATACTCTTACAGTGGATGTAACTCAAATTTTCCAAGAAAAAGTCACCTGGTTCCAAAATCCCGATATCGTTCCTTATGTGTTCGTGCGGGATGAAAATCTGATCAGCCAACCAGGCAAGAAACATCGCTTAGATTGGTTTTCAAAAGCGCCGATCATCAAAGATCCGTTAGACCTGAAAGAACTCCCATTTGCGGAATATATTTACCATATCGAAAATATTGCGTTTGGCCCGTCAGCTATGCCAATGCCTCGTTGGGTTTTCTATGATTGTGCCGTGATGCCGGGTTTCGTTTGTGGTTTCGCGTACAAAAAAGATAAAATGCCGGCAAACCTTAAAGCAAAGCTGCCTGATTTCGGCGATATTGACTATGTACCCCTATCGCTTTTCATTATCATTCCGACAATGCACAAAGGAGAATGGGTTGCCCATAATTTGTGCTCCGTAAATAGTTTTTTAGACAAAGCAGATCAGTTTTACGGATTAGGTTTTTTATCGAAGGCGTTTGGGTTGTGGTATGCCAATGTCGAGTTGTGCTCGGGGATGACTCAGTGGGGAAGTCCTGCGTTAAGGCTTCATTCGCATTACGGTCATTTAGAAGTGATTGGGGCTTATGCACCTGTGCATTCTCACGCGAAGACGGTGACCTACCGTGCGCAAGTTAATGCTAACACTTGGGAATTGTTTTTTTCAAAGGATGTCGACCTGGAGTTCCTAGAACAGTACGAAAAATCAGGTTTTGAAATAAATCCAGCCGACGAAAAATCAATGATTGAAATTCAGAACAAAATTCAGAATAATGAGGGTCCCTTTTACTTAAATGCCTCAGAGATCCTTAGCAAAGATTTGAAAGCCCCTTTAAGTATTTACAGACCTAAAGGTTATTGAAAAAGTAAATGATAAACACATTAAAACCAGAATGGTTTTAATCTTAGGAGATAGAATGGCTGAAGAGCTGACAGAATTGCCCGCGGTAGCGAAATCATTTCACACATTTTGCAAAAAGTGCGATGTAGATCGTTATCACAAAGTCCTTGCGCACACGAGTGCGACGACGGCTAAAATTGAATGTGAAGTTTGTCATTCAAAAAAAGCATACAAATTACCAAGTGCTAGAAAAGAGGCTATGGCCAAAGCCCGCGCCGCTCGAGCACCAAGCGCGAATCAGCGTAAATCAAATCATCAAACTGAATATAACGACCTTTTGAACTCATTATCTGCGATGGAAGAAAAACCGTACAGCTTAAAAGCTAAGTTTGAAATCGCTAACAAAATTAACCATCCTAAATTTGGTATTGGTGTCGTTCGTGCGGTTCAGCCGGATAAAATCGAAGTGGTTTTTTCTGACGAAGTAAAACTTCTTATTCACAATCGTACTTAAAATTTTTCATGTGGTACTCCGGACTTAATCCCGAGCAACAAAGAGCTGTGGCCCATAACTATGGGCCGCTTTTAATTTTGGCGGGTGCAGGCTCAGGAAAAACCACCGTTTTAGTGTCACGCACTGGGCGTATGATTGCCGAAGGCGTAGCTAAAGCCGAACAGATCTTGGTTTTAACCTTCACTAACAAAGCTGCACGTGAATTAAAACATCGCGTATCGGTGAAGATTGGTAAGTCGGCAAAAAAAATCTCGGCAGGTACGTTTCACTCATTTGGCCTGCAGCTAATTAAAAAATATCATAAAGAGCTAGAGCTTGATGAAAATTTCGGGATCATTGATACGTCCGATTCCTTTGCGATTTTGAAAGAAATGCTCAAGGAAATTAAAGTTGTTGGGCGTGATAAATATGATCTTGAGCATCTGTATAATTTGATTCAAAATATTCGAAACAAAAAACATAATTCGACCATTGATGACGAGTATCATCAGATGGCAGAGATTTTGGCGCCTAAATATGAAAAGCGATTAAACCTTTTGAGCGTTGTGGATTTTGAGAGTTTACTTTTGAAACCGTTGGAGCTGTTTAACAAGTTTCCAGATATCAAAGCCGAAGTGCAAGCGCAGTACACGCAGATTATGGTGGATGAGTTCCAGGACACGAACGCGACGCAAATGAAGTTAATTAACCATTTGATTGGGCCTCATGATAATTTATCTGTTGTTGGCGATGACGATCAGTCGATTTATGGCTGGCGCGGAGCCGAAGTTCAAAATATATTAAATTTTCCAAAGGAACATAAGAACTGTGAAGTGATAAAGTTAGAGCGCAACTATCGTTCTATTTCTTCAATTCTACATTTCGCAAATGACGTCATTAGTAAAAACAAATCGCGTCACGGTAAAGTTCTGAAATCAGAAAGTAAAAAGGTTAAAGATCACATCCCTGAACTATTTATTTTAGAAAATGAGGAGGCTGAAAGTGAATTCATTGCCTCAGAGATTCTAAATTTTATTAAAGAAGGCTACAAGCCAAAAGACATCGCGATTCTTTATCGTTCGAACTCTCAAGGCGCTTGGCTTGAAAGTGCTTTAAAGAAAAATCGCATCGAGTACACCATTACTGGTGGGTCATCCTTATTTGAACGCAAAGAAGTTAAGGATCTTGTCGCATTTATTCGTCAAGCGATTCAAAGTAAGGATGTCACGTTAAAACGTATCATCAATGTTCCCCCGCGTGGAATCGGTGAAACGACCATTGAAAAATTAAACGAATACGCCAAAACAAAAGGGATCACTTTTGCAGAGTCATGCAGGCTGTGGCGTGAGCAAGATATCATTGCTAAGGCCGGCGAGGGTATTGACGGCTTGTTTTATTTTCTTTCTGAATTGCCTAAGAAGATGGTTTCCCCAGGAGCAAATGAAACGTCTTTTTTAGAGGCGTTCCGGGAAATGGGATATCGTGAGTATGTTTACAGTTTATCTGACGATGCATCTGTGGGTGAACGCAAATGGGGCTTGGTCGAAATCTTTGCCCGTATCTTGTTTTCATTCTTAGAGAAAAACGGCATGAATTTATTTATGCTAAAAGAATTTTTAGATCGTTTGATGTTACGTGATGAAATGTTATCTGGCGATGAAGAAGAAAACAAAGTTCAATTGATGACTTTGCATGCGTCCAAAGGCTTAGAGTTTCCGGTCGTGATGTTATGTGGGATTGAAGAAGATCTTTTGCCACACAAAAATCTGGGCCAAGATGTCGATGAGGAACGCCGTTTGTTTTATGTTGGAATTACTCGTGCTCAAGAGTATTTGCTAATGACAAAGTGTTTGGAACGAAAAAAGAACGGGGCGTTTAGGAAAGTAGCAATGTCGAGGTTTTTGTTAGATGCAAACCCAGAATTATATAAAATTTATCCACGCGGAGTTCGTCCTGTGTCGGGTGAAAAGCGAACCCAGCTGGTGTCTGATTTTTTAAAATCTCTCGATGCAAAAAAGTTATAGTATGACGAGAAAAATTTTAACTCTTATTCTACTATTTTGGTTGTCGTCCGCACGGGCGCACGAATCTGAGTTTTGGCAATCGTTCAATAGTGATTTTGTCCAGATGGAAATGGTTTATCAAGACAATCCAAATGTTAAATCACGGTATCCAAAGTTCTTTCGAAGAATGCTAGAGGGGCTATTGGGGTGGAATCCCGGTACGGTGTGGGACAAGAAAAACGAATGTTCTTTTGCTGAATTGAAAGCTAATCTTGGCTCTGTGGCTCCATTAGGTTCCAAAACAGCCATACTGGATGACTTTGTTCATCAATGTGAACCCGCGTACTCGAAGAATAATGTGATGAATACGCTTAAAGTTATTTCTCAAAGAGGTTCCTTTCACCATCATCCTTTTTTTAAGTATTCATATCTCAATTTTCCGAATGGTTTAAAAACGCGAGCATTGTGGGGTATGCGATCAGAAGAAAAACGGGATTTGATTATTATTCGCCCCGGTATTTATGCCAATGTAGATGAACTAATTGCTGAACGTTATTTGCTGTTCATGTTAACTGAGCTTAATGACTATCACATTTTAGTGATCGAAAATTCGACCAGTGGCGACCATTTAGCCAACAATGAAAGTGTGACAATTGGCGGTCCTAAAGAAGCGTTTGAGAATTTGTATGTCATCGACCAAATTAGAAAACATCCTAAGATTTCGCGCTTGGTAGGGCGAATTCACATGATGGGAATTAGCTTGGGAGCAAATGGAGTCCTTCTGGCAAGTCTGATAAATCAGAAAGAAACGCATCGATATTTTGATAAAACAATTTTATTTTGCCCTGTCGTCGACTTGAAAGCTTCATTTGAAAAACAAATGCAAAGCGGATTTCGTCCATTTATGATTGATTTTTGGAGTAGTCGCCGTTTTCAAGACATTGAAGGCAAAAGAGATTTTAAACTAGCGTCCTTTTGGGAGTCTCTGATTTCATTAAAGCCAAGATGGGTTAATGGGGCTTGGAATTGGTTTGAATTGAATTACAAGATACATTCCGAATGGCAACGTTATTTGCCGAAAGAGTTTTATAGCGGTGACTTTGTTAAAGACTATCAATTTTTCAACGAGCAAACTCGATTGCCCGACAATTTATATGTTGTTGCTACAAAGACGGATCCCATTGTTTTTCCAAGTGATAACTACGAAAAATTGGCGGCTAAGCGGCACGATAATACCTTCTTCTACATGTTTGACGAAGGATTTCATTGCTCGATGGCTTATGCCTATCAATGGAAATTCTTAGATACTTTGTTTTCAGGAATGATTGGATCAAATGAAGTCGTGGCGAATGAAGCTAATCGTAAGTATCGCCTGAATATCACTAAGTCACATCCTCCCGCTCACGATTTGATTTCGGGCGATTTAGAAATTCGTTCGGTCGAAGTTTCAAAGATCGACACTAAATCGGTAGAGCTATTAGTTTACTTCCATGGAGAGTCACTCGTTAAAAGTGCGCACGTTGAAATTCCTTTGCGAGATTTGTACTTAGATGAGCACTTTATAGGGTACGATATTGAAGTCATTCGTAACTACATCAAGCGTTTAATCCAAACGAAATTCAGAATTGAAAAAGAAGCGGACGGCGTCTTTATTAAAATTTGACCTTTAGAGGTATCCTTCCTATGTTATATATAACTACGGAGGGATTCTATGATTCGAATGATTGAAGAGAGTCAGAGTTTAACATCTAAGTCAGCAGTATGCTTGTCAGCGATTGATCTAGCAGACGTTGTAGGAATAACCTTACCGGAACTCAAAGCCGATTTCTCTGAGCACTTTGGAATTCATCAAAATCTAAGCTATTTGCCGGCTGAACTTGTTCGTGAGTATCTCAGCAAGCGCGGATTTAAATATCCCAAAAAAGTAGTTTCTTTTCAAATGTTAAAGGGAGGAGTGGCAAAAACCACGTCGGCATTGAATATAGGTTTAAGAGCGTCGATGTTAGGTGCAAAAGTATTATTTGTGGATTTAGACCAACAGGCGAATTTAACCTTTGCGCTGGGACACTTAGATGAAAATTCTCCAGTGTGGCTGGATATTTTCGAAAAGAAAGTATCCATCGAGTCAGCAATTAAAACGATTAACTCAAATATCGACTTAATTCCGTCAAACTTAAATAACTCGGTACTTGAGCGTGCTTTAATTAATTCCAACAGAAATTGGTCGGAATCTGTGAAAAATCAATTGGACCAAATTAGGCTTAACTATGATTTAATCATCATAGATACTGCTCCGGCCCTGTCGGCGACCAATACAGCGGTGACAGTAGCTAGCGACCTAGTGGTGCTTCCGGTGAATCCGGATAAGTTCTCGATTCTTGGGTTTGAAAAAAACTACCAAGAGCTGCAGGACATCAAAAAGGATTTCAAGATCGGAGCTGATATTAAAGTGCTTTTTACGAAATATGATGCACGTGAGAAAATGAGCGGTGAGTATTTAGATGCATTTATTGAAAAATACCCCGATATTTTACTTAAGAGCTATATTCGCGTCTCGTCAGACGCTAAAAATACATTGGCAACATCTAAGTCTATCTATTCGACCAAATCGTCGGCGAAAGAGGATTATCACTTAGTGACTATGGAGTTGCTGAATTTAGAAAAGGATAACCTATGCCATCTATAAAAGATCACGAAAATAAAAAGAAAAAGAAAAAAAAACCAGCGCATGGTAATGAGCGTCTTCATGCCGATGAAGCCGAGCACGAAGACGAAATAGATCACGTTGTCGTAGACACCGAGGTTAAAGCCTCTTCTAAGCGTCGTCCGAGTCAACTCGATGCCGATGCTATCGAAACTAAAAGTGATTCTATGGACGAATCGGCTAGCGTCGCGGGTGATTCTAATAGTGATCACGCAGATACGAATCCAGAATCGTTTCAGTCGTTTTCTGAACCTGAAAAGTTTGAATTAAATTTTCCGGGTAGTTTCTTACTTAAAGCCAAAGCCCCCAAAGCATTTGATTTAGCGGAACGCGTAGCTGGCGATTGGGTAAATGATGGCACGTTTGAATCATTGCCAGTTGGGCATCCTTTAGCGCAAATTTTAGTCGCCAAGGTTTTGACGAAAGCAAAGGACGTTGAAAAAAAGGCTTTAAATTCTACTCCAGTTGCTCTGGCTAAAATCGGTTTAGAGTATGCGAAATCAAAGATTAAAAGATAAGCTAACCAAAGAACTAACACCTACATTTTTACATATCGAAGATGAATCGGGGAACCATAGTGTTCCCGAAGGTTCGGAAAGTCACTTCAAAGTAGTGGTCGTATCCGAACAGTTTGAAGGAACTTCGAAAATTCAACGTCACCAGAAAATTTATGGGGCTCTAGGCGAAGAGTTTAAAACGGGTCTACATGCTCTATCTATTCGCGCTTATACCGTCCTGGAATGGGAAAGAGAAAAACAGCAGGGTGGTTATGATAGTCCTGACTGTTTAGGCGGAAGTAAAAAAAAGTAGGCCATTACCCGCGTCTCATAACGAGAAACTGTTTCGGTCCCCTTTAGTCAAATATTCGATTTTCCGATAAAAAACGACTAGGGGAATAGATGAAAAATTCAGTGTTAGCTATTGCTAAAATTTTTGTTCTTATCTCGATAGGTCTTTTTGCCTTCCAAAACTGCTCCCAACCTGGCGAGCTAACATTAAAAAAACAAGAAGAAGGGTTAAATAGCATTGCGTCTGTGGTTCCTCCATGTAGTCCGAGTCAATCGCAAGCGTGCAGCGAAAGAAATGGACACGGTATTCAATTTTGCTCGGCCGATGGTCAGGCTTTAGCCTGTGAATTAGAAAGTTGTAATTCTGGTTTTCAATTAATTGATAAACAGTGTGTTCCGCGCACGTGTCAGCCGGGCTCGACCGCATCGTGTGCTAGCGCAAATGGAACGGGTTCTAAAACATGTAATTCTAGCGGAACGGGTTTTGGAGCGTGTGTGATCAATGCCTGTGATGCTGGTTTTAATATGCAAAACGGCGCGTGCGTTGCCAACCTGTGCACGCCAAATTCAAATATGGCGTGCGTATTTGGGAATGGTTCTGGAAATAAGGTCTGCAGCGCGCAAGGAACAGGTTATGGGGCGTGTGTGTTGTCGTCATGTAACTCAGGCTATAATTTGCAGAACGGGACGTGTGTTGCCAATGTGTGTACACCTAACTCGATGACGTCGTGTTCGGAAGGTAATGGTTCCGGTACAAAAACATGTAACTCGACGGGGACAGGTTTTGGTGCCTGCCAATTAAGTGCATGTAACTCTGGTTACAACTTGCAAAATGGCACCTGCGTTGCGAATTTGTGTAATCCAAATCAAAAGTATAGTTGTTCCGAAAACAACGGCAGTGGAGAAAAAACGTGTAATGCTCAAGGCACTGGTTATGGTGCGTGCCAGTTAAGTGCATGTAATGTTGGCTACAACATGCAAAATGGTTCATGTGTTGCCAATGTCTGCACGCCGAACTCAACTACGGCGTGTTCGGAAAATAACGGGTCGGGTTCGAAAAAATGTAACGCGCAGGGATCGGGGTATGGCTCGTGCCAGATATCTAGTTGTAATGCCAAGTACGTGATGAGCAATGGGGTATGTTTAAATACCTGTTTTTCAAATATTGTCGGCAACGGAAAAGCGGACAGTCCTTACCAAATTAAGAATGAAACCGATTTGTTGTGTATGAATCGATTTGGTAATAGTAACGTGAATACTGGTGACAACTATTGGCAGTTAAAAGCAAATCTTAATATCGGAGCTTCGACCTATCCAGTTGTGGGTGAAGTAAAATTGCGTGGTTCTGAGGGCGACCAATTTATTTTAGTTTCCCAATTTTCGTCAGGAAATTTCGACGGTGGTTATCATACAATAAATTACACCGTGAAATGCTCGCTAGAATCTAATAATTGCAAAAATCCAGATGGGCAGTCCTACCCTAAAAAAGACATTTCCGTATTTGGAGTTATTTCTAATTCGACAGTCTCTAAATTAAAGATAAAGTATGACTATTCTGATATTGGTTCTTCATCCGGCAGTTCTATGGGGCGCGCAATTGTCCAGTATGCTTCGGGGCTTACGCTAGATGCGCGCAAATCAAGATTTTTCCAAATTTCGACAGAGGGAGTAGTGTTAGCCACGCCCCAGTGTGCTTCCGGTCTGACCAGTATTGAAAACTATGGTAGTTACAACCCGGGTGCGGGGCAAGAAAATTTAATCGAGCAGTCTTATGTTAAAATCACGGCTTTAGGCGTTGGATCGGGTCCAAACTATATAACTAGCGTCGCCGCCTTTTCTAACTCGCCTAATTTCACGACAATTAAAAATTCATATGCAGACGTAAGAGGCGCACTCAAAACTGTCAGCAACGGTACCACAAATGGATTTGGAAGTGGGATTGTGGGGGACTATTCTAATTTTCCTAACGTAATTTACGCTAAATTTTACGTTCAAAACTCGTATGTTAATGTGGATAATGCTGATTCGAATTACTGTTTACCTTCTGAATTTTCCGGTTCAGTAAATTCTGTCGACTTGTCGAAGAATACTGTGCTGACTAATTCATTTTGGGTAGGGCCAGTCGCCTGCGATAAGCGATCACTTTATCCCGGTGCCATGTTGCCGCTGTCGCCAAGTGAATATTCATCTGCTATTCAAAACAATGGCTGGGATGCTTCTATTTGGGTAAATGGAAATCTGGGCTTGCCACAGCTGCGCTGGTTAGGACAATAAGCCTAATTCGGCTTGTGAATAACTAGTTTAGACGGAAAGATCTTCCTCTAAGCCCTAAAAACGGGTAGGCTATCTGATGCTAGAGAGTTCTATTTGCGAAGGATTCTCTATAGCCTGAAAAAAGGAAATCAGATGACCAAAGTGAAGGGAACTGGAAAGTCACACGTACATAATTTTAAACTGATTTCAAACTATAAACCTTCGGGTGATCAGCCTAAGGCCATTGAGCAGCTTGTTGAACATTTTGCAAAAGGAATCAAACACCAGACGCTACTTGGTGTTACCGGTTCCGGTAAAACATTTACCATGGCTCATGTCATTGAAAAGATGAATGTCCCTGCTTTGATATTGGCACCTAATAAAACGTTAGCTGCACAATTGTATTCTGAATTTAAAGAAATTTTTCCCAAAAACGCCGTTGAGTATTTTGTTAGCTTTTATGACTACTACCAACCGGAAGCGTATATTCCGTCGACGGATACTTATATTGAAAAGGATTCGGCAATTAATGATCAGATCGATCGTATGCGCCATTCGGCTACACGATCTTTGTTCGATCGTCGCGATGTGATCATTGTCAGCAGTGTATCATGTATTTACGGTTTGGGTTCCCCCGAAGCCTATGAAGATATGATGGTTCACGTTGTCCGCGATACAGAAATGAAGCGGGACGATTTTATCCGTGAGTTAATTCGCATTCAGTACGAACGTAACAACGTTGATTTCCATCGTGGTACCGTCCGTGTGCGTGGAGATATCGTTGAGCTGTTCCCAGCCTACGAAGATGCCAAGGCTATTCGGGTTGAATTTTTTGGTGATTATATCGAACGTATTTCTTGGTTTGATCCGCTGACGGGTGAAGTGGTCGGTGATATGGATCAAGTCGGCATTTATCCCGGCAGTCACTATGCCACCACCGAAGACAACCTAAAGCGAGCGATTAAATCAATTCAGGACGAATTACTTCAACGCTTACCCGAGCTAAAGACTCAATCTAAATTTCTAGAAGCTCAACGGTTAGAACAAAGAACGTATTATGATATTGAAATGATCGAACACATGGGGTTTTGCCAAGGGATAGAAAATTACTCGCGTCACTTGACGGGACGTGGACCAGGAGAAGCTCCTCCTACATTGATTGAATATTTTCCTCCTGATTTTATTACATTTATAGACGAGTCCCATATTACGGTTCCTCAATTAGGGGCGATGTATCGCGGAGATCGTGCGCGTAAGATGACCTTGGTGGAACACGGGTTTCGTTTGCCATCGGCTTTAGATAATCGTCCACTCAATTTCCAAGAGTTCGAACGTAATATGGATAAAGTGGTATATGTATCAGCGACACCTGCCAACTATGAATTAGAGAAGAGTGAAGGTATCATCGTCGAACAGATCATTCGCCCTACAGGGTTGATTGATCCCATTGTTGAAATTCGACCCGTAAAATTTCAGGTTGATGACTTGTTGAAGGAAATTCGTATTCGTGTCGCTAAAAAAGAACGCGTACTAATAACGACGTTAACTAAACGTTCGGCGGAAGACTTGACCGAATTCTTTGAATCAATGAACGTAAAAGTTAAATACTTGCATAGCGAAATCCACACCATGGAGCGTAGTGAAATTATCCGTGATTTGCGTTTGGGAATCTTTGACGTATTGATTGGCATCAATTTACTTCGAGAAGGTTTAGATATTCCTGAAGTCAGTTTAGTCGGCATCACGGATGCCGACAAGGAAGGCTTCTTGCGATCAGAGCGCTCGCTAATTCAAACCATTGGTCGCGCGGCTCGAAACATTAACGGGCATGTGATTTTGTATGCGGACAACGTTACGGACTCGATTAAGAAGGCAATGTCTGAAACAGAACGTCGTCGTCGAATTCAGATGGAACACAACGAAAAACATGGAATTACGCCGGCATCTATCAATAAAAAGATCAGTGAAGGTATTGGCGAGATGTTCGATGGCTCTCTGAATTTGAAACAGCTTAAGGAAGAGTATAAACAAAAAGAAAAAACAGGTAAGCCCGTTCGCCCAGAAAATCTGCAAAAAGAAATTGGGTCTTTGCGTGAAAAGATGAAAAAACTAGCGAAACAACTCGACTTCGAAGAAGCGGCAAAGGTCCGTGACGAGATTCGTCGACTTGAAATTATGGATCTTGGTGCGCGCGAAGCAGGTGCTGCAAGTGGGTCTGGGGATTCCGCGGATGGCAAGTAAGTCCGGTCGATTTGATGAATTGAAAGAGTTCGTTAAGGACTTTCCCGTCCAAAGCGGCGTCTATCTGATGAAGAACGATGTTCAAAAGATTATCTACGTTGGTAAAGCTAAGAATTTGAAGAATCGGGTTCGCAGTTATTTTCAAAATTTGGATCACAATAGTAAAACTCGGGCGTTGATTCAAAATATTCATACTGTTGAATACATTTTAACGAAGACAGAAGTCGAAGCCTTTTTATTAGAAGCCTCACTGATCAAGAAAAATAAGCCAAAGTACAATATTCGTTTGCGGGACGATAAATCCTATCCGTATATTAAATTAACTTTGGGTGATAAATTTCCGCGCCTTTATTTAAGTCGAAAGGTGAAACGGGACAATCATGCCTATTTTGGTCCCTACACTAGCGGTGCGGCAGTATTCGGTACGATCAAATTTCTGAATCGCACATTTAAAATTCGTGACTGTTCCGATGGGGTATTTAGTTCGCGCAAGCGTCCGTGTCTGACGTATCAAATTGGTCGTTGTACCGCGCCCTGCGTGGGTTATGTGGATCAACCGACGTATGCGTTGGATGTGGAAGGTGCCCTGCATTTCCTAAAAGGACAGAATAAAAAAGTTCTAAAACATTTGAATGAACGAATGCTTCAGCTTTCAGAAGAAGAGAAGTTTGAAATGGCGGCTAAGATTCGTGATTCCATTCAAGCGATAAAGGTGATTTTGCAAAAGCAGGCTGTTATTAATGAGAGCGCCGAAGACGATTTAGATGTGTTTACGTACTACGGTGATGAGCGCGGTTGCATCGTTGAAACTCTTCATTTCCGCAGCGGACGAATTATTGGTAATCGGTCTCAGTTCTTGGATGTTAATCCCGCAGACGCACTTGAAGATGAACGTGAATGGTTTGTTTCATTTATCAATCAGTACTATGAAGAAAATATTATTCCGGATCAAGTTTTGGTTGGCAGTGACTTTGGCGGGGACATCAATAAACTTTTAGAGAACGTTCTTGAATTCCGTTCCGAGAGAAAAATTTCCGTACGCTATCCTACAGATGAAAAAGGTCGTAAACTTTTGGAAATGTGTAAGGAGAATGCGATTTCACATTTTGAAAAACGCTTAGCTGAAAATGAAGAAAAATTTGTTGGGCTAGATGAAATTAAAAGTAAATTAGAGCTGTTGGCGCGACCGCATCGTATTGAATGCTATGATATTTCAAATTTCCAAGGTACCGAGACCGTGGCGTCGCAAGTGGTTTTTGAAGATGGCCTGCCTGCAAAGGAACATTACCGCCGCTATAAAATTAAAAGTGTTGAGGGGCAGAACGATTTTGCATCGATGTATGAAGTTCTATCTAGGCGATTTCAGCATTCCGAGTGGGATGAACCCCAGTTAATCGTAGTGGATGGTGGTAAGGGACAATTAGGCCAAGCCGTAAAAATATTAAATGAACTAGGAAAAAATCATATTCCTGTAGTGGGTTTAGCCAAGGCGCGGGTTAAGCGCGATTTTAAATCCGCCGACGTTGAAGCCACAGAGGAACGAGTTTTCTTGCCTGGGCGACAAAACCCGGTATTTTTTAGGCAACAGGCCGATGGATTAAATATTTTAGTCAACATTCGTGACGAAGCCCATCGGTTCGCTATTACCTTTCACCGTAAGCTGCGTGAAGAGCGAACATTGGCCAGTGAGCTAGATTTGGTAGTTGGTTTAGGAGAAAAGCGAAAGAAAGCTTTACTAACGCATTTTGATTCTTTAGATGATATTAAGATAGCGAGTGCGGAAGAGATTGCTCAAATTAAGGGCTTTAATCGTATTCTGGCCGAACGAATATTAATTCAACTAAACGAAGACGACGTCGCGGAGACCCCAGAGTGAGTTTACTAGTATCTGCCAATAAATTGAGCCATTCCTACGGTGGTCGTACCTTATTTTCTGACCTCAGCTGCGGCGTTTTTGAAGGCGACAAAGTTGGCCTCATTGGTCCTAATGGAGCAGGGAAGTCTACATTATTTAAAATATTGGCGCAGACGATTAAGCCGGATAAGGGTGACGTTGTTCATCGTAAAGGACTTAAGGTTGGCTTCCTTCAACAGACGGTTGATATGGATGATTCGCAATCGTGGTTCAATCATTTATTAGAAATTGAATCCGATTACGCGGAATTGCTGCAAACGTTGTCTAAGCTTGAACTAAACACTTTGGCCGAAGACTTATTGTTTTCAGAATGCTCGGGCGGTTTGCAAAAACGTATTGGCATTGCCGCTGAGATTCTAAAAAAGCCGGACGTACTTTTCCTAGATGAGCCAACGAATCATCTAGATGTTGATTCAATTATTTGGATCGAGGATTTTTTACGGGATTCTGGCTTGACCTACGTTCTAGTCACACATGATCGTTTGTTTTTGGAACGAACATGTACTAAAATTTTTGATTTAGATAAAAAGAATCCTAAGTTTCTGTTGGTTACCGATGGCGATTTGGCCACTCATTTAGAAAAAAAAGAGCAACTGATTGCTCAGCAAAAATCAACCGTCGAAAAATTGAAAAATACGTTAAGTCGTGAAACGGAATGGCTACGTCGTGGAGCTAAAGCTCGTCAGACTAAGCAGAAATATCGAATTCAAAATCACGCCGTTATCAAAAGTGAGTTTGAAGGCTTAAAACAAAAAGTGGCCGCTAAAAGTTTTGATTTCGATTTTGGTGATAAACGCACTCCAAAAAAGTTAATCGAGATCAAGAATTTAGATTTTTCATATGAAAATAGAAATATTTTTACAGATTTGAATTTGTTGATTACGGGCAGCACGCGTCTTGGAATTCTGGGCCGCAACGGTTCCGGTAAAAGTACCTTATTGAAACTGATATTAGATCAACTCAAACCGGACAGTGGGTCTATCCAGGTAACTGATGGGATTAAAGTCGCTTATTTTGAGCAAACCAAGCAAACGCTGGATTTGAGGGCTTCGGTTTTAAAAAATATTTGTCCACAAGGGGATTATGTAAAGTATCAAGGCGAAGCTATGTACGCGAAAACCTACTTAGAACGATTTGGTTTTAGTTATGACCAAATGGATTTGCCAGTAGAAAAGCTATCTGGAGGAGAGAAGAGTCGTATTCGTATTGCACAACTGATGCTTGAAGAGAGCCAGCTGTTATTACTCGATGAACCCACCAACGACTTAGATTTTGAATCATTGGCTTCACTCCAAAAAGCTTTAGCCGATTTTCCAGGTGGGATTATTTTAGTTACCCATGATCGTTATTTCATGGATGTGTGTAGTAACCAAATTATGTATATGGATCCACCGGAACCGATACAGTTGTTTAGTGACTACTTTCAGTGGGAAGAGTACTACGCCCAAGCGGGTATCCTAAAAGAACAAGAAAAATTGTCAGCCAAAACAAAAAAGACTAACACCAAAAAAGGTCTAAGCTTCAAAGAAACCCGAGAGTTTGAAACTATCGAAACTGATATCGCGCAACTAGAAGAAAACTTAGAGAAATTAAAAAACGAATCTCAGTTAGAAACTACGGTCGCCGATCCAAAAAGGACCTATGAGATCTTTGTCCAGATGGATGAGATATCTAAAAAGATCGAAATTTTGTATGCGCGTTGGCAAGAACTAGACTTAAAGAAGTAGTGTTAAGAAATAGTGATTTAATTTTCCGTTCAAGTAGCCGAAAAGCTCAATATGATACAAGGTGATTATTTTGATCAATTGATGTCGGCGTTAAATCAATCCGCCATTGTTAGTATCACCGATACTAAGGGTAAGATCGTTTTCGCTAACGAAAATTTTTGTAAAATTTCAGGCTATGCAATGCCCGAGCTTATCGGTAAAGATCATCGTGTCCTAAACAGTGGATTTCATAAACCTGACTTTTTTAAATCTATGTGGGAGACGTTGAAAAAGGGTCAGGTATGGACCGGAGAAATTCAAAACAGACGAAAAAACGGCGAACTGTATTGGGTGCAGTCAACGATTTCGGCTATCGTAAATGAAAAGAACGAGGTCGTTAATTACGTCGCTATTCGATTTGACATTACTCAAATGAAACAAGCACAAACACTATTGGCCGAATCTAGTCGCCTAGCTTCACTGGGTGAGATGGCTAGTGGTATTGCGCATGAAATCAACAACCCCCTGACAATTATTTTAGGCCGTTTGACGATTGCTCAAAAGAAAATCGAACGTAACGATCCGCCTACAATAGTAACTAAAGAATTGCAAACGATTGAGCGTACTGTGTTTAGAATATCAAATATTATTAATGGACTAAAAAAACTAGCGCGTAATGCTGTTTTCGATCCCATGGAGACGTTCGATATTGTTCAGTTAATCAATGAGTCACGCGATCTGTTTTTGCAAAAGTTAACTAAATATGAAATCAAATATACTTTCAATCACTCTGAGCCAATTTATGTAAATGCGCGTCCGCTGCAGATCTCGCAAGTAATTTTAAACCTAGTGAGTAACAGTATTGATGCAATTGAAACTCTTCCTGACCGCTGGATCAATATTGATATTGCAACAGCAGACGGACGCTGTTTAATCAGTGTTATAGATTCGGGAGAAGGAATTCCTCCAGAAATTGCAACTAAGGTAATGAATCCATTCTTTACAACGAAAGACCCAGGCAAGGGAACCGGTTTGGGATTAAGTTTATCAAAAAAGATGGTTGAAGACTCGCAAGGAAAATTCTTTTACGATAGTACCAAGAAAAATACGACGTTTACGATTGATTTAGAAATTGGGACTCTGAAGGAAAAAGTAGCTTAGCAACTCGGAACTGGCCCCTTATCGTGCAGAGGGGGAATTGTATCTGAAGTGGCGCAAGGGTTGCCACGGTAAGGGTATGATTTATATAAAATGCCCTAAATGCCTAAAAAAATTCAGTCGGTCTTTAAAATCGAATTCACAAATAGTTAAATGCGGATTTTTTAAAAGGAATTCCGACCGAAAGATCGTGCAGCGCTATTATTGTACAGCTTGTAAAAAACATTTCTCATCAGCCACCTTCTCCGATTGTTTCAATCAAAAAAAGAGACACTACAATTGTAAGGTTGCTCAGCTTCTAGTCAGCGCTGTTTCTTTGAGGGAGTGCTCCCGAGTTTTAAAAATAAATCGTAAAAGCGTTGTACGTAAATTGATCTTTATGGGGAAAAAAGCGAAAATCGATCTAGATAAGTTCAATAACAAACTTCCAATAGCTAAGGAAGTTTTGTTTGACGACCTGGAAACATTTGAACACACAAAATGTAAACCAGTTTCAATTGGATTGATGGTAGAAGAGGGTACGCGTAGAGTCCTAGGGTACAACATTGCTCGTATGCCCGCTAAGGGGTTATTGGCAAAAATATCAGTAAAGAAATACGGCAAGCGAATCGACGAGAGACCTAAGAAACGAGCGGAGCTTTTTAATGAAATGAAAAACTTGGTTCACGATCGTGCGATTGTTAAATCAGATGAGTGTCCTTACTATTTTAAATTTATCAAAAGACATTTTCCAAATGCTAGTCATATTACCTTTAAAGGACGAGCGAGTGCGATAGTCGGACAGGGTGAGCTTAAGAAGGTAGGCTTTGACCCTCTGTTCTCTCTTAATCATACGTGCGCGACTTTAAGGGCCAGAGTCTCTAGATTAATTAGGAGGACATGGAATACGACAAAAAAACCAGAGAGATTAGATCTACACTTGGCGATAGTGTGTCTCTTTCATAACAGAAATTTAAAGAGTTATTTGCCTTCCCCAGCCGCAGGCTGAGGGACCAGTTCTTAGTTACTTGGTCGGAACTGACTCGAACGGAACTAAGTCCGTTTGTTTTCGGCAACCCCTATTTATGTATTCGTTCGTCTTTCTTTTGATTTGTTTTAAACTGCCTTTGCTTATTTCTTCTAGAAACTCGGGGATGCAGTTTTTCATTTTTCCGCTGCTATTTATGAATTCTGCGTGGCCGCCATTGGGCTCGGCTAGGAATATTTTTTCGCTGGTTTCTGTTTGGCTATCAAAATGTTGTTGGGCGCCAGCGATCGGCGTTGCTGGGTCTGATGTTCCATTTAGGTAGATTACAGGAACACCTTTGATTTGATATTCGTTCGGTTTCCACCGAGCTGGGAGTAGCCGACAGTCACATATTTCTGGCGAAAATGTGTTGGGGGTTACGAGCCCTCCAAACACTTTAGTTTTTCTTAAATCGATGACAGTTTCAAACAACTCGCAGGCGGCGGCTCTTTGTTGCCAAACAGCTTCTTTTACTTCGGGAGGAATATCGGATGTGACGGCGGGAAAATTGGTGAAATCCTTAGGTGATTTAAGGAAGGCTTTTAATGTTTCGGAAGTTAGTTTAGGTCCATAAATAAGTGGGCCAGATAGTATACGATCTAAATTTTCTTTATCTTTCGGCGTTAAATTTTTGGATGCTTTTAGATAGTTTTTACGAAATTGTTTCTGCTCAAACGGAGACAGACTTTGCCACGCTTGTTCTGCTACTTTGGGATAGTCAGTACCATAAATGGCTCCTGCTGACGGTCCCACAATGCCAGTTAGAAATACGCCTTTTAACGTAGATTTCTTCTCAGTGTCTTGCCTGTGGGTATGTTTCGATGCGGCCACTGTAGCGACGGCCGTTCCATAAGAATGACCAAGAATTATGATATCGTGTCGAGCTAGATCATTGATCATTTGAGCTACGGCTTCACCTTGGCTGTTGATCGCCATATCATCTGGTTTGTTCAAGACCCTATTGTTCCCGATACCCAAGTAGTGGATCGTTACGATATCGTAGTCTTCTGGTAAACTAAATGCGCGCTTAGGGCAGGTAAAACCCGGGCCACCACATAGGTATACCAACGTACCTTTTTTAGGTGTGTTAAGTGCGCTGGCGATACTGTACTTTAAAGCTGTGGTTTTGCCGTTATGCTTAAAAAGAAACTGATGTGTTTTGATTTCACCGATCTCGTTAGGGGACCCAGATACGGGATAGGGTCCAGTAGAATTGTATTGGGATTCGGAGCTACAAAACGGCGAAGGTTTAGACCACGAATTTAAATATAGAATGCATACGAATATTAAGTATTTTATCTTCATATGCACCTAAACTATAAAACGACTACTCCGCTTTAAAACGACGGAATTCAAATTCCGTTCGGTAGAGATCAGTTTTTTCGGTATCTTTATAAAGCGTTTGGCATGTGCCATAGGCTTGCTTGTTCCAATCTTTTTCATCTTTACCGAGATCTTTTTTCCAAATAACTTCTTTGTCTTTTTCGCCTTTTTTCTTGAATCCTTTTGGCATTCCAGGAGGAATAACGTCAGAGGCAAGACCACGATAAGCTTTTTGAATATTTTGATCTTTTGTTAACATCGCATTGTATTTCAATTCTTCAAATTGAATACCGGCGGTACATAGCTCGTACTTGTATTCGTTGTTCTTTTCTTTTTCTTTGCGAATGAACTGTACGCCGAAACCACTCCATAGACCGCGACCTAATGTTTCGTTAAATGCTATACCCGGAATGAAACGTAAACCTATTACATTTTCTTTTTTACCGAGATCTAAATTGAAATCGAAACTTTTCAGATTTACTTTTAGGTTTTCAGCGACCGTGTTAACTTCAAATCCTTTTAAATAACCTGAGTCGGTAATGTACTGATTTAGATCGGCTGCGGGTAGCGCCGACGGAGAGAAGAAGTCCATCATTGCGTATTTTTCGTTAAGTTCAAAGGTAACGAAGTTTTTAACTAATTCCTCTTTCATGCGATCTACAGAGCCCTCTTGGAACGTGGTTAGGCAGTGAGTCGCCGTGATGGTATTCATACAAAAGAGTTCGATATAGAAAGAATCATAGAAGTCAGCGACATAGTATTCCCAATTGCGATTGTTTTGGTCTTTATATGTTTTAACTTTTCTAACACCAGACGGAAAGTCTTTAACTTTGAAGTCTGCCTTCGCTTTGGGGCGTAAGAATGGGAAGTAGCGAAGGGAAACAATTGCCCCTTCTGGTCCGATGAATACGTCTTTCATGGTCTTTAATGTATTAGCCTCGCGTTTTTTAAAGTCTTTTTCCGGAGTATTGTACACGATAGAAAAGTCCGGACTCGCGATAAAATATTTAGAAATATCAATCGACTCTTTGGAATCTTTGACGGATGAATAGACTAAGTAATTTTCTTCCTTTGGAACTTGGAAACGCTCTTCGATCAACGTTCCTTTTGTAGCCATATAGCCTTCGTTGTAGAGGTAGAACTTTTCTTTTTTCCAATCGTTAAGTGTCATCTCGTAACCGATTTGGCCACTCATACCCACAAGACCTAACGACTTTGGAATAAGAGTGTCATTCACTGATTTAAATACTAGGTGGGGGTCACTTGTTGTTGACGGAATAATATAAGGTAGGCTCTTAGTCGCTTGAGTTTCCCAATCGGTGCCCGGTAGATCTTCTTTACGGATCATTTGGCTAACTGATAGAATTTTTTCTTTCGCGACGTCGTGAAACTTCTGGAAATATTTTTCATGCGCTTGGTTGAAATCAAACGGCACCTGAATTTTGACATTAAACTTGTTAAGGACCTCTAGCAGGTGCGGTTTGTTGTCTAATTTTTCTATTAAAGGTAGGCGGAATGATTTTGATAAGTAGTACTCTATACCGCCAAAATTTAAATCCGATGTTTTAGAGTCAAACACGATTTCTTTTGGCTCGCGATTTAAAACGAAATTGTTAAAACCGTTACGTAAATCTTGGTATGAAATGCCGATATTATAGTTTTCGGCCATGTTTTTTCTAGAAACCAGAGCTACGACCTCACCCTTTTCATTTAATAGCGGGCCACCGCTGTTTCCGGGGCTGGCGGCAGCCGAAAAACGAATATATTTTACCGACGGATCATTTGGATCTTCAGTTTCGCCAGAGATAATACCTTCACGGATGGCTAAACCTTCACCAGCTACGTTACCAATCGTAAATACTTTTTGTCCAATTTCAATCTTTTCAGTAAAGCGGAAGAAGGGATTGTCATTGAACCCTTCAACTTCAAGGAATAGATAGTCTTTTGTGAAATCAAAACCTAAAATTCGTTTTGGAATGATTTCGCGATTATCAAATGTTTTTAAAATAAAATCTTTTTCAATAGATAGTCCAGGAGGTGGGCTAACGCAATGGTGGGCCGTTAAAAGAATATTTTTTTCCACAAGAAAACCGGTGCAAAAACCTACAGTTTCTTTGAAATCCTCTTCTTTAAGGTCTGCTTCTTTTTTGATTTTAGATAGAAGATCTTTCTTTACCTTAAGTTCGAATTTCAAAATCTTATTTTCTGAAAAGCCCATCAAAGATTTTGAATCAAATTTGTTTTGATAGTAATAGGAAAAATAGGTTGTCACTGCGACAAAAGCGAAAATGGCTAGGGTATAACCACCAGCCTTTAAATAACTGTACGAAGATTTAGCGGGCTTTTCTTCTTGGACATGAGTACGTTCATTCGCTAAAAATGTATCTAAGAAAATGGATAAACCATTTTTCATATCGACACTGGCAGAGTCTGTTAGCGTCGTAATCGCATTCTTCAAACCGGCTTCGTTACGAAAGTGCCAACGCCCTTCTTCGAAATATAAAACCCCTTGAAAGCGGGAAACGGTCGGAACGGGAAGCTGAACGTCGCAGTTCAAACCTCGGCCCACGGTATA
>ERZ761610.434-NODE-434-length-33816-cov-45.527473_pt1 | contig 33816 bp, 30 predicted proteins | sample MGYA00512164_ERZ761610 | MGnify/ENA primary metagenome ERZ761610 (study PRJEB28899, sample SAMN02850038) | bioreactor sludge metagenome | biome: EBPR Sludge; feature: EBPR Bioreactor; material: flocular biomat | place: Australia: Thorneside Wastwater Treatment...
TTCCTCATGAAAGTCGTAGTCGAAATTTTTCAACAAGCTAATCAATTCCGGAATTCCTAGATCTAGATATCGCGCATTTACAACTAAGCTATATAGAATTTTGATTCGATCGCGTGGATTAAAATAAACGAACAGATTCACTAATTCTTTCTGGAAACTTTGATCTTTGATTAGATTTTTGATCAATACAATTTGATCCTTCTTCAAAGATTCATCAATACGGTACATATACCAAGACTGAAAGATAATATTAGATTTATTTTTCACGCGAATGCAACGAATCGTTGGCAACCAGCGGTCATCGCGAACTTCCCCAAGTACGAAACAGGCAATTCCAAACATTGGGTTTTCGGGTTCGCGAATCAGTTCATTGATTTTTTCAGTAAAGGCTAATCGATTAGTCGATGACTTATATAAACCAATCAATGCGAACTTGATAATATCTGGCCGGGCGTCATCCAAATTGCTTAAAAAAGTGTGGAATAACTCTGGATTTTGCATTTCCGTTAAGCCTTCAATAATAATTCGTCGTTCATCTTTTTGAGCGGTTTCTAAGCGGTTTAGGAATACTGAAATTAAGTGCGTTTTCATGCGGCGATGAAGCAGTTTCACTGCTTTTTGGCGAACTCGGAACGTTTCGGTCTTGTTCAATGCAATTCCAATTAAGAAGGAAATGGATTGCGGTTTGTTGATGTGATTGAGAGCTTCACAAATGGCAAATTTAATTTCTTCTTTTGGATTTGAAAACTGAGACGTAATTAACTTGATCGAACGCTTAGTCGGGTAGAATGCCAAGGATTCGATGATAGTTTTAATTAAAAGTGTCTTTGGCTTTTGGGCCAAAATATCTTTAAACCATTGGTCATAGCCTTTCGGTCGCAGAAAACTTAATAATATAGCCCCATTTACACGACGAACACGATCATGGCTGTGCAGGAATAAATACATGAGATCAGTCAAATGACGGATGTAGCTTTTTAAAAAGTACATAGAAGCTACTAGCAATCCACCAAGAGCAATTGCCAGTGACATCATTTTTGAGTCCGGGGCTAGCGAGTGAACCAAAAAGGATAAACCAAATACTGGTATGAGTGGGGCAATGAACAATGCTATCTGTGATAACTTTCTAAAATCGCTGCGGGTCTTATCATCGAACGAAGACATTAGGTTAGTATTGGCGGCTATGAAAAAGTTTCTGAATGTGGCCGAACATACAATTCCTAGAAAAACAGCGCCCAAAATGGATTGCGTAACTGAAAATACAAGCAGACCAACGGCACTTGTTAAAATGAAATAGTGGATAATTTTTTCCGGTGATATACGTGTGCGACGGGTCGCTTGAGCAGCGTACCATCCGCTGACTACTCCTAATAGATTTGATCCGATGACATAAACGGTAGTATAGAAGACGTAGTCCGATTTTTCTGTCACTAGTTCTTGAAGATTAGAGCGCCAAACGTACTCTTGGATCGCATAAAAGAAACCAATAAGTAAGCATAATGAAACATACGATTGGGCGACTCTGCGTTTAAAAAAGGGCTCTTGTGAACTGCCCGGAAATTCTTCGGATGCTAGCTTGATCTCGAATGATTCATGATGATTGAAGAGATACCAGGTGAATAGAAATAAACTACTCCACAGGGTGCCAACAATCATTAAGTTAGTAACTGTTGAAACTTTCACGAGCAAGGTGGAACCGACAGCAAAAATCGAACCTAAATCTAAAGCCGCGGAAATGAAGTACGAAAGTTCATTTGCTTTGGAACGTCCCATATGGAGTAAGGAAATTTCAGTGAGCATCCATCGAACAAGATTTCGAATGAGGCCTGTGATGACAAAGAAAACAAGAGACGCCGAGACAGAATGAGGATTAAATCCGTTGAAGAAAAAAATCAGGGAGAAAAACAAACCGATCGTGGCGATTGACGTAGCTAAGCGTTCTTTGTTGCGAGGTGCACGAATAATCGGAAGATAGATAAGCTCGCTCAGCAGTAAAGCTGGTAAGGTCCAAATGGCGTCGATATGTATTAGAAAATCCGAGTAAGACTGGGCTCTTGCCACACCGATGGCCGCTCCAAAGAGTAGGCCGAGAACTATGAATTTTGTTTCAATCGAATTAAGTTTAAAAACCCAACTCTTCAATTTTGCTGGCACGTATAAATACTCGGAAGTCTGAAAAAAAACTCGAGGGAACGGTTTTTTTTATTGATCTTCTAGCTATAGACCATAGTCTAGTTAGACACAAGGAAGGGACCATGAGAAAACATGTAGTTTTATCAGTATTAAAAGTAATAATGGGAAGTCTAATTTTAGCAGGCCCATTTGTACAGGCACACGTTGCGACTTCAAATGCGATCGTACCTGTTTTAGCCGATTTACATTTACTTAAAGGAATAGGGGTACCTATTTTTCTTCAAGATCCACAGATCAATTTAGGATTTGCCTATTTGACTCCGGACGCTCAGCAAAGACTAAGCTTACTAGCGCACCGCTACGGAAAATGCGGGGGGTACGAGGTGGTCCAGGATTTTGATCCGTCAGTCACTCGTAACATTTCTTTACGCATGAATTATTTAAAAGAACGTTTACGTCGTGATCAACAGTGGGCGTCGGGGCCGACTAGTAAAGTTCAGATTCCATTTCGTCAAGACATCGCTGCGGCGACTCAATCAGCAAGCAAAGAACAGCTGATGAAGTGGGTAAACTGGCTGAGCGCATTTCCAAATCGCTATAACAAAGCGCCAGAACCGAATGCACATGTAGTTCAATTGAAAACATTGATCGAACAAATGAGACTGCGCGCAAAACGCCAAGTGTCTGTCACAATGATCGATCATAAACAAACAAAACAAAAATCTTTACGCGTGACTTTGCCGGGTACAACTCGCGCCGATGAAATTGTTGTTATGGGTGGTCACCTAGATTCAATCAGTTTTGATGGGGATCGGGCTCCAGGCGTGGACGACAATGCTTCGGGTTCTTCAAATTTATTAGAAGCACTACGCATTTTAATGGCGCAAAAACAATCTGCGCGAACGATTGAAATATTTTGGTATGCGGGTGAAGAGTCCGGTTTGCTAGGATCGGCGGAAATAGCAGCAGAGTATAAGAAAGCTGGAAAAAAAGTAGTGGGGGTTCTGCAGCTTGATATGACACTGTTTCCTGGTGATGGACCACGTGTTATTGCGAGCATGACAGATTTTACGAGCGCATGGATGAGATCGATTTTAGTTGAACTCAACACTCATTATGTGAAGGCTCAGTTAGCTGAAGACCGTTGTGGTTATGGTTGTTCAGACCACGCCTCTTGGTATCGTCAAGGCTATCATACATTGATGCCATTTGAATCTTCTATGCGTAGAATGAATCAAGCGATTCATTCTAAGAATGACATTATTACTCCGAAATTAAATTTCGACCATTCACTTTTATTCAGCCAAATCGCCATTTCGTTAGCGATGGAATTGAGTCAGAATACGACGCTCGTTCCACCTGCCTACTAGTGTTTTATTTTTGGGGCGTTTCTCTGTGGAGCGCCCCAAATGGCTTAGGTCGGATCATTTTTGGGAAGCTGGCTATCGATAAGCTCAATACCTTCCATGAAACCTAGAATGGTTTCTTCTAAACGTTGAATCTCTTCACTGCATTCGCTAAGTTCTTTTGAAACTTCGGTTACCCGCGGGCCTTTCACTGACAAAATTTCAAAATTGAGTTCATCCATACGTTTGGTTTTGAGATGAAGTATCTCCTCGGATTTAAGTAGTTTCCGTTGAAGCTCTTTTTTCTCGGCATTAAGTTGTTTTGTACCTTTTTTAATTGGAGCCGTTGACTTAGTGAATTCTTTCTTAGGCTCTGAGCTAGAGGACGTTGGGCTTTGGGTCGCAGCGACAGCTTCTTTGTAGCGTTCGCGAAGAGCGCCTTTTTCAAGGCTCCATAGATAGTCATCATAGGTACCGGGATAAACTTCGGCTTTTCCATCACGGATCTCTAATATCTTGGTTGCGATGCGACCAATAAAGCTGCGGTCATGGCTAACGACAACAAGGGAGCCCGGATATTCACGGAGGGCTTCTGTTAAGGCCTCTACTGTATCGAAATCTAAATGGTTCGTTGGTTCATCGAGCAATAGTAACGGGCTACGTTTCAATAGAATCTGACCAATGGCTACTCGTGATTTTTCACCACCAGAAAGAACTCGAATTTTCTTATAAATGCTCTCTCCTGAAAATAAAAGTGAGCCTGCAAGATTCAAAATATCCTGTGCCATGACCTCAGGGTGAGCCATTCGTTGTAGGCTTTCTAAGACTGTGTCGTCTGGATTTAAATCTTCACTGACATGCTGAGCATAATATGACAAGGTAACTTGATAGCCTAGTTTCATTTCGCCGCTTAGAATAGGTAAACGCCCTGCTAATGATTTTAATAAGGTTGATTTACCAACGCCATTAAACCCAACAACTCCCAAATGATCGCCCCGTTCTAAGCGAATGTGGCATTGGCTTACGATTGTTTTATCGCCGTATCCAAGATTAGCATTCGTCATTTGCAAAGTCTCTTTACCGGTGTGGATCGGAGGAGGTATTCTAATTTTAGCTTTAACTGGCAAATCTTTAACTTCAATTTTTTCCATTTTTTCAAGCATCTTCATGCGGCTTTGAGCTTGACGTGCTTTTGTAGCTTTGGCGCCGAAACGATCAATGAAGTCTTGAATACTTTTTCTCTTGTTTTCTTGATTGGCCGCTTGGGCTTCTAGAATGGTTCGAAGCTGAGCCTTCTGCTCGAAGTAGTCATCGATGTGTCCCGGAAATTTTGTAATGTCCGGTGATTCGACTTCTAATGTATGCTCAGTGGTTCGTTTTAAAAATTCGCGATCATGAGAGATTAATAAGAATGCACTTTTATAGCCCTGAAGAAATTTTTCCAGCGTCAATATACTTTCTAAATCCAAAAAGTTTGTCGGCTCGTCGAGTAACATTAAGTTAGGTTGACGACCGATAAGCTGAAGTAGCTTCATACGCATGCGGTAACCGCCACTGAGTTGTTGAAAAGTAGATTTGAAGTGATGTTCCGATAGGCCTAAATCTAGTCCAAGTGCCTTTAACTCCCATACCGGAGTTATACAGGATTGCTCGAGGTACTCTTCCGCAGAAAGTTCGCCAGGTTCTTTGGCTTCTTGCTCTAAATAGCCAATAACGAGTTTGTTTGATTTGATTAGCTCGCCAGAGTCCAATGTTTCAAGGCCTGCCAAGATTTTAAATAGGGTCGTTTTCCCGGCGCCATTGGGACCAATCACACCGACGTGGTCGCCTTCATTTATAGAAAAGCGGGCATCTTGAAATAGTATTTTTGGACCGTATTGCTTAGAGCCGGCGTAGAGTTGTAGTAAATTCATATAACCTATTTCATCTTCCCATAATGGATGTGAATTGATAAAATCTCAAGGCGTAGGAGTTCTTCTTGGAAACCAATTCATTTGCATCTTTATCACTTTCTAGCGAGATTTTGTCCGTTGTGCAAGAGCTTGGTTTTGTCCAAATGACACCGATTCAGTCTCAGAGTATTCCTCTACTTCTAGAAGGAAAAGATATCGTCGGCCGCTCGAAAACGGGTAGTGGTAAGACGGCGGCTTTTATGCTGCCTATTCTGCAAAACTTGGTGCTAAAACAAAGAACAGTCCAAGCGCTCATTTTATGCCCTACTCGCGAACTCAGTGTACAAGTTAGCAAAGAAGCTAGAAAATTTGGTCGCCGACTAAGTGATCTTCAAGTGGTGGCGGTTTATGGTGGTGTTCCGGCGCGTGAGCAAATTATTTCCATGCAAAGTGGGCCTCAAATCGTAGTCGGTACTCCTGGGCGAGTTTTAGATTTGATTGATCGTAGAGTTTTAGATTTGCAAGATGTCAAAACATTCGTATTGGATGAAGCCGATAAAATGTTAGAGATGGGCTTTGAAGACGAGTTACTTAACGTTGTAAGAATGTTGCCACAGCAACGACAAACGGCTTTATTTTCGGCGACGTTTCCTGAAACATTAAAGTCAATTAGTCGCAAATATCAAAAAAAACCGGTCGAAGTTAAAATCGAAGGTTCTGACGAAGGTGCCATTACGATTGATCAGGTTTTGTATGAGTATGAAGACAGTGATGATAAAGTCGGCATGTTAATGCGGGTTCTTCAGCAGCATCCTACAGATTCGACGTTGGTATTCTGTAATCAAAAAGCGACTGTAAATGATATCGTTGCCAAGTTTACAGAACAAGGCGTACCGTGTGGCGCCCTTCACGGGGACCTAGAACAGCGGGATCGTGATCGTGTTGTTTCGCTTTTCCGTAATGGCACATACCGTATTTTGATTGCGACCGATGTGGCCGCGCGTGGTCTTGATATCGAAGGTCTAGAACTCGTGGTTAATTTTGATTTTCCTCAGCAAGCCGAAACCTATGTTCATCGCATTGGCCGAACGGGGCGAGCGGGGAAATCAGGGATCGCCGTATTGCTGGCAAAACCAAATGAAACGTTAAAAATTTTAGAGCTTGAACAGGCGACTAAAGGTAAATTTCAAAAACCAAAGCTAGGCTTCAAACATCAGTATAACATTGCCGCCAGCCACAGTGTTGCAGCCATGCAGACGATCTCAATTGGTGCTGGCCGTAAAGATAAACTCAGACCTGGTGATATTCTGGGGGCCCTAACCAATCCAATAGTCGGTCTAAAAGCCACAGATGTGGGTAAGATTGAGGTTAAGGATCATCACTCGTTTGTGGCCGTTAACGCGAACCAAGCGCAGACTGTACTCAAGAAGCTGCGCGATTCAAAAATCAAAGGCAAAAAATTTCCAATTAAGCTAATTGGGTAGCTCGATCTCATTTTGAGACTGTATAAAATCTAGACAAGCACAGAACTCAAATTGTCTCCATCCAGATGAAATCAAATTAACACGTTCTATAGCTGTCTTTTTCTTGGCCGAGGTTTTGGACTTCCTCAAAGTAGGAGATAAAATGCGCTTTTCATTCAAACCACTAATTTTATTTGCGATGATGTCCTACTTTTTAGGAGCATGCTCTGGCGTTAAGTTCTCGCAGAACTATGATTGTCAGAAGGATGGATCGTGTCTCATTCAAGATGGTAAAGCTGTCTATCCAGGCCAAACCTATACTGTCGACGGTGGTAAAGTTGACGTTCTAATCGTTAACGATAACTCGGCGTCAATGTCATTCGAGCAAAACCGTATGTCGGCTCGTTTTAATCAATTTATTCAGAATTTAGAAAACAAAGGTGTTAACTACCGTATTGCGTTCACGACTACAGATATTTCTAGCTCTCAAAACGGCGCTCGTTCAATTAATGGTAATGGCGCGCTACAAGATGGTAAATTAATCGCGCTTTCTACAGGTAAAAAGTATTTGTCTAAAGAAGACGGCGATATCGCAACGAAAACGGGTATTTTTAAAACAGCGATCGAAAGAAAAGAAACCTTAACGTGCGAAACGTTTATTAAAAATTGGATCAACGGTGGCAAATCAACAACGGATGGCAATTACTCAACAGAGTATTATAATAACTGTCCATCAGGTGACGAGCGTGGAATTTATGCGGCTCATTTGGTTGCTAAAAATAATCCAGATAGTTTCCTACGTGATGATGCTGACTTTCACATTATATTTTTAGCTGACGAAGACGAACGCAGCCAATTGTATCTTCAAAGTGGCCAGTACGCTTTAGAAGAAATGGATAAAGGTAAAAACTTAGCAGCTGTAATTCGTTCTACATACCCAAGCAAAAACTTTGGTATCCATCCAATTATTACTGCCGATGCTTATTGCTTACCGATTCAAAATCAACAGATGTCGGGCATTGTAAGTGGCTCATACGGTACTGAATACAACAACGCTAGAAAAGAAGCGCTATCGATCATGAATGCTGAGCGTTCACAAAAAGGTTTATCGCCAGTTAATATGATTTTAGGTGATATTTGCTTGAATGATTATGCCGGTCAGTTAACAGAAATTTTCGATAACGTAGTTGGACCAATCGTTGATAGTTACGCGATCAAATGTTCAAATCCAGAGGGCTTAAACATTACGGTATCTAGCTCAGATTCATCAATCCAACACGAACTAGTAGGCAATGTAATTAAGTTTAATAAGAAGCTGCCAACGGGAACGCGAGTGTCAGTCAGCTCGTATTCGTGCCCAGTCGACTAATAGCGCCAGTACAAATCCAAGAATGCGTTATAGCCATCTTTAAGATCAAAACGGTCGGCGCGAATGTCGACTGTATTCAAACTTACATTTAAGTTAAATCGATCCCAAATCATGACATAGGAAAGGTAACCCCCGATAGTTTTCTTTTCGAAGTTATAGTTGGGGCCAATCAACACGCGATTCCAATTTTTCAAAACAAATTCGTAACCAGTTTGGATCGAGCTTGATCCAAACGACTTGATGGCTGTCGTTTCTGCCGCGCGATCATAGGCCAATACGGCCAAGCTTAGAAAGTTATGAGTCACCATCGTGTCGTTCGAGTACGAATCCCAAAGAAACGTTAAATTTAAGTTGCTTTGAGTAGAATCTGGAACGCGGGTAAATGTAACTAGAGTTGAAATCGTATTTTCATTTGTAGAATGAATTCGATATTTGGCTAGGAAATTCAAACCTCCCGCTGCGTTCACCAGTGCCGTTGTTCCAATCGTAAGGCGAGGGTAGATTCCGTAATATACCTGTCCAAGATAATTAACCAGAAATTCATCTTGATCTAAAGTCGCCGCCGTATCGCCGACTAGGAAGCCTTGCGAGTAGAGGGGTTTATAACGGCTCGAGATATTTTCACCCGTAGAGCGAATCATTAAAAGAGTTCCACCCTGATAATTAGGGTTTTCTGTAACCAAGATAAGGGGTCTGAGCTGATGCCCCGGAAATACAATTTGATCCTTTAGAATTCGCAAAACAATGAAATGATTTTCAGTGTAACCGGCTGGGGAAATTTGTGAACTGATGAGTTCAGCAAGACCAACTATTTCATGAGTCTTTTCCGAGTGAATACTGTAGCGGTCGCCCACTTTCAATTGGTCTTCGTAGGTTATAACTACGAATGTTTTTTCATCTTCGATACGCTTAATGGTGAGATCGCCGATAGGCTTTGCTACTGAGACCAGCGTAATTAACAAACAAAATAAGAACGTGCGCACCATCATTAGGACGGTATAGCGCACTTTATATTGTTAGGCTATTTTTTTAATTTGCTCTAATTTGTTTTTTAGTACCGAATTTTCCACACGCAAAGTGGTGGCTTCTTGAGTCAGCTGATTGATTTTCTTTTTAAGGAAATCGTTTTCTTCTTTTAAAGTGTCAAGTTTGTCATTTCCGGTGCTCGCGGCGCGGTTGTTAGCGCCACTGAAGTCTAATTTTACCTCAGGCTCGTCACTTGCTGAAGTCGCTGGTGCAGCGTCTACAAGTGAAATACCAGTGCTACCTTTTTGATTGATGAGCTCTTCGATATTTTCCGGAACCGCCATGTCTGGATTAAACTTTTCGAGTTTGATTATACCTTGCTGAATAAGTCCACGAACTTCCGTTACGATCTTTGAAAGGCAAGTTGAAATTTCAGCAGGGTTTGGATTTGTTTCATCGATCAAACTTAAAATTTTACGCTTATCACTTTGTGAAAGCACCGCTAAGATTTCATCACGTTTGGGGGCATCGAATTTTCTTAATGCTACAGCCAATGTTAATGGTTGAATACGTGAAATAATTTCGCTTAAAGGTTCGCGAGGCCACTCGACGATTTTATCAACCGTTAGGACGCGTTTTTTTAACTCCATTTCCCAGTTTACATTCTCCTGAGAGATCAAAGTTAAAAATTGCTCTTGCTTTGCTTTACTTGAAGTTTCAAGCAAATTAAGAAGTTGAATGAAGCCACCTTTTTTCTTGTAACGATCTAGCATTCCCATATAAAAACGTTTCGGGAATCCAGCGGATTTCTTTAAACAAAAAAAAGTACGTAAGTACTGTCTCATATTGACCGGTTACAGGATCATGGACCAGAGAATGCCGTTGCGTAAACCCACTCTAGGCACAAAAATGCGATGAGCATCGCATTGTCGTAAAACCATTTTGACAGTGAAGATAGCCGGTAAAATGACATCCGCACGGTCGGGGCGGAGGTTCAATTTTTCGATTCGTTCCTTTATCGACATTTTAGAGAGCTTGTCATATATCTCGACCAACTCATTTAACGTTATAAACGTGTTAGATGATTTTTTAAGTAAATCCCACTTTAAGCGGGCCATGCACTCTAGGTTTCCGCCTGTCCCGATTGCAAATTCGACGTCGTTATGAAAATTGTTTTTGTCGATAAATTGAAACACTGGTTTGATGAAATCGCCGACAACGACTTTAAGATGATTCTCGCCTAGTTTTCGTTTTTCAAGCTGGTCTAAAATTCGAACCGTTCCCATCGGAAAGGATTCCGTTTGTTTCATTTTGCCGTTGTCTGATAAGGTTACTTCAACGCTACCACCGCCAACATCAATCAGGACACAACGACGATTTTTCAATTCCACTTCTTTACTAACGGCTAAATAAATAAGTCGCGCTTCTTCTTGACCATCAATGATTTCAACTTTGATTCCGCTTTTTTTGGCAATTTTGTCGATGAACTCGAGTTTGTTGCTGGCTTCGCGAAGAGCGCTCGTCGCGACCGCGCGACAGCTATGGACTCGGTACTTTTGATTAATATTGCGGAAATGCTCAAAAGTTTCGATAGATTCGCTTAACGTGTTTTGAGAAATGGGTTTGTCTAGAAAGACTTCCTTTCCTAAACGAATAGGCGAACGAATTTTTTTTATCTCGTGTAATACATGAGATTTAGTAGACGAATCGTAGGAGACTTCTGAAATAATCATACGTATTCCGTTAGATCCGATATCGATAGCTGAATAGACCTTACCCATGTTTGACATTGTTATTCAAATATTGTTCGATGTAAAGACTTGAGGGGGCCTTTCCTATGGGAAAAATCATTTCTTTTGCATTTGCATTTATTCTTCCGTTTGTTGTGAACGCACAAATGAAATTGGAAAATTGGGACGTTGAAGGCGAAGTCGATATCGTAACTAAAATCGGTTCCAAGCCAACGGCGGAACGAGGACAGGTGGCCTTTTCGATTCCTTCTTTAAAATTAGCGGGCGACTACCTGATTGAAAAAAACAAATCAGTCTATTTTCAAGTGCAGATGTCAGAAAATCGCGACAAAGAAACTAAGAAATTTCAGGCCGAACTCAGCCGCGCCTTCTATCAACAGATTTCTGAGGACGATTCATGGATTGTTCGCTACGGTTTAATTAAAAATGCTTATTTAGACGACAATGAACGTTTGCTCGACTACGATGTCATTCCTGAATTTCGTGCCTTTGCCTATCGCTACAATTACTTACCTGTGGCGGATATGGGTATAGAGGTCCGTTATGTTCCTAGTTCATACTTCGATGTATCGCTAGGTGTTTTCAATGGCGAAGAAAATACGGCCAAAGAAGATGGCGTAAATAAAGACCTTTACGTTGGGCTTAATTACGACGATTCCAGTTTTCACTTCGCGTTTCTAGCGATTCGCGGTGATTACGATGAGTACGAAAAACCATTTAATGTAAAAGAACGCAATTTTGCTCGCATTGCTTGGAAAGGAAGCTTTGTTGAAGTGGGCGTAGAGGGGCTAACGTCAAATGAAGTCAGCAACGCGACGGTCGCCTACAAGCGTGCTGACGGTTGGGATGGTTCTGCATACCCAGAAATGATGGTGAAAGCAGAAGGGGTGTCCGGCTGGTTGTTGTTCAAGGTTGATGCAGAATTAGAACTTTTAGCCCGAAAAGACTATTTAGACCCATACAAAGAGGTCAAAATGGACGAAATCGAATCTGAAAACCTTGCGTTAATAGTAAAAGACAAGTGGCGGTCATTAATCTTGGGCTACACCAAAACGATTTATAAAGATTTACACTCTACACAATCTACAGAAAAGGAATACGGCTTCGTAGGCCTAAGACAAATCTTCTAATCGAAAACCGGGACGGAAACCTTAAGCGTCAATCGCCAAACCCCTGCGGCCAACCGTCCCTAAAGTATTTCACCTAATTTTTACTGTAAACCGCCTAGATTTTCCCCAAAAGTGTGTTAGATTTTCGTTAGGGGCTTGTCGCTTGGTTTACAAGTCTATCAAACTTAGATAACTAACACACATGGAGCATTCGTTGGAACGAGCTTTAGATACTCAGATAGAAGAAGCCAAACGATTAATTTTAATCATGGCTGGTAGCGTGGAATTGGCTCTTTTCGAAGCTACGGAAGCTTTGCTTGGTCGTAATCCTTCAAAATTAAAAAACATTCATCAAATCGAAAATAAAATTAACGAAGATCATATAAAGATCGACGAATGCTGTTTAAATATTTTGGCTAAGCAAAGCCCTGTTGCAAAAGACTTACGCATTATTTTGTCAATTTTGAAAATTAATACAGATTTAGAACGTATGGGTGATCAGTGTACAAATATCGCGTACACGACGCAGGACTATTTATCTAGAAAAGAACTACAGCAAGTGAGCTTGATTTCTGAAATGAGCGAGTTCGTTCGTACGATGGTAAAAAAGTCATTGGATTGTTTTGTTCGTGGTGATGCCGTAGCTGCTAAGTCTATCTTGGTGATGGACGATGAGGTCGACGAAAGAAAAAACAGAGTTTTTAGAGAACTTTGCGAACATATGAAGAAAAATCCAGACGATGTGGATGCAAGCCTGGATTTAATTTTAATTGCACGAAACTTTGAAAGGTTAGGTGACCATGCAACCAACATTGCAGAAGACGTCATTTTCGCCTACACGGGCAGCGATATCCGACACGGCGGTAAATCTGGATCCTAATATCCTTGTTGTCGAAGACGAAACAGAAATTCGCGAGCTAATCGCTCTGCATTTGTTGAGACAAGGATTTAAAGTCACTGAGTGTGACAATGTATCGGATGCCATAGAACAGTTGGGTAAGAAAAAGTTTGATGTTATCTTGCTAGATTGGATGCTGCCAGGTTTGAGTGGCATCGACCTTCTAGGGTTTTTAAAAGATAAAGAGATCGATAGCCGTGTCTTGATGGTGACCGCAAAGACCGATCCTGCGGATATCGTAGCAGGCTTAGAGAGCGGTGCCGACGATTATTTGACTAAGCCGTTTGATCCGACCATTTTGATGGCACGCGTTCGTGCTGTGATGAGACGAGTTCCAAAAAAAGAAAGTGCAGACGCTCAAGATGAAATGAATATTGGGCCACTTTATATCAATTTCCGCACTTATGATGTTCTGTTGAACAATGAAAAATTGCATTTAACTCCGAGTGAATTTAAGTTATTAGGAATCATGATCCAAAACCAGGGGCGCGTACTAACCCGGGATAATCTGATCGAGAATATCCAAGGTGAAGGTGTAAATGTGATTGGTCGTACGATTGATACACACGTATTTGGTTTACGCAAAAAATTAGGAAGTTGGGGAGATCGCATTGAAACAATTAGGGGAGTGGGTTACCGAGTTAAGACGGAATCTAATTAGTTTTACTTTTTGGCACTTCCCGTGGCGGATCTTTCTTCAATTCTTTATAATTCAGGTCGTATCATTTAACATTTTGTTCCTAGGTTTGTTTTTCACCCAGCTAGGAACGCTTAAATGGATCTCTTTATTTTTGCTAGGCTCGATCTTTGTTTCCGCAACGACGGCCTTCTTTTTTACTCAGCCGATTCATCGTATTTACCTGAAGATTTTAAAACTGACGCACAAAAAAGCGATGCGTGAGTGGAAACCGGAAGCGGACGACTTAACGGAAGAAGAGGTTGGTGAGTTTTCGGTTCTAGAAAAAGGCTTAAATAAAATTCAGAAAAAACTTAAAAAGCGTAAAGAGCAGCTTTACCGCGAGCGGGAAGAAACTCAAGCTTTCATGTCATCTGTGCAAGAGGGCCTTGTTAGTATTTCCACAAACGAGAAGATTACATTTTTCAATTCCAAGTTTGCGACCCTGTTTTTAGATTCAGGACAAATGAATCAAGAGCAAATTTTTTTAACGGATGTTTTTCGTGATCCTGTTATTTACAATTCGTTCCGCCGAGTTTTAGTTGAGGGCGAAGTTGTTAAGCAAGAGCTTCAAATGGAAACAAAACGGGATGCTAGCACTCGCCATTTCTTGTTATCGTTAAGTCCGCTTCGTAAGGGGAAGACAAACGAAATTTATGGAATGATCGGTATCTTCCATGATATTTCAGACATCAAAAAAACAGACCAAATTCGCATCGACTTTGTTGGCAACGCGTCTCATGAATTGCGAACTCCATTGACCTCTATCAAGGGTTATATCGAAACGTTAAAACAAGATTTTGAATCGGGTAACACGGCTCAGGCGGGCAGCTTTTTGCAAATTATTTCTCGCAACGTAGATCGACTGATTGATTTAGTAACGGATTTACTGACGATTTCGACACTTGAATCCCATCCTCAAGTAAAAACGACGGTAATAAGCCCGATGCAGCTGAGTAACCTAGTGGTTACCGATTTGATGATTCTGGCTCAAGGTAAAAACCAAAAAATATTTATCAATGCCGACGTCGAAGCGATACGAGCCGATGCCGAGAAAATAGAGCAGGTGCTAAGAAATCTAGTCACAAACGCGATCAAGTATATCCCCGAAGGCAAAGAGATCCACATCAAATGGCAATACGACACGGATGGTGTAATCCTTAGGGTTCGCGATAACGGCCCAGGAATCCCAAAGGAACATCATGATCGCTTATTCGAACGCTTTTACAGAATCGACAAAGGCCGCTCAAGAGACCGCGGCGGCACAGGCCTAGGCTTAGCCATCGTAAAGCACATCGTAATGGCCCACGGTGGTCGAGTAGAACTAAAAAGCGAAATGGGAAAAGGCTCAGAATTCATCTGCTACTTCCCTCAACCTTTAGGACTTAACGCCTGAAAAAGTCAGCTGCTGACTTTTTGCAATTCACTGCGCAATTTTTGAAAACAAATCTCTTGCTATCATCACCGGCTTTCGAAGCGGAGCTTGGTTTTGGCTTTCTTTTGAAGTGTCGATGTAAGCTCGGCCTTTCCTTTTAAATATATGACGTATTTAAAAGGAAAGATCCCCGTGGATACCTCGAACCCTAACTTCAAAAGAAAGTTAAAAACAAGATTCAAATTTAGAGATTTTTATCAGGACTAAAGACCAGTCCCTAGTTTTTCAATATACGAGATATGCGGAATTCTTTTAAAGACTGGTAGCCATATGTTTTCTTTCTGTAGATATCGACGATTTCTTCTTCTAGATCTGTCAAAACGTCGCGGAAAACAGGCTCTGGGATTGTGTTCGACATTAACAAGTATTTAACAAACTGATCGCGTACGCGTTTTACGAATTGAGAGGTCGTTTCGTTTAGATTTGACGAGTCTCTTAGGTAGGTAATTATCAGTTCAATGAGTACTTGTTTATCGTTCATACTTACAGTTTCGGAATTGATTTTTGAAGCTTTAAGAAAAAAAGGGCTTGTAAAAAATGAGAACAAAAATAAAGGAAAGTTTGATAGTTCGTGCAAAAGTTGTATCATTTTGAATTGCGTAAACACAAAGGCCTAGTAGTGTTTATCGCGAATTCTTAAGGATGCAGAGGAGGAGCTAGTGAAAAGTATGAATTTTCTTGAGTTCCAGGGGGGCGTCGAGCGGGTTCGTACTCTCATCGTGGGTATGCAGTTTCAAGATTTCAGTGTTCACGACAAAGAATTGCTGCTCCTTTTTTACGCAAACCGGTCTTTCATTTTGCGACTTTCGCTGAAAACCCCGCCAGTTTTTTTTCTAGAAGATGAAAATTTTAAACTCGAAAAAAAATCGCAGAAAGTACCTCTGGCTTTGTTCCTAAGTAAACATTTTCTTAGAAAAAAAGTTGTCGATGTGAAGTATTTAGAAGAGTGGGGGCGCAAGTTTGAAATTCATTTTACAGACGAAGCTCAAAATCCATTAGTGATAGAAATAGTCTTAGTTCCTGGATTTCAAAATGTTGGACTATTTGTAAAAGACGAAGCTAAGGGCAAACAGGTATACTGGAATAAACCGCGCGAGCTTTCTGAGTTTACATCGGACTCTAAGGCTGATGTTGCAGAATTTAGGTCGCTAGATATCATCCGCGAAGAATGGTATGCTGATCTAAAATTGGATTCGAAGCAACGAGTAGAAAAAAATGATTCTCCAGTGGCGGACGACTCTTGGAAAATTGAAATTCGTAAAAAAATAAAAAAGAAATCTGAGGCAATCGAAAAAATAAAGCAGCAAAGTAATGAAAATGAAAGTGTGATCGAGCGGCTGTACGCTATCGGAGAGCAGTTAAAGTATAATTCAATTAGTCAGCTCAGCCTCGATGACCAGGCGTGGATTAAACAAAATCAATCTAAGAACACGGATCGTGAGCAGATTTTTAAAAAGGCTAAAACTTTGGCGGCCAAGAAAGACGGGATGAGCAGTCGGATTACGGTATTGCTCGAAGAAATCCAGACCCTCACGCGGGCGCTTGATTTAGGCCCGCCTCAGCCGAAACATAAGATTTCTATTGCGGGAAAAGAAGATGTGGATACTCGCAAACTGGAAATCAGTCCAAGCTTGAGTGTGTACATGGGAAAGAATGCGAAAGATAATGTTCAGCTGTTGAAAAATTCTCAGCCGTGGGAGTTTTGGTTCCATCTAAAGGATTACCCAAGTGCCTACGCAATTACTCGAAAGAACAAAGCCACTGCCGTGGGCCATGCCGATCTCATCAAAATGGCGACCTGGTTTGCTAGAGAATGCTTTAAGAACCACAAGGAAAAGGCACCGGCGCACATCGAGGTTATTTACACAGAATGTCGCTTTGTAAAGCTTCTAAAGGGTGACAAATTGGGACGGGTCACGCACACGAATACAAAGACATTACGCGTATCGACCACTTGACAGCTTAGTCCGGGATGAAGACACTTTTTTAAATGAATTCATTTGAATGAGGTGTTCACAATGATAGACGTAAAAAATCTAACTAAAGAATACGGAACATTGAAGGCTATCGACAATGTTACCTTTTCTATTAAAAAGGGCGAAGTTGTGGGTTTCTTAGGACCCAACGGCGCGGGTAAATCAACGACAATGAAAATTATTACTGGGTTTATGGCCCCCTCGAATGGTTCAGCTTCTGTTGCCGGTTTTGATGTTTTTGAAAATCCAATCGAAGTTAAAAAGCGTATCGGGTATTTGCCAGAAACCCCACCGGTGTATGCGGATCAGTTTGTGTCTGAATATTTGAAATATGTAGCGCAACTAAAGAAAGTTCCTAAAGATAAAATTAATTCCTTTGTGGACCGTGCGATTGAAAAAACTAATTTAGGTTCTGTTAGAAATCGATTGATTCATCATTTGTCGAAAGGATTTAAGCAGCGCGTAGGTATAGCTCAAGCAATCGTATCTGATCCTGAGGTTTTAATTCTGGATGAGCCAACGGTCGGGCTTGACCCCAAACAGGTTGCTGAAATTCGTGATTTGATCATAGAGCTAAAAGGTCACCATACGATTATTCTATCGACACATATTCTTCCAGAAGTGCAGGCTACCTGCGAAAAAGTAGTGATCATCAGTAAAGGTAAAATTGTAGCCCAAGATACAATTGATAATTTATCTAAACTTGAAAAAGGCCAAGGCCGTATTTTTATTCGTCTTAGGAAAGAAGTCTCGGATTTGAGATCTGTTATCGCTGGAATTGATGAAGTCATGAGCGTCGATATTGGCAATAATAAAAGAGAGTGGCGAATTGAATACAAAGGTGACGACGAAACAATCGATAAAGTTTCTTCTAAAATTGTAAGCAATGGCCTAGGCCTGATTGAATTGACGCCATCACGTGTAGATCTTGAAGATGTATTCTTGAAGCTAACGTATGGAATGGAAAAGGGAGGATAACATGTCTAGCATTATGACTATTGCATGGAAAGAATTTAAGGGGTTTGTGAAGAACCCAACATTTTATATCATGATGGCTTTGCTGACATTGATTTTAAGCCTTCTGTTTACCGTTCAAATGCAGAAGTTCTTTCAGTTGGGAAGTATGGCCATGACCCAGCCGGGAATGGGCGCACAATTAAATATTCACTATACGGTATTTTTGAATCACTTACAGATTTTAAATTTACTACTCATTTTTATTGTACCGGCAATCACAATGAGACTGTTTGCAGAAGAAAAGAAATTAAGAACCTTCGATTTGCTATTAACATCACCTTTGAAGTCATACGAAATCGTGCTCGGGAAATACTTAGGCGCATTAATGGCTTTATTTGTGGTTTTCGCAATTGCCTTTATGTACCCGTTGGGAACGGCGATGTTTGCGCAATTTAGTTGGGCTCCACTGATCATTGCGTTCTTTGGTATTTATTTAATTGCCGCAATTTATGCCGCAATGAACTTGTTTTGTTCGAGTCTTTCTGAAAGTATTTTAATTTCCTACGTGATGGCAGCCATTCTGAATATTGCAGTTTGGTTCGTATCTCAAGGTGTTGAATTCGCGGACTCACAATGGGCGCGAAATATTTTAGAGCATATTTCGTTGAGCTTTCATATTTCGGGTCTGATTGAAGGAACGATTCGTACAAATTCATTAATTTATTTCTTTAGTGGCATCGGTTTGTTTTTATTCTTAAACGAACGTGTTGTTGAATCTCATCGCTGGAGGTAATCGTGGGTAAATTAGGTCAATTGAGTTTATTATTTGCAGGATTAACATTAGCCGCGTTCGGCGTGACTCGTTTTTTTATCCGTGAATGGTACCCATTCTATTGGGTCATGTTGGGATTGGTTGCCATCTTTTTAGGGGCGGCTTTTTTCTTTGATCGAAAGTTTTACGCTGAATTCTTTGGTATGAAAACAACCAAGCATGGAATGAATATGGGGGTGATGATACTACTCGTTTTCGCCATAATTTTTATGGTGAACTTCATTGGTGCAAGAAATGTTAAGACTTTTGATTTCTCGCAAGCCAAGCGCAATACGCTATCTGAGCAAAGTATAAAACTTTTGAAAGATTTAAAAGAGCCTTTAAAAATTCGTTTTTTCTACCACGAAAAAGAAAAAGAATCGGATGAAAATCGTCGCGCGTTTCGTGAGCTCATCCGTAAGTACCAAGATAACTCTAGCCAAATTAGTTTAGAATTTGTAGAAGTTAACGAACGGCCGGATTTAGCGGAATCATACGGAGTTAAGCAAGGTAAGGGGATCGTGTTCCTTGAATACCAAGGTAAAAAACAAAGTATTGAAAAAATTGACGAACAAGACATGACTCAGGCTCTTATCCGGGTCATGAGTGATAAGTCGAAAAAAATCTATTTTGTTGAAGGTCACGGAGAATCGCCACTATCAGACACAACGAGCCCAAAAGGCTTAGGACGTTTGAAAACTGTCCTAGAAGGCAAGAACTACCAAATCGCGACGTTACCTTTAGCGCAAACAGGTAAGGTTCCCGAGGATGCTGATGTGGTCGCAGTCATAGGTGCGGATCAAGGGTTCTTGGACCATGAAATTAAGGCATTAACAGAATATTCTAAAAGCGGCGGAAATCTAATTTTGGGAATAGAACCAAAAAGTAAATCTGGCTTAGACGCTTGGGTTAAGGGGTTTGGTCTCGAGCTGCAAAATGACTATTTGATTAGTGTAAGTAATTCTCCTCTACCTAAGGGTATTACATTTGCATTTCAATACTCTTCTACTAGCGAGATTACTAAATCGTTTCCAAAAAATCAGGTTGCACTGTTCTTTTTACCTCAATCTATCAAAAAAACAGCGTCGGCCCCGGCCACCATTACTTATGATGAGTTAGTAAAAGTAGGTCCTGCCGTTTCTTTAGTGGATATTAAGGCGCCAATGCCGCGAGACGAGGGCAACTACACGTCGGTGTATTTTGCTAAAGGAAAGTTGGCGGCCGACGATAAAAAAGATTTTCAGTTGATCCTTTTTGGTGATGCTGACATTTTCAGTAACGATTTGTTAGATGCGAATATGAATAAAGATTTAGTTTCAAACTCATTCTCGCAGTTAGCTAAGGATGAAAATCTAATTAGCATTAGCCCAAAAGAATTAACTAAAACAGAAATAGATCCGTCACAGGCAAAACAAGCATTTTTCTATTTTGGCATTGTTATTCCACTTCCGATCATCATGCTTATTTCGGCCATAGTTATTTGGTACAGAAGGAGAAATGCCTAATGAAGAATAAAGGGACTTGGATTCTACTAGGTGTCGTTGTCCTTTTGTCTCTTTACACGTACTTTGGTGAATACCAAGGTAAGGAAAAAGAGAAAACCAAAGAAGAACAGCAGTCGGTGATTCTAAAAGGAATCAACGCGGATCAAATTAATTTTGTAGAAATCAATAATTTAGAACAAAAAGTGATCATCAGCCGCAGCAATAGCGGCTGGCAGGTTACGTCGCCAATCACCGATGCTGCCGACAACAATGATATGGAAAGTTGGCTAAAGCAGCTCACTGAAGAAAAGACAATTTCCGTCGCAGTAGAAGGATCTGATATTAAGTGGGAGTATTTTGGGTTTAATGTGCCCGTGAAGACGGTGACTATAAAAACTACATCGAATCAGCAAATGACCATCGAGGTTTCTGAAAAGAAAAATTTCGAAGGCAATAGTTTTCTTCGCCTACCGGGAGAAAATAAGGTGATGGTAGGATCTTCGAGCTGGTTGAGCCACGCTGGGAAAAAACTGTTCGATTTTCGAAGTAAACATGTGTTCCGTCATCAACTTTCAAACGTTCAGACATTTCAGGTTAAGAATAAAAAGAACGTAGTCGAAATCATTAATAAAGACGCCAGATGGATTACGCCTAAACAGCCAGAACTTGCTTTAGATCAAAACGTGATTCGCGAAAACATCATTAAAATTAATGAACTCAAAGCCATAGAATTTGTCGCAGAAAATGACGAAATTGTGGGGGCTAAAAAGAAATTAGGTTTGGGCGCAAGCATAGTGACAATTGATATTAAATTAAGTGAAGGCAGCTGGACCGGAAATTTTTTTGAGGCCAAAGACAAAGGTGCTTACGTTGAAGTAGCAGGAACTCGGCAGCTAGTTAAGGTTAACAATGAAATTATGGACCGACTTACACAATTGAGCCTAGTAGAATTGCGTGACTATAAATTACCTTTTGCCAGTTTTGATAAAGCCAAAGTTAACGGGTTGTCGTACACAACAACTCTTAAAAAAGCAGCCTTAATAAAAAAGAATGGTAACTGGGAATTAGACTCGGCGGATGATGCTAATAAGGTTCAACAGGAAAAAGTAACTGGTTTGCTAGATGTAGTAAAAACCCTAACAGCCAGAGAATATATAAACACGACTGCTGTTAAAAAAGATATCTCTAAGCAGAAAATCACATTTACAGATACGGAAAACAAAGCCTACTTCGAATTTCAGTTTTCAGAACCTGAATCTAAAAAAGTTAATAATCAAGAAACAACCATCCGTTACGCAAAAACAAATCTGCATAACGAGCCATTTGTCATCGATGAATCAGAGTTTCAAAAGCTCAACGTGAACGACATTATCGGCCCAAAGAAAGAAGAGAAACATGACAAGTGAGATTAAGATCTTTTCTCCGACCAGAGTAGATTTAGCAGGTGGTACATTAGACATGTGGCCGCTGTATAACTTTGTAGGCGGTGCTAAAACAGTCAACGTGGCTATTGATGTTTATTCACAGGTAGAGCTAAGGAAAACATCGGGTACCGAAGTTACGATTGAATCAAAAGATCTGGCGTATTCAAAAACATTTGCCAACCTCGATGCTCTGTTGGCCAGTAATGAGCCTCAATTAACTCTGTACAAACCCTTGCTGGCTTTCTTTAAACCAAGCAGTGGTTTTCATATGATGACGGCATCTCAGAGTCCAGTAGGGGCGGGGCTTGGTGGCAGTTCAAGTTTAGTGATTTCTATGATGAAGGCCTTCTATAAATTTTCGGGTCAGCCAGTTCCGTCAAGTCACGAGGCCGTTCATATCGCTCATAATATGGAAGCTCAAATTCTAAATACACCAACGGGTACCCAAGACTATTATCCCGCATTTAGCGGTGGCTTGAATATCTTGAGTTACTCGGTAAAAGACATTCAGCAAAAAGTTGTACCTATCAGCAGTACGCCTTTGAAGGAACATTTTTTGTTAGTGTACACGGGAAAAGCTCATCATTCGGGGATCAATAATTTCGAAGTTCTTAAGTCGGCAGTGACTAAGGATTCGAAAGTTATGTCGGCACTTAATAGCCTAAAAGACGTGGCCGAGAAAACTGCGTATGCGTGTTTGTCTAATGAGTGGAATAAATTACCAGATATCTTCGAGCATGAGTATAAATACAGAATTCAGCTGACTGAGCATTTTTCAAGTCCTGAAATTCGTCAGATTAAGGAAATTTCGCAAAAAATCGGTCAATCTCAGGTAAAAATTTGCGGAGCTGGTGGTGGCGGATGCGTTCTTGTCTGGACAGCTCCAGAAGTGAGATCTAGAATTATAAAAGAATGTCAAACTCAGGGGTTTCAAATTTTGAATTCTCAACCAGTGGATCTGGCTTCCAAAGATTCATAGGCCTTTCTTTGTCAGGGGGGAAGAACGATAAAGCCTGTGTAGCGGTTATCGAGTATTTCCCTAAATACCACAAAATCTTTTTAACAAAAATCTATGATCGCATAGTTGGGGATCTTAACCATTCCGCCGATCAAAAAATTATTGAAATTTTAGAAACTTACAAAGACTCAATTGAATCAATTTCCGTTGATACCCCCTTTCAGTTACCACTATGCCTTGATTGCAAATTAAAATGTCCGGGCTACGAGGCCTGCAAAATCGAACATATTGTATGGATGAGAAAACAAATCCAAAAAAAGCAGAAAAAGAAGAAAGTAAAAAAACAATTTACACCGTACACTCAAAAAGCTATCGAATTTATAGTGAATGAAGAGTTGGAAGAAAATTTTCAGTTATCTCATGCAATGGGCGCAAACTCTGCGCCACTGTTGGCCCGATGCATGTTTTTAAAACGCAGATTTGAAGTCGATTGGGTTGAAGTGTTTCCGAAATTATCGGTTTGGCGAATTGGACGTTCCATGAATATTTCAAAATCAGATTTACGGTTTCACAAGCATGCGGTTTCAGGGAATGAAGTACGTGAAAAAATTCTAGAAGAATTGGTCGAGCACAAACTGGCTTTCGTGTATGATCAAGACAAGAAAGTTATGGTTCAAAACAATCATGCTTTTGAGGCCTTTGTGTGCGCCTTGACGGGATTCTTGAAGTTTTTCAATCAAACAGAATCCCGCCCAAAAGATTTCCCAGAAAGTGAAAGTTGGATCGATTTTCCCAAAGAGAAAATCAAGTGGGATAAGGTCTAAAACTTATCTCCACAAGCAGACTTGCTGACCATTAGCTTTGCGACAAACTGATATTTCATGAAAAAAACGTTTTGCAGTTTCGGCGGATCAAAAAACCAAGCTTTAGTATAAAAAAGCTCCTTCATTCTTTTCTTTTTTCCATTCGGGGTCGAAAAGCCTACGTAAATTAGTTATTGAGCTATAATACTGCGGCAGAGGCCATTTGCTTTGAAATCAGTCGCAGACTTCATAAGTCCTGCCATTCCAGTCGCAGGATTCCAAGACACAACTGGTGAACTTCCAATACTCAAACCTTTATTTGGATAGCCTTCTATAACACAATCTAAGTTCGCAACATCTACATTGTCTATTTTAATAGTATCGCAAACATTTGTTTTTTTCATTTCCACGGCCTCGTTTAATAATGAATTTGTTCGAAACCAAGGCTTCCAATAACTTATTTTTGTGCTGTTTAAAAATAACCCCTTGTCTCCAGCGTTAGTTTTTATATTGCATTCATTAGCATTTGCATGAACATTTAAAACCAATAAAAACATACACACCAATCCAACTTTTTTCATAAATTCTCCTTTTAGTGGAGGTAACAATAGTATGAATCAAAAACCTTTTCACCTGTAGAGTTTTAGACGAAGTGACCATTTAAGGCACCAAATGCGGGTTTGATTGGGGTGGTAAAGGTCTTTTGTTCAATGAAATTTCGCTTAAAAACACGCTTGATTGTCATCAATATAGGAATGCAATTTAGCTTCAATTGAAGCCGATTCCATCTTGGTATCTACAAAGATATTTTTATAATTTTCTTTCAATGTAGTGGCCACTTCCTGAGGTTTGCAGTCCATTATGGCAGATAAGGTATTGATGGTTTCACCTTGGCCGCGAGCTGCTTCCGCCGAGAGTTTGGATTTATTAGACTCAATAAATTCAGGTAGGCGCTCGGCTTGATTTATCTGAGTTGGCATTGTCTCCATACAGTTCGAAGTCCCAGAGGAAATGCCGAAGGCCTGTGATGATGTGATGTGATTTGAAGTGATGGCGATCAGCTGATTTTCCTTCGGCTCGAACATCATCGAACCAAACCCGCAGCCTGCGAAGCCAAAGCCACCAGAGCCCTTAAGCTGGCCTTTTAAACCATCATTTTGATTTTTAGCGAAAGCGATAGAAGTCAGTAGTAAAGAAATAATTGTGAATGTTTTCATAGTCACCTCTGGATTAGGCTAACGTCACTTTATCTTTTAGGCAACGGGTTGAAAAAAGTTTAGTGGATAGCGAAGGCTTTTTATGTCAGTTATGGTCGCTTCAGTTTAATGCGATTGTAAATTATTGGCTGAGGCCTAACCAGTCCAATGGACTGGTTAGGCCTAATTAATAGGTCCGGATAAGTTGAGTTATCGGTTTAATCTGTTAACCTTAAGATATCATGGCAGATTGGCGAAATAAATCCGATGTAAATGGCGACGTAGTATTTTTCCGCTACGCACCCGAGGGATTAGAAAAAGGTGCGGACGAAGTTTTCATTTGGGATTTAGATAAAACGTATCTAGATACGACGATTGACTCTCTAAGGGGTTTGTTCAAAACCATAATGGAGCGTGCTCTAAATAAAAAAAATGTGCCTGGCACAGACACACTTCTCAGAAACTTAGCGCAATTTCGGACCGAGCAAAAGGGAACGGAATACTTTCCGATTTATTTTATCACCGCGAGTCCACCACAACTAGAAGATAGAATTTCTGAGAAATTTTATATCGATAATATTAATCCGCTAGGTTGTTTTTATAAAGATAACTTAAAAAATCTAAAACCAGATCGTTTTTGGCGTTTAACAAAACAAGTGGGTTATAAACTTCAAGCGCTTATGCAATTACGTACCCGCTTAAGTGAAAACGTCAAACAAATCTGCTGGGGGGATGATAGCGAAAGCGATGCTATCATTTATAATTTATATTCTGATATCTGTGCGCGCCGAATTTCTATTCAAGAAGTGCGCAGTATTTTGGCGGAACTGTATGTAACCGGTGATCAAGTAGATACGATTTTAGATCTTCAATTGCAGTGTCCCGAGCGCGATCCCGTTGAGAAAATTTATATCAATCTAGCTACTGATACAGATCCCGAGTACTATTTAAAGTTTGGACGTCGTACGCTGCCGACCTACAATACATTCCAAGTAGCGCTGGATCTACTGCAGGATAAACGATTGAGCTTTGATGGATTAATGGAAGTGCTAAATGATATGGTTTACAACTACTACTATACCACCGAAGAGCTGATTAAAAGTTTCGATGAACTTATTCGCCGAGGTGTCTTGACTCAAGAAACGTATATTAACTTGAAGCCAAAGTTTGTAGAGAAAGGGATTCTGTATCCATCGTATGAGCCGTCTTCTAGCAGCTTTGATAAGACGTTATATATTGAAGAGCCTTGGGTTCAGGAGCACGTCGACTATTTAAACGAGTATCGTTAAAACTATTCGAAATTAAGTGGGATGACTGTCGAGATCGGTTCACCATCAAATGCTTTAAATTCAATACGATTTAAGACCTCAAACAAACACGACTTGAAACTTGTGTCGGTCAGAAGAGAGCTCGCTACGGTAGGATTGCTCACGCGCCCATTTCGTTCAATGGTGAAGGCAAGAGTGACTGATCCAGATACTCCCGGTGTCTTTTGTAGGAGTTTATTATAGCACTGTAAGAACTTAGTTTTGTGCGCTTGAATCGTATCGCCGATGATCGTTTCAGACAGCTTATCATTAGATCCATAGGCACTTAAACTTGAGCTTTTGCCCGGAGAATTTTGAGATGCTACCCATTGTTCCCACTCTTGTAAACGAATGCGTTGGCCTTGGTAGGAAACAGAAACGTTACCTTGCGAGCCGTAGCTTTCGATCGTAAACGAACCTTTAGATAAAATTATCAGTAAAACATCACGTTCTTGATCGATGATGACTTTCGTTTCTTGGTTTAAACGAATTTTGGTTCCATTTTTAAATTGAAGTTCAACACGGCTTTGCTTGTGGGTCTCAAGAGTGTCCAAAACCATTAAAGGTTCAGAGTCGGCCAATTGATGTGATCGAGATTGGTTTTTGCGAGTCAGAGATGTGTTGCCAGAAAGTTTTTCGATTTGGCCCAGCTGTTGTGGTTTTGTAGAGGTTTTGCTGGGCTTTGAAAGCAAATAGCCGATGGTAATAAATCCAATGCCTAAAAATAAAAAAATGTAAGTATAGATATTACCTTTAAGCATTGATGGATCAGATTACTTTTTTTCTGCAGGAGCCGTCGTAGCTGGAGCTGTCGTTGCGCTAGGAGGATTTGCCGTAGGATCAGTTACTTTTTTAGCGTCGTCAGTAACTGTGCCTGGTTTAGCTTCCTGTTGGGGAACCGGAGTTGTTGGACTGTTCTCTGGAATTGGGCTAGTTGTCGTCGTTGAGTGCATTTGGTCTACAACAGATTTGTTTTCGTGAGCTAAGAAGTAAGTCAAAGCGATGCACGAAGCGGCAAATAGGATGGCAACCCATTTGGTTAATGTAGCGGCTAGAGTTTGTGCGCCTGTAGCACCTAACAATGAATTAGAGCCGCTGCCACCGATACCAAGTGCGCCGCCACCTTTAGAATCTTGCATTAGAACAAGGCCGCAAAGAGCAACAGTAACGATGATGTGTAACACAGATAAAAAATCAACCATGGGTAAACCTCTAGTAAAAATTATGACGTCAGAATATTCACAGGAATATCTAGGCTAAATGGATTTTTCTCAATTCATAACTCTGTGCATAAAACTAAATATGTCTTTATCTTTCAAGGCAATTACCTCCATATAACTCCATGGCATTTATCGTATTCGAAGGGCTCGACGGCTCAGGCAAGAGCACTCTGATGAATCGGCTCTCTCAAGTTTTAAAAGATCAAAAAATTGATCATGATATGACCCGCGAACCCGGTGGTACCGAGTTAGGGGATAAATTACGTGATTTAATTCTAGCCAAGGGCCCAAACGCCCCGGTTCCACGGGCTGAACTTTTGATGTACGAAGCCTCGCGCGCCCAATTAGTAGAAACATGGATTAAGCCTCGCCTGGAAAAAGGGCGTTGGGTTATTTCAGACCGTTTTGCTGCCAGTTCGGTCGCATTTCAGGCGGGTGGCCGTAACATCGCCGAATCCGATGTTATTTGGCTGAATCAGTTTGCCACAACCGGATTAGAACCTGACTTGTACATTTTACTCGACATCACTGTCGAAGAATCAAAAAATCGCCGTCAAAGACGTCAGGACGCTACAAATGTAGCTGAAGACCGTATCGAAGCAGAAAAAGATGATTTTCATAACCGCGTACGCGAAGGTTTTTTAAAGCAGGCCCAAAATAATTCTAAGCAGTGGTTTGTCGTATCGGCAGAACATACAACTGAAAAAATGTTGGAACTAGTGATCGAGCGCCTGAGGAAAGATAAATGGCTCAAATAGCAGCGCAAGTGATCGGTCACAGTAATCAGTGGCAACAAGTTAAGAAAATTATTTCTTCTGACTTGCAGTCGGGATCGTTCTTATTCGCGGGCCCTGAGGGGATCGGGAAAAAGAAAATGGCGCAAGCTACGGCTCAGTATTTCTTATGTGAAACTAAGTCAGGCTGTGGACACTGTGGATCGTGTCGCCGAGTCGAAGCGGGCACACACGAAGGCATGCTGTTAATTGATGAAGGCGACGATATTCTGAAAATGGACGAGGTCCACAAGATCAAAGAGTTTCTGAAATTAAAATCTCTAAGCGGAGCTCGTTTTATTGTGATTAATAACGCCCATAAAATGAATATTCCTACGTCGAATGCTTTATTGAAAACATTAGAGGAGCCGCCTGAGGGTGTGTATTTCTTTTTAATTTCATCTCGCATAAGTGGTTTACTAATGACTATCAAATCACGATGCCGCCTGATTCCATTTTCGATTTTGACAGAAAAAGATTTGGAGCGCGTAAGTTTGATGAACGAGTTTACGCTGACGAATTTTAAAAGTAGTGGGCAGTTGCATTTGGTGTCTAAAAGCCAAGATAAAGAATTTCGTTCGGTTGTAGAACTTGCCTGTGAAATTCTAGACTGTATTGCTGAAGCGCGATTTACACCGCTAACGGACGTTCAGAAATCAGCTGTAAAAAACAAAGATCAATTCCAAGATCTAATTACCTACCTAGAAATTTTGGTTCGTGATGTCTTGTTAACTCAAGCGGCAAACGATGAAGCCAACGCTGCTGTTTATTTTGAAGAGTATCGTAAGGATATTCACGCGTGGGCCCAGGTTGATAGCGCTGTTTGGTCACAGTTTTACGAAATCTTAGAGACTAAAAAAGAAGATTTATTTTTAAGTCCTGATTCGAATTTGTTTATAGAATCACTGATCGTCGATAATTTAAGGAGTGTTGTATAGTGGCTGATTTATTTTGGACCGACATGCATGCCCATCTAGATAAGCTTGAAGAGGGTCCCGAGAAAGCAATTGAAGCGGCATTGGCGCAGAATGTGAAACGTATTGTGACGATTGCGACGGATCCCGACGATTTAAAAACAGTTCTAGAGTACGCGGATAAGTTCAGCCCCCATGTATACTGTACTTTGGGAATCCATCCTCATGAAGGTGTTACCTATACGCCAGAAGTCCGTCAGTTTATTAAACAAAACGCAACTCATCCGCGTGTAATAGCGATTGGTGAGATCGGTTTGGATTATTACTATGAACAGTCGCCTAAAAAAGAACAGTTAGATGCTTTTAGGGATCAATTAGAATTGGCAAAAGAGCTGGGCTTACCTATCGAAATTCATACACGCGATGCCGAGCCAGATACTGTAAATTTGCTCAAAGAATATGAAGGTAAAGTGAAGGGCATAATTCACTGCTTTACCGGAACTCAATGGCTCGCCGATCAGTGTTTGGCTTTAGGGTATAATATTTCGATTTCTGGTATTGTTACGTTTAAAAATGCGGCGGATTTACGCAAAGTCGTAGAAAGCATTCCGCTGGATCGCCTTCATGTGGAAACGGATTCACCGTTCCTGGCGCCGGTTCCAATGCGTGGCAAGCAAAACACCCCAAGCTACGTTGTGCATACGGCACAGTTTGTGGCGGATTTGAAAAAGATTTCCGTAGCAGATTTATGTTTACAAACGAACAAAAATGCGGAAAAAATGTTCCCCAAACTATTGAATTGACAGCTTTTTAGTGGAGAATCTCATGCTCAAATTAAATAAAGTTATCCTAAGTTTTTTATCAGTGATTGTGTTTTCAGGACAGGCATTGCGGGCGAAAGAGTTATCAATCGGTACAAATACTGAATTTGAAACTTTAAATCCAATCATCGCATCGGTCGGTGCTTCAAAATACATGTTATATTTAGCGACTCGCCCATGGGTTTATATGGATGAGAAAAACGAATGGAAAACTAGCATTTTCAAACGCATTCCGAATTTGAAAGATAAGTCGATGAAAATCGTTACGGACGGTAGCAAGAAAAAACTGGTCGCTACATGGGAATTCATTGATGGAATCAAGTGGGGCGACGGACATCCAGTTACTTGCAAAGATGCAAAATTTACTTGGGAAGTGGGCTTAAGTCCAAATACATCTTTGCCAACTAAAGATGGTTATGAAAATATCGAATCGATTACTTGGGATGATAAAACTCCTGGAAAATGTACGATCACATACAAAGTGGCTAAATGGAATTTCTATATTGATAGCCACTCATTACTTTTGCCTGAACATTTAGAAGGCCCGATCTTCCAAAAGTGGGGAAAAGAAAAAGAAGGCTATGATCGCAATACTCTGTACCAAAAAGACCCAACTCAGAAAGGTCTTTGGAATGGTCCTTATGTCATTTCTGAAGTGAAATTAGGTTCACATGTTATATTTACCGCAAATCCTAACTTTTTTGGTTCAAAACCAAAAATCAATAAAATCATTATTCGTATCATTCCTAATGCAGGAACATTAGAAGCAAACTTACGATCTAAGAATATCAACAAGATCAGCCGCATCGGTATGTCTCTAGATCAAGCCTTGGCATTTGAAAAGAAAATCAAAGAAGAAAACCTTCCATATAAAGTTGAATTCCAAAACGGTATTACATACGCGCACATTGATGTAAATGTTAGTCACCCTATCTTGAGCGATTTAAAAGTAAGGCAGGCGTTATCGTACGCGATGAACAAAGACGATATTAATAAATCGATCTTCGAAGGCAAAGTAACCGTAGCAACGTCAATGACGTCACCAATTGATTCTTTGTACACTTCAGATTCTAAAATCGTTAAGGTATACAAAACCGATAAAAAGCTAGCTCGTAAAATGTTGGATGAGGCCGGTTGGAAGTTAGGACCAGATGGTTTCCGTTACAAGAACGGTCAGAAATTAACATTCAAGTTAGTAGGGGCCGCTGGGATCAAGCAAATTGAAACTTTGCAAGCAATTCTTCAATCTCAATGGAAAGATGTCGGTGTAGATTTACAGTTGAAGAATGATCCAACACGCATCTTGTTTTCAGAAACTCTTCGTAAACGTAACTTTGATATGGCCGTATTTTCTTGGAGTAGTTTCCCTGGCTTAGGTCACGAATCTGTACTTCATAGCAAAAACATTCCATCTGAAAAAAACTCGTGGACGGGCCAGAACTATCACGGTTTCTCTAGTCCACGAACCGACAAGTTAACTGAAGAATATGATTACGAATTCGATTTTAAAAAACGTAAGAAAATTACCGATGAAATCATGAAGGAATACACTGAGAACGTTCCCGTTATTCCGTTGTACTTCCGCCCGGAAGTCGCTGTGATTCCTAAAGGTATGAAAAATTTCAAAATGTACGGTCACTACTTTTACGAGACCCTACAAGCTGAAAGCTGGGATATTGAATAATTTAATTTAAAGGAGATGTAGATGTCTAAAAAAGTAAGAGTTGGTATTAATGGTTTTGGTCGTATTGGTCGCGTATTATTCCGTGCTGGTTTTGAAAAGCTAGACATCGTAGCGATTAATTCATTAGATAGTGTTGAGGGTTCAGCGCACTTATTAGAATTCGACTCAACTCATGGTCGTTTCAACGCACAGGTTGGAACTGATGGAAAAAACCTAGTTGTAAATGGTAAAACAATTAAATACTTCTCTAGCCGTAATCCTTTGGAAATTCCTTGGGGGGATGCCGGTGTTGACGTAGTTCTTGAGTGTACAGGTGCTATGAAGAATGCGGAAGACTACCAAAAACACGTTACATCGGGCGCGAAAAAAGTTTTCATTTCGGCACCTGCTGACGGTGTAGATTTAACGGTTGTTTTAGGCGTTAACGAAAAGCAATACGATCCAACAAAACATAAATTTATTTCGAATGCATCATGTACAACAAACTGTTTAGCTCCGTTAGCAAAAGTTTTAAACGAAGCGTTCGGTATCGACTACGGGATGATGACTACAATTCACTCGTACACAAACGATCAAAGGATCCTAGATGCAAATCACAAGGATTTACGTCGTGCACGTTCAGCAGCGATGAGTATGATTCCGACTTCGACAGGCGCTGCAAAAGCTATCGGTTTAGTGTTGCCTGAATTAAAAGGTAAATTAGACGGCACTTCGGTGCGTGTTCCAACCCCAAATGTAAGCTTGGTAGATTTAACGTTCACCTCTAAAAAAGATATGTCTGTAGCTGCAATTAACGAAGCAGTTAAAGCAGCGGCAAATGGTGCTTTAAAAGGCGTATTGTATGCGGAATCTAAAGAATTAGTGTCTATCGATTTCAACGGTAACCCATACTCTTCCATCGTAGATTTAAAGAGCACTATGGTTATCAATCCGCGCATGGGTAAAGTTTTATCTTGGTATGATAACGAGACTGGTTTCTCGAATCGTATGGTCGATTTCGTGCAAATGATGGGCGAGAAAGGAATTTAATTGTGTCGGATCAAAAGTCTGGCCTACGTGGCATTAAAACAGTAAGAGATTTTGAAGTTGAAAATAAAGTAGTGTTCTTGCGTTTGGATTTAAACGTTCCTATGGAAAAGGGTAAAATTACAGACTACACCCGCATTGATGCTACGTTACCGACAATTAACTACCTTATCGAAAAGGGAGCGAAGATAGTTATGGCGTCCCACTTAGGACGTCCAAAAACGTCTAAAGATAAAGAGTTTTCTTTAGAACCAGTAGCAAAAGCCATGACTGAGCGTCTAAATAAAGAGGTGTTGTTAGTTGAAGATCCTAATGCAAAAGCTGTGAAACAGCTGCTTCACACGCTAAATAAAGATCAAATTATTCTTTTAGAAAATGTACGATTTGAAGCTGGCGAAACGGAAGACTCGGAAGAATTTGCGACTCGTTTAGCGTCGTACACCGATATTTATATTAATGATGCGTTTGGTGCGTCTCATCGGGCCCATGCGACGATTCATGCATTGCCCGCGATGATTCCAAATCGCGGTATCGGTTTCTTGATCGAAAAAGAAATCCAAATGTTAGACGGATTATTGGTAAATCCAAAACGTCCTTATGTCGCTATTCTTGGCGGCGCTAAGGTGTCAGATAAGATCGGTGTTATTGAAAAATTAATGGATGTTGTAGATGCCTTCATTATCGGTGGCGCTATGGCGTATACATTCTTAAAAGCACAAGGGCACTTTGTTGGTAAATCTCGCGTGGAAGACGATAAAGTAAAATATGCTAAAGAATTACTAGCTCGTATCGATGCTCGCAATAAGACGATTTTGTTGCCAGTCGATCACTTAGTGACAAAAAGTATTACGGATACGGCGGGAGCTTCTGTTAAGAAAGAATTTGGTGAAGGTGAAATGGGCGTGGATATTGGCCCAGAATCTTTAAGAAATTTCACCGCATTAATTAAAGAAGCAGGAACTGTTTTCTGGAACGGTCCAATGGGCGTATTTGAAACGCCTGAATTTTCAAAAGGTACATTTAATCTAGCTAAAGTGATTGCCGACAGTAAGGGAACTAAAATCATCGGTGGCGGCGATAGTGCCGCGGCTGCAGAGCAAAGTGGTTTTGCTGACAAGATGACTCATATCTCTACTGGTGGTGGTGCTAGTCTTGAGTATTTACAGGGCGATAAGTTGCCTGGGTTAGAAGTATTAAGATTTAAAGTTCGTTCATAAAAGAGAAAGGCGTGGGGATGAAAAATATTATCATAGCAGCTAATTGGAAATTAAATAAATCCCCCGCTGAAACGCGTAGTTTCTTTCATGCATTTAATGAAGAGTTCAAAAAGAGATCATCATACACGCAATTAGGACCAAAATTCCAGGTAGTGTTTTTTCCATCGGCGATTTCAATAGAGGCCGCTAGCCAGTCATTGAAGGGTT
>ERZ761610.438-NODE-438-length-33663-cov-19.085010_pt1 | contig 33663 bp, 31 predicted proteins | sample MGYA00512164_ERZ761610 | MGnify/ENA primary metagenome ERZ761610 (study PRJEB28899, sample SAMN02850038) | bioreactor sludge metagenome | biome: EBPR Sludge; feature: EBPR Bioreactor; material: flocular biomat | place: Australia: Thorneside Wastwater Treatment...
GCCATGATCCCGATACACAACCGAAACCGTGACCGATGTACTTGTGAACTGCCCCACCAGTTTTACCCCTTCCCGAAACCCTTCACAGTAGAGATACATCGAGTCAATGCCTGAAGTTTCACAAACCGCCGCAACCTTGCCTGTTCGAGACAGGCGCGCAGCCAGCACACCGGCGGCGAATCCCATCTGGTCTTCGGGGAAGGTGACCGAAATCAAATTCGGGCGGGATTCTTCAAAGGGTTGACTCAAGCCCACGAAAACGGAATCGGGGTACAGGTCTGCGCTTTGAAGCGTTTCATCCGCCAGGGCAATGCCCGAGGTGAAGATCACGTCAAAGCCTTGATCGGCAAAATAAGCGATATCCTTTAAATAATCCCGCGTATCTATGCTCTCGATAAATTCCACCCGGTCAGCCAGACCACTCTCTTCGGCGGCTTGCAAGCCTGCCCAGGCATCCTGATGGATGCCGTGATCGTCGATGCCCTGTGTGTCGGTCACGAACGCCGCGCAGAAGACATCCTCACGAAAACAATCTGACGATGAAAGGCAGGCAGTGAGCGCCCAGCCGATCATCGTCAGAAGAACGTAGTGTTTAATCCGTGCCACGTAACAGATGACTAATTACTGCTGACGGCTTCCCCGCGCTTTACACCCATCATCAAGAGCAGGGCAAGGAACATGAACAACGGTGCGATGATCATGATGATGTTGTAATTGCCGCCGGTCAGTTGCACCGCCCAGCCGTTGACGTTCGGACCGACAATGGCGGAGAAGGTGGAGAACAGGTAATACAAACCGGTGAACGTGCCGATGCGCGCTGCACTGGTCAGATCCACGATCATGGGCAGGGAATTGATGTTGATGAACGCCCAGCCAATGCCGCCGAGGATGAGCAGCACGCCTGCCAGAGTCAACATGCGCGCGCCGCCTTCCACCAATGGAATGCCCACCAGCGGCAGTGGAGCGATGCCAGTTAACAGCGCATCTGCCGGGGTGATGTAAAGCAGGATGAGCATGATAATGAGAATGACCAAGCCCGTGGAGATGGTCGTGCGGCGGCCGAGCTTGCCGGCGATGAAACCGGAGGGAATGGCGAACAACACAAAGAACAGCGGTAGCACAGAGAGCAGGGTCGCGCCGTCGCCTTCGTTCAAGCCGAGGTGGTTCTTGGCATACAGCGTGAAGAAAGTTTCCACAGCAGAGAAGCCGATGAACCAGAAAAAGATGGCAAAGAGGATTCGCAATCCGCTTTTGTCGGGGTCGCTGAAGACTTCCTTGAGGCTTTGCCACATGCCGGGTTGTTCTTCGGTTGTTTCATATTCTTTTGGTTCTTCAATGAACAAATAGACGATGAGCACTGCCACCAAAACCAAACCAGACCCAAGCCAGAAGGGGAAGTTCGGGCTCATTTTGTACAACATGCCGCCGGTCTGCAAAGCGACGATGGTTCCCACGCCGCCCATGAAGTTGATGATTCCATTCGCCTGCGAGCGGAATGGGGACGGGGTGATATCGGGCATGAGCGCCACGACGGGTGTGCGCCACAGCGCCGCGCTGAGTAGTAATGTACTGGTGCAGGCAACAAAGAGCGGCAGGGCGGCTGCAATCGGGACCAAGCCAAATGCCACAGCGGAGATCGGCGCGCCGATGAGAATGAAGGGGATGCGTCGCCCCAGCGGGGTGCGCAATTTGTCAGACCACGCGCCAACGGGTGGTTGAATCAGCAACGCCGCAATATTATCAAGTGTCATGAAGAAGCCGATCAGGGCGGGGGAGAGGTCGAACTTGTCAGCAAGGAAAATGGGGACGAATGCGTTATACACGCCCCAGATCACGCTGACGCCGAAAAATCCGAAACCGAGCAGGAAGGTCTTGCCGTAGTTGAGCCGTGCAGACATGGATGCATCTCCTTCAATTTACGATGGTTCGTTGAATGTCGCAGGTCACAGGTCAAAGGTCATTTGACGTTTGACTTTAGCCCTTCGACGAATTTCCTGTCTTCTTTGCTTAGTTCAGCACGTTCCAGCATATCCGGGCGCTTTCGATACGTCCGTTCCAATGCCTGTTGCCTGCGCCATTTTTCGATCTTGCTGTGGTCGCCGGAAAGCAGCACTTCGGGAACTTTCGCACCGCGAAACTCGGGTGGACGGGTGTAATGCGGGTATTCGAGCAAGCCCATCGCGTGTGAGTCATCTTCTGCGCCGGTGGGGTCGCCCAACACATCTGGCAGGAGACGCGAGACCGCATCAATAAGGATGAGCGCGGGCAGCTCGCCGCCAGTTAGCACGTAGTCGCCGATGGAGATTTCATCGGTGACTAGATTCTGGCGGATGCGTTCGTCGATGCCTTCATACCGTCCGCAGAGCAGGGCTATTTTTTGATATTGTGATAATTCTTTGGCAATGCTTTGGTTGAAAACACGCCCTTGCGGCGTTAGTAAAATCACGGGAACGTTCGAATCCGTTTCCGGCGTGGAAGGAGGCGGAGCAAGCCCCAGTACAGATTCAACCGCTTCGAAAACCGGCTCCGGCTTCATCACCATCCCGCCGCCGCCGCCATAGGGCGCGTCGTCGGTGGTATGATGTTTATCGTGGGTGTAATCGCGGATATTGTGAACGTTGACCTGGATCAGTCCGCGTTCGCGTGCGCGTTTGAGTATGCTGGTATCTAAATAAGAGGGGAAGACTTCGGGCAGGAGGGTAAATACCTCGAATTGCATGGCGCGATTGTAGCATATAAGAGGCAAATTAGAAGTTAGACCCCCTGCTTGACTGTGCTTTCGGGCGGATGGTAATATGAAAAGTGCGCTATCCTGCAATGCGCAAGGTGAAAAATGTATTTAAGAGGAAGTAAGTGGAGTATGAACAAGAGGCGGACCAAGCCCAATTGGTTCCGCATTATTTTGCTTAGCCTGCTGGTGCTGGCTGCGGCATATGTGAACCGTTTTGTGGTGGCAGATATTCAGCCATTGGGGGTTGCGACTTCCACGCCGACCATATCGCCGGAAATTTTGGTTGCCGATGCGGAAGCCCTGGTGAAAGAAGGGAAATTGATTCCCGCCATCGATACATATCGGCAGGCAATCGCCTCCGAGCCGGGCGATCCCTCCACGCATATCATGCTGGCACGCACGCTCGTATTTGCCGGGAAATATGAAGAAGCACAGATCTCCGCAGAGGATGCGTTGCTGCTCAACCCAAGCAATTCCATGGCGCATGCCGTCCGCGCATGGGCGCTCAGTTTTCAAGGTGAATACCTGGAAGCGGAGTCCAGCATCAAACGCGCATTGGAACTTGACCCGAATAACGCGCTGGCGCATGCCTATTACGTCGAGATCCTGATCGATTCATATTACAGCGGACTGAGCTCTTTTGAAAACATCGAGAAAGCGGTCGAAGAATCACGTGTGGCTCAAGCGCTCGCCCCAGACCTGCTGGAGACACACCGTGCGCGTGGATATGTCCTTGAAGCCACAGGCAACTACGAAGAAGCCATCCGCGAATATGAAGCAGCCATTGCGATCAACAAAAATATTGCCGACCTGCATCTCGCCATTGGACGCAACTACCGCATTCTTGGAATTTACGACGAGGCAGTGGCGGCGTTTACGAGCGCCAATGCCCTCAACCCCGAAGACCCCACTCCCGACCTGCTCATGTCCCGCACATACGCAACCATCGGTGAATATGGAAAAGCCATGCAGTATGCCGAATCCGCAGTGGCGGATAATCCCGCCGACACCAACTTGCGCGGCAACCTCGGTGTGATGTATTACCGCAATGCCTACTGGCCCGAAGCCGTGCAGGAACTTTCCTACGTCGTCAAGGGCGGGCTCTCTGAAGATGGGCACGAAATGGAGGTCATCAACCTCGCGCCCAACCTGCCGCGTGTGGCGGAGTATTACTTCACCTACGGGTTGGCGCTTTCCCGGTTGAACCAGTGCGGCGAAGCCCTGCAGATCGCGCAGCTGATCATCTCACGCATCCCATCCGACGAATTGTCGGTGGAGAATGCCAATGCGATCATCTCACGCTGTCAGCAAAACCTGGAACAGGGAAACACGGCGCCTCTTTCCTCGCCGACACCTGATTCTGCCGCCACAGCCGAAGCCACCCCGACCCCATGAACATCTACCAACGACGATCCCTTTTCAGGCGGCGTGACGATACCGGCGTGTATCGCATGTTTCTCCTGGTGGTTTTGATTCTGGGCGGCATCTGGCTCATCCGTTCAGTGCAGCAGGGGGATGTCAAACCGCTGTTCCTGCCGACTGCTACACCGACGCGTTTTGCCACTTCCTACACCTTGGAGGGAGATGCGCACTTCACTGCCGGAAAGTTGGATGCCGCCATCGAAGCCTACCGCGAAGCCGCCACCGTCGACCCGACCAATGCCGACGTTCTGGCGCAACTCTCTCGTGTGCAGACGTATTCCACGGCTTTGCTCGTCAAACAGGTGGATATTCTCAACCGGCTGGATGAATCCATCGCCTCGGCAGAACAAGCCGTAACGGTCAACCCGGATAGCAGCTATGCCCATGCGGTGCTGTCCTTTGCCTTGAACTGGAAGGCTTCCTACATATCCGATGCCCGCGAGCGGCAAACCCTTTTGAGGCGTTCTGAAGATGAGGCGGTGCGCGCCATTCAGCTGGATACAACGAATGTTCTCGCGCAGGCGTTCTACGCCGAGGTCCTCGTGGATCAGCAAAAATGGACACAGGCGCAGCAGATTATCGACCAGGCGATTGCGCAGGATGATACCCTGATGGATGTGCATCGCGTGAACGCCTATGTGCTTGAGTCGCTGGGCGAATATGCGCTTGCCATCGAAGCCTATGACCGTGCGATTGCCATCACCCCAAACCTGACCTTCCTCTATCTGCGGGCGGGGGCGGGCTATCGCCGCCTTGCCTTTGAAAGCCCCAATGAAGATGTGCAGCGCCAGCTGTATGAAAAGTCGCTGGAATATTTTGCGCAGACCGCACGCATCAACCAGCAGCTGGGCGTGCAGGATCCGACGCCTTATCTTTCGATTGCGAGAACCTACTCTCAGATGGGTGAGTTCTTTATCGCCATCCGTAATGTACAGAAGACCATCGAATTTCAGCCGGACAACCCGGTCTTCTATGGCGAACTGGGTGTTTTGTATCACAAGAACCGCAACTATGAAACGGGTGTGCTTGCGCTGAAATGCGCGGTCAGAGGTTGTACGGCGGAAGAATCCTGCCCGGCGCGCGGGGATTGCGGTCCGAACGATCTGCCTGCGGATGTGCAGGGGCTGCCGCTTTCTGCCAGCACGGTCTACTACTACGATATTTTTGCCTCCCAGTTGGCGGCGTTGAGTACATCTAAGAACAATCGCTGTCCAGAGGCGCTTGAAATCGCTTCCATTATCGAAGGGTCTGAGTACATTCAAGACCCAAACATCGCCGCGGATATGGTAGTGGTGAGAAACATCTGCGCGTTTAGCACAACAACCTCTGCCACGAATGTGACCGCGACACCTGAAGCGGAGATGATGGATGTGACGCCGACCGCCACGCCGTAGAAACGCTTTCGGGTTGGTTGCTGCCTGGTGTCAGGATCAGGCGGCGGCGATGGAAGAAGCGGGGTTTGCCATCAGAATTGTGTAAGAATTTTTACAGTCCCCCTTGACTTTGGTGATTTAAGTGTGTAAGATAGCAATTAGCACTCGATTGATTTGAGTGCTAATTGCATGAATATCCCAAAATCAAACATCCCTTAATGGAGGCAAGAAATGGCAAAAATCTCGTTCAAACCGTTGGGCAGCCGCGTGCTTGTGGAGCCTGTTGAGCAGGAAGAAATGACCGCGAGCGGCATTATCCTGCCTGAAACTGCGAAGGAAAAACCCCAGCAGGGCAAGGTTCTGGCAGCGGGTCCCGGTGACCGCAATGACAAAGGCGAACGCGTCGATATGGACGTGAAGGCTGGCGATATTGTGCTCTTCGCCAAGTATTCCGGCACCGAAGTGAAAATGGATGGCAAGAAACTGCTCATCCTGCGCGAGAGCGACATTCTTGGTATCGTTGGCTAAGGGAAAACTTCACACAGAAAGAGGAATTAAACCATGGCAGCAAAACAACTTGTTTTTTCAGAAGAAGCGCGCCGTAAGCTCAAGAACGGCATGAACGTGGTCGCGAATGCGGTTTCCGCCACTCTTGGTCCGAAGGGACGCAATGTGGCTGTGGATCGCAAGTTCGGCTCCCCGACCATTACACACGACGGTGTTTCCGTCGCCAAGGAAATCGAACTGGAAGACCCGTTCGAGAACATGGGCGCGCAGTTGCTCAAGGAAGCCGCCTCCAAGACCAATGACATCGCCGGTGACGGCACCACCACCTCCACTGTGCTGGCGCATGCCATTGTGAACGAAGGCTTGAAGGCGCTCGAAGCCGGTTATAACCCGATGCTCCTCAAGCGCGGCATCGAACTTGCCACCGACACGGTTGTGGCTGAACTGAAAAAGAATTCGGTCAAGATCGACACCAAGGAAGAAATTGCTTCGGTCGCCACCAACTCTGCGGCGGATGAGGAAGTCGGTCAGCTGATCGCTGATGTAATGGACAAGGTCGGTAAAGACGGTGTGATCACGGTCGAAGAATCCAAGACCATGCAGTTCGAAACCGAGTTCGTCGAAGGGATGCAGTTCGACCGCGGTTACCTTTCGCCGTACTTCATCACCAGCGCTGAGAACATGGAAGCCCAGATCAGCGATGCGTATGTGTTGATCTACGACAAGAAGATCTCCGCCGCGCAGGATATCGTTCCGCTGCTCGAGAAACTTGTGCAGCTTGGCAAACGCGAACTCGTCATCATCGCGGAAGATGTCGATGGTGAGGCGCTCGCCACCCTGATCTTGAACAAGATCCGCGGCATGCTGAACGTTTTGGCTGTCAAAGCCCCCGGCTTCGGTGACCGCCGCAAGGCGATGCTCCAGGATATTGCCGTCCTCACCGGTGGTCAGGTCATCACCGAAGAAATGGGACGCAAGCTCGAGTCTGTCGCCGTTTCTGACCTTGGTCGCGCCGAGAAGGTTGTCTCCGATAAAGAGAACACCACCATCGTTGGCGGCAAAGGCAAGAAGGCTGATATCGAAGGTCGCATCAAGGAGATCCGCATCGAGATCGACAAGAGCACCAGCGATTACGACCGCGAGAAACTTCAGGAACGCCTCGCCAAACTCTCCGGCGGCGTTGCCATCATCCGCGTCGGTGCTGCCACCGAAACCGAGATGAAGGAAAAGAAGCATCGTGTCGAAGACGCCCTTTCCGCTGCGCGCGCCGCGGTTGAGGAAGGCATTGTTCCCGGCGGTGAAATCTCCCTGATCAATGCCGCTGCCAAGCTGGATAAACTCGCCAAGAACGAAGAGGATGAAGAGACCCGCATCGGTATCAACATCGTCCGCAAGGCACTCGAAGCCCCGATCCGCAAGCTGGCTTCCAACGCTGGTCAGGATGGATCCGTCATCATCGATACTGTCCGCCGCACTGCCGCCGAAAAGAAGAACGTCAACATCGGTTACAACGTCCTTACCGGCGAATACACCGACATGATCAAGGCTGGCGTGATCGACCCGGTCAAGGTTGTGCGTGGTGCGCTCGAGAATGCCGCCTCCATCGCTGCCATGATCCTCACCACCGACGTGTTGATCACCGACATCCCCGAGAAGGAAAAGGCGCCTGCCATGCCTCCCGGCGGTATGGATTACTAAAATTCCACCGCATTTCAACTCCCCGACGAAAGTCGGGGAGTTTTTATTTCCTTCCGCAAACCGAAATAAAAGACCGTGGATGTTAATCCACGGTCTTTCGTCGATTGTCCACGGTCTACCTGATTGAACGCAATAGCACCCCATTCTGCGATGGATCATGCAACAGGTAGCCGTCGTCAGTTTTATTGTAGGGAATGCCAGCCGTTTCTACGCGGGCGGTCACTTGGGCGAGCACAGAAGGATTCGGGTAGTCCACGGTCACGAAGCGCAATCCCACCGCATCGGGCGGCGGAGGAGGCGCGCCGCGTCCGTTCCAGGTGTTGAGTCCGATATGATGGTGGTATCCGCCTGCCGAGACGAATGCCATGCCGATCCCTTTTGAAACGCCCATCACGTCGAAGCCGAGCACGCCGTGATAAAAGCCGACGGCTTCATCAATATCGCGCACATGCAAATGGACATGCCCCATGCGGGTTTCAGCAGGAACGGGTGTATCAAGTTTGTCCTCTTCGTTGATGTGCTTGAAGAGCGCGTCCACATCGAGCGCCTCGCGCCCGTCACTCCACGTACCATCTGCCCAGCGGGCTTCGTAGTTGCCGTCTTTGATCGTCCACGAACCATCTTCGGGCGATTCGCAATACAGTTCGATGCCGTTGCCTTCGGGGTCGCTCAGGTAGGTGGTCTTGGTCATCACATGGTCGGTGGGTGAGTTGGGAACTTTCAACGCAAACAAACGCGCCATGACAATCGCCAGTTCACGGCGATTGGGCAATACGATGGCAAAGTGATACAAACCCGTGCCGCCGCGATAGCGTTTGAGATTCGGTTCTTCGGTGAGTTGGAGCAAGTCTGCGCCGCCGCTACCGAGACCGGCTTTGTTGCCTTCGCGCCAGTGAAGTTTCAACCCGATGGCTTTTTCGTAAAAGAGAATCTGATTTTCCAGGTTGGCAACGGTGAGGGCGACGTGCCCCATTCGGGTGGCGGGATGAACCGAATATTCCTGTGCTGTGTTTGGCTGCGTCATCATTTTTTTACCTCTAACTTTCGGAGAGACTATTTGGGGCATTGCTCTCCATTTTACTTTATACGTTTTATAACGGAAAACCTCAACCGCGAAGGTTCACAAAGGTTTTTCCTTTGTGAACCTTCGTCCCCTTTGTGGTTAAGAAAGTAGTTCCTGAATTTTTAGTTGACGATCTTGAGTCCGCTGACCCAGTTCGTGCCGAGACTGCCCTGTAAGGTGATGTGCAGTAGCTGCATGGCTTCGATCTGTCGCGCGCGGTGCAGCGGACCGGCGTCCACAGCGCGCATACCGCCATCGGTCACCAACTGCGCAACCTTGGCTTTGGCATCGGCATCATCACCAGCAATGAATACATCGAGTTGCTGTCCGCCTGCCTCACCGGCAATGAGCGTGCCCGCGAAGGTGGTGTTGAACGCTTTCACTACTTTTGCACCTGCTACGAGCGCCTTTGCAAGGTCTTCCGCAGAAGAAGAGTCCGGTGCAGTAGCGAGACCATCGTAGGTGGCGTTGAGCGGGTTGGCAATGTCCACGACGACTTTGCCAGCGAGTTTTGCGCCGAGTTGCTTGGCGATCTCAATGTTCGTGCCATACCACACAGCGAGCACGACCACATCACCGAGGGGGGTATCGAGTGTTCCGACTTCGACGTTCAAGTCTGCGGCGGCTTTCTGCGCGGTTTCGGGGTTGGCATCCACAAAGGTCACCTTGTGTCCGCCCGCGATTGCGCGGGTGGCGATGCCGCGTCCCATATTGCCTGCACCAATGATTGTGATGTTCATGTTTGTAATTCTCCTATTTGAAATTGAAAGATTTTGATTACAGAGCAAAACGTCCGTATGCAACGAAGACAGATAATGCCAGCAGAACGATGTTCACCGGAATGACTTGATATTCTTTCTTCGGCAAATGCACCATGAAAATGGCAAGCAATTGGATGATCGAAAGCCCCACAGCGGCGAGCGGTGTCAGCCACGGCAGAATGCCAGTGAGCATGGGGAGGATCATCCCCAGCGCGCCGAGAAATTCAGGAATCCCCACCGAACGGATGTAGGTGTCACTCTGTCCGTGTGCCCAGGTCATCTGCGGGTTTGTACGCACTCCTTCGGGTTGAAACGTTTTCATGCTGCCAGCCATGCCATACATGCCAGCCAATAAAACTTGAGCGATCCATAATGCGATGTTCATCTTGACTCTCCTTGAGTTGTTTGATAATATACATCTGTTGAATAAACAACAGATGTTGCCTAATTTACCAATCCCCACTTTGAAAGTCAACCAACAAAGATTTGATAATGTTGACTAAGCGACAAAGGAGCGAAAGTGTTGACTAACCCCAAAGAAATGGAAGAAAACCTCGACCCCCGCGTCAAACGGACCCGCAGACTCATTCTGTCATCCTTTGAGGTTCTCCTCGCTGAAAAAGGATTCGAAACCATCTCCGTGCAGGATGTGACCGATAAGGCACAGGTCAACCGCGCCACGTTTTATGCTCATTTTCAAGATAAATATGCCCTGCTCGATTACTCCATCCAAAAAATGTTCATGGCAGAGATCGAGAAGCGAACATTGAATGTCTGTAGTTATAGTGAAGATAACCTTCGCAACTTGATACTTGCCGTGGTGGAATTCATTTCGCGCGTGCATACAGGTTGTGCGCAATCGCATCAGCAATTCGAAGCGCTCATCGAAGGCACGATCAAAAAGCAGATATTCGATCTGCTTTCGTATTGGCTGCGAAAATCAAAAGTCCCCACCGAGATTCCCGCCACCGTTGCCACCTGGGCGATCTACGGATTGGCGTCTCACTACAGCCACATGAAAAAACGCCCCGCCCTCGAAACATTCGTGGACGAAGCGTATCCGCTCGTGGCGGTCAATTTGGAACAGTTTGCGTAATTCTATTGTAGGGGCGGATCGCGATCCGCCCCTACGGGCTACAACGACCGTTTGAAATTCACGAACGCATCTTCTTCAGAGGGGTCAGCGCCGTATGCCATGGCGAGATAATACGCCATGTAATCTCCGAACAGAATCAACGTCCATAAATGTGCAATGACCGAGTCTCCGCGGGCTTCGATCACATCCGTGTTCAAGGCTTCGAGCATGAAGGCTTGACGCATCAAGTCTGAGCGCAGTTTGTTGCGCGGATGGTCGCTGGGCGCTTTCATGAACAACGTCATGGTGTGCGCGTTGAGCGTGGGATTCGGGTTGATGGTGGCGATGAGCGTGTTATGAGACGCTTCGGGGATGATCTCAAAGTTCGCGCCTGCCTTGGCAAGTTGATTGATCTGAGTCTTCCAGCGGCGTGCCACGGGGGCGAGCAGTTCTGTTCCGACGAAGGTCACCCAGCGCCCAACCAGTTGACCGGCATACCGCTTGGCGGGATTCTTCGCCGCGATTACTTCGGGGACGATGTGCTGCTGTGAGCGTTTCATCATTGCAACGGCTTCGGCGACGTCTGCGCTGGGGTTGGGGATGAAGCCGAGGCGGGCGAAGAGGGCGAGCGTCAGCGCAAAGGGATAGGCGATGGCGGATGTGTCCATGCCTGCGTAGGTGAAATTCCAAACGGGGATGTTTTTCTCGTTGGCGCGTTTGGTGAGTTCGCCGCCGGTGGAGATGACGAAGGTTTTGCATCCGTTCTTAAGTGCAGTCTCAAATGCATCCAACACTTCTTCCGAATTGCCGGAGTGTGAGATACAAACTACCAGCGTCTTTTCGGTAGCGGAGGCGGGCAAGCCGTAATTGCGGTGAACACTTACGGGTTGTATCAGGCTTGAGGAAACAGAAGCAACTGTCAGTTCGGCAGAAGAGGCGGAATCGCCCATCGCGCAGAGGATGATGTTGTGGATGTCATCCAATTTTGGAAGCGGCAGAGTCTGCCCCAATTCCCATGCGGTTTGAATCTGGTCAGGCAGACCGTTGATCTGCGCGATCATGTTTTGTGAGTCGATTTGTTTGAAAAGGTCGAGATCGTCTAGGTTCATGGTTCCTTGAAAAGACTTCCGAAGTCTCAGAGACTTCGGAAGTCTGCTTATGATTTAACTTGCATCTTTGATGAACTTGCTCAGATCCTTCTTCATCTGCTTGAGCGAAGGCATGTGGACGTACATCATGTGCCCGGCTTCGTAGTAGCCCATGCTGATATTCTTGCGCAGGGACTCGTCGAGCGCGAGGTGGTTGAATGTGTACTCGGTGGCGAAGTAGGGCGTGCCGAGATCGTAATAGCCGTTGGCGACGAAGACCTTGAGATACTTGTTGAAGGTCATTGCGGCGCGTAACGTTTCAGCCACGTTGACGTATTGATTCTGGAAGTAACTGTACGACCATTGCTGCCAGACCTTTTCGCTCAGAATTTCGTAGGGTGTGTCGGTCTCGAACTTGAGTTCAGAGCGGATGTAATCATTGAACGCCGCAGTGTAAGGACCATTGACCTGCGCAAAGAGCGGATCATATTCAAAGGTTTCGGTCACGCCGAGGCGGTCGATGCCGGTGTAGCGGCTGTCGAGACGGCCGACCGTTTTGCCCTGATCGCGCAGCAATTCCTTGAAGAAGTGGAAGGTGTGAATGCGCAGATTGCCGCGTTCGATGAAGTCCGCTGAAATGCCGGTGAGGCGCGAAAGTTTTTCGGCGACCTTTCTTCTTTCTTCTTTGGGGAGTGCGCCGTCTTTCATGAGCGCAGCAGTGTATTCACCCAAGGCAAATTCTTCTGATTCTTTGAGCCAGGTCTTTAGCGGAATCTTTTTGTCGATCTTGCCGTGATACCAGGCGGTGGCGGTATAGCCCGGCACAAAAAGAATATAGGGCAGGTCGTTGTTGTGATTGAAGTCGAGCGTGGTGAAATCGAGTACAGATGAGACGAGCATCAAGCCGTTGAGCAGCATACCGTGTCGGTCTGCGAGATAGCCGGAGAGTCCTGCCGCACGTGTGGTGCCATAGGATTCGCCTGCGAGGAATTTCGGCGAAAGCCAGCGGTTGTAGCGTGTGGTGTACAAGCGAATGAAATCGCCAACCGATGCAATGTCTTTTGTAAAGGTGTGCCATTCTTTCGATTTCTCGCCTTCCACCGGGCGGCTGAAGCCGGTGCTCATCGGGTCGATAAAGACGAGGTCGGTTTCGTCGAGGATCGAAAACTCGTTATCGGTGAGTTTGAAGGGCGGCTTGGGCATCTCGCCTTCGTTGGTCAACACCACGCGGCGCGGACCAAGTACACCGAGATGCAGCCAGACGGATGACGAGCCGGGTCCGCCGTTGAATGAGAACGTGATCGGGCGTTTGGCTTTGTCGCGCACGCCATCAAGTGTGTAGGCTGTGAAGAAGATCTGCGCACGCGGCTTTTCGACCTCGGCATCCTTCTCTTTATCGTTGACCTCTTCCTTCAAGACCATTGTGCCGGTCGTGACGGTGTACTTAAGCGTCTTACCGCCGACTTTGATCGTGTGCTTGGTGGTGATGATGTTGTCCTTGGGGGCGGGCTTTTCGTCTTTCTTTTCTTCAGGTTTCTTTGTTTCTTCGGGCATGATGTACTCCTTATTTCATTTTGTTGATCATTGCATATATTTCTTTTTTCCCCCATCTGCTTTGTTCGGCTAATTCAGCGGAAATCTCTTTGGCAGATTTTCCCGCCGCAAGTTCCTTCTTGATGGCTTCGAGCAATACCGCTTCTTCCCACTTTTCACTTTCTTCTTTCTTCTTTCCTTCAATAACCAATGTGAACTCTCCGCGAGGTTCTTTCGATTTGAAATGCTCAATCGCTTCACTGATGTTTCCGCGCCAGAATTCTTCGTAGAGTTTGGTCATTTCGCGTGCGATGCAGATGCGGCGGTCGCCGAGCGTGGAGAGGATGTCTTCGAGCGAGTCCGTGATGCGGTGCGGGGTCTCGAAAAAGATCAAGGTGAAAGGTTGTTCGCTGACTTCGTTAAGGCGGTTGTGTCGCTCGCTGGATTTGTGGGGGAGGTAGCCGAGGTATAAAAAGGAATCTGTGGGCAGCCCGGAAACGGTCAAGGCGGCGATGGGGGCTGAGGGCCCAGGGATAGGTCGAACGTCGAAGCCTGAAGCGAGGGCGGCTTGGACAAGCTCATAGCCCGGGTCATTAATCGCAGGCGTCCCGGCATCTGAGACCAGCGCCACATCTCCCTGCGAGAGTTTTTCGAGGATGAGATCCAGTTTGTTTAATTTGTTATGTTCGAAGTAACTGGTGACCGGGGTTTGAATGTCGAAATGCTTGAGCAGTATTTTCGTGTGACGGGTATCTTCCGCCGCGATCAATACGGATTCACGCAGGATGCGAACGCCACGCGGGGACAGATCTTCAAGGTTGCCGATGGGCGTGGCGACAAGGTATAAAGTTCCCATGATGGTATTTTATCACCCCTGCTGGAAAGAAAATCGGGCGCATGTTCGCGCCCGATTTGTTTAACCGCAGCCTTTGAGCTGTATTTCGATGATCCGGCAGCCGGCTTCTTCGGGCGGTGTTGCCACACAGCATTGGTTTTCTGTGTTGAAGGTTGAACCGGCATCGCATTGAGTGAGGTCTGCGCTGGAGAGTTCCGGTTCTTTGCAGACCTGGAGTTGGACGATGGTAAAGTCGGGTCCTGTGCAGGATAGAACGAATCTGCCCACGGTATTCTCCACCGTGCATTTGGCGACATCGGAATTTAAAACTTTATGTGCTGAGCCTTGCTCGATTTGAACGAAGGCGTATGGAATTTTTTGCACACATTTGTTTTCGGTTATATCCACTTCCGGGGTTGGGAAGGAAACTTCCGCAGGGCACATGGGCGCAAAGACAGGAACGGTCGGTTCCTCAGTGAAGGTGGGTGGTATTTGTGTCGGTGTTTCGGTGGCAGTCGGGACGACTGTCGGTTCGGGCGGTGGGGTGAGCTGGTTTCGCAGCAGGAAAAACCCGATGACGGCGACAAGTAGAACGATCCCGATCACTGCAAAGCCGGTCTGACCACGGGATAGTTTGGCAGAAGGGGACTCGGCGCGTTTCATCGTGCCGCTGTTGGTGTTGAAGGTGATGTTGCCTTCGCTTCCGAACGCAACAAGGTTCAGCGTTTTTGCCAGTTCGATGGTATTGGGGAAGCGTTTTTCCTTGTCCTTCGCCATCGCGGTCTTGATGATCTGATCCACCGCGGCGGGGAGGCTGGGCAGGGTTTTCAGGATTTCGGGGACCGGCTCGGTGATGTGTTTGACCACCACGCCCATGGGGGTATCGGCATTGTAAGGCTGCTGCCCGGTGAGCATTTGATAAACGATGACGCCCAGACCGTACACATCGCTACGGAGGTCGATCTCGACCCCCTGTGCCTGTTCGGGGCTCATGTAGGCAGGTGTACCAATGACTCCGCTGCCTGTCAGGCTGCTGGTGGATTCGGTCAGCTTGGCAACCCCAAAATCCGAGATGAACGGGTCGCCATTATCGTCGAAGAGGACGTTATCCGGTTTCAGGTCACGGTGGATGATGCCCTTGCGATGGGCGTAGGAGAGCCCCTGTGCAACCTTTTCGATGATGCGGGCTGTCTCTTGAATAGGAATGGGTCCACGCTCGATCCAGTTCGAAAGCGAACCGCCGGGCATGTAGCGCATCACAAAATAGGGCTGCCCGTCTTCGTCGCCTACATCGTAGACCGGCACAATGGATGGATGCTCCAGCGAGGCAATCATTTTTACCTCGCGTTCGAAGCGTGAGCGAAATTGCGGATCATGCAACATTTCGCGTGGAAGGACCTTTATCGCAACTTCACGCCCCGAGATCGGGTCGTAGCCGCGATAGACGGTTGCCATGCCGCCGCGTCCCAACTCTGATTTGATTTCGTAACGTCCAAACTTTTCTGGAATTGCCATGCCCGCAAGTATAAACCAGCCGAATGGAGGATGCAAGCAATGAAACACCCCTCAATGCTTTTGGAATTTAAAGCCCCCGCCGGGCTACCGATTGAATGCGCCCAGCGTCTCGTATGTTTGCAGCAAACTGATGAGGATGCCGTCTGTAAACCTGTGGATCTTCGCGTACATTTGTGAAGATCGAGAAGCAGGCATGTTCGACTCGCCGCACACTTTGATCACCGACTCGATCAATGTATCACGGAAGAACAGGAACGCCTTGGTGGCATCCACATAACTCAGGTTGTAACGCCTGGCACGCGAAGCATACTCATACCCGATGGCATATGCCTCGGTTGCCCCCTCTTCATCCCCGGCGGTGATGTAATTCATCAACCCGTGGAATAGCGAGCGCGAACTCATGCGGTATTGCATCCGCGCTTCGGCATCCAATTTTTGATACCAGGGTTCCGCCTCCAGGTTGCCGTCTGAGATTTGGACACGGACATTGCGGATGACTTCCTGCATCATGTTCTCCGGCTTGATCGCATCCAACCGGGATTTGGAGTTGGACTGTGACCACAGGGAGATTTCACTACGCTTGTAGCGGCGATGCCCGCCCTGCGTTTTGTGTACCGGCAGGATACCCTTATCTGACCAAAGCCGTACCGTGCTGGGATGTACACCCAGCATCTCTGCCGCATCACTCAAGGAAAGCCATTCATCGATCATTGATCCTCACGCTCAAACCATAACAGACTGCCCAGGCAGGCTATTCCGCCGCCAATGCGACCTTATCCACAAATACGGGGTCGTGCGCTTTCTTCTTGAACGCGTCGACATCGATGCGGTACAACATGGTCGCTGCGATCAGCAGCATCAGCGCCTGGATGACGAACACGATCAGATACCCGCTTAAGGGGTTGCCCGTCAGCTGGGTCGCCAGATCTGCCACCACGCCTGCCATGAGCAAGCCTACCAGGCGTGAAAGCCCATTCGAGAAGCCCCACGCGCCAATATACAAACCGACTTTCTCCGGCACGGTCAGGTCGAACATAAGCGAGAGGTTGGCAATGGTGGAAATACCGGTGCCAAAGCCGAGCAGGGTGATGCCGATGTAAAAAGCGGAAATACTGGTGGTCAGCCCGCTGACGACAATGATGATAAAACCGATCATTGCGCCGAGGTTTCCAACCTGGGCGACATATTTCTTTTTTACACGTCCTTCCAGGAAACCTGCCACAATGAAGGCGACCAGTGTGAACGTACTGCTGATGGATACGATGCGTGAAGTCTGTTCGAGGGTCATGCCGAAGGCTTGTGCGCCGAAGGGTTCGAGCAGCACGTCCTGCCCGAGAATGGCGGCGAGCAGCAACAGCAGATAGACGAAGAAGACTTTGGCGACGGGGTTTTCGACAATGGCGGCAGTCATCTCGCGGACCGTGTGATTTTCGGCTCTTTCAGCGGGTGAGACTCCGCCGGAGCGTGGCTCCAGCTTGATGAGACCGATCAGCCCCAATGTCAGGGCGGAAGCGGCGACAATGATGAACGCGCGCTGTAACAGTTCAGGATCGTATGTCGTTACCATGCGGCTCAGGCTGATCCCCGTCGCGATCAAGCCGATGACCATGATCGTGAACATCGTTGCCACGGTTTTTCCGCGTCCTTTTTCGCCGGAGAGTTCCGAGGCAAGGGAGAGATATGAAACCGCGGAGAGGTTATAGCCCATGCCCCACATGCCAAAGGCGAGAACGCCCATGACGACCCCAAGTGTATAGTTCTCGGTGAATAGTATGGCGATCTGCGGTGCGACTGCCACGCCCAGCACACACAAGATCAACCCCGCGAGGATGTAGGGTGAACGGCGAAATCCAAGGATCGGATGACGGTCTGAGAATGAGCCGATGGCAACCTGGATGGGGGCGAGCAAATAGGGGAAGATGGCTAGCACAGTGAATAGGGTTTTGGAGATGCCCAGGTCAAAGATCATCACGCGGTTGAGCGTGCTGTTGATCGGGACGAGCGTCATGGCGACGGCGGTGTGGATGAGAGCAAGTTGGAGGCGTTTGATGAGCATGGCAGGTTTTTTTCTTTGGGCGGACGATGGAGCAATCGGCAAGTTGAATACGGTTCGCTTCTTTCAAAGAAGCGAAATTGTACTTTTCAGGGCGAAAAACGCAATGTAGATTTATATAGAATTTTACTAGAGGTTTATTAAGCTTTCGGAGATTTGATTACTGCAATACCCACTGAGAGACTGTGAGAATCACTGCCAATTCATTCAGATAAAATTCGAAAACCAGATAGAATGACATCGATGCAACTTTTTTCCCGCCAAAGAATGCCCGCTTCACATTCATAATCGAACCAACAAAGTTCAACGCCAGTTGCCCCAGTTTAGTAAATGTGTAGATGCCTTTTATAATTTCACGCCTGCCGGTCCACAATTCATTGAGGTATGAGTTGGGCTCTGCACAGCTGTCGACGAATTCCAAATCGCTTAAGGAGTTAAGTCTTTCCATGAATTGGATTTCATTGAGGATTCCCGGCGAAAATTTGGTATAGGTGGGATCCCAGCCGATCTTAAATGCAAACGCGCCGCGTCCGGAGATGAGGTTGGATGTCGATGAAATCGTCCGATCATTCAGGGCGAGTTCGGTAAAGTAGACCCGCTTCTCACGATTGAAACCAGCAACTACGTCCCTGAAAAAGCGGGTATGATCCGGGTTCGAATACAGCGAAGTCCCCTCTTCACCTTTCCAGCCCATGTGCTCCAGCCGGATAAACTCATCGGCGCTACGTTCCAGCGACTCTTCTCCGCTGACCAGATACCAGTCCACCCGACCAATTTCCTCCAATCCGCGGAGGCGTTTGCGATAATTCTTCTGCTGCTGCTTGGACAGGGATGAGAGAATCTGTTCGTTTTGCTCAGCGGGGTAGGCTACTGCCCGATGCCAGGTACTCAAAGTCGTCCAATTCATCCCGCGTTCTTTAGCGAGCATATTCCCCTCTGTAGAGAATATTAGATCCGGCGCGACGTTATTGACCTTCAATCCGTGCCAGGGTTGGTTTGAATTGGTCACGTACCCATAGATCAATTCCAATACCCTGTCTGTGTGATCCTTGTCAATAAGAAAACCGGATAGATAGGAATGCACCGTTTCGAATGCAAGCAAATGCGGCAGGGGGAATTTTCGCGTTGGTTTTTGGATCTTGAAGATGGCAACCCCAACCAAGTCTTTGATCCCGGAACATTCCCTCTCGACAAAGAGCATGAGGATATTCTTCCCGGACTCCAGATGTTGGATCGCAGGCATTACAAAATATGGGGAAAGAAAGGCATTGGGATCGGCGGCACGACGTTCGAGATCTGACCAGGCCTCCATCAAATCCGCTCCAACGTCAGACGGTTGCAAAACAGACAGGGAAAAACGCGAATTCATTGGGGAAGACATTTGTACATTGGTTGCCGCTTTCCTTTGGATAAGCATGGAAGAAATCCTCTCCTTGGCTAAGAAAGCCGGGACACGAATGTAGTTCAGATGATGACCGTCAAATAAAATGGACTTACACGAACAGGATAAACTAAATCCATTTTATCTTAAAATCGCCTCCTATCCAATGGTTGACACAAACATATGGCGGATTTTTGGTTGTTAAAGTGGGTCTTGCCGAAGGGCTCCTAACTTTTCTTGAATTTCTCGCTCAAATCTGTATAAGTTTTCATAAGTTCGGGTGCTGGGTCTTTGCCGCCGAAATTGAGGAAGACTTTGAAGGCGGAATTGCCGCGGCGGTCGAAGAATTGGAAGGAAAGCGATTCGTGTTTGTCGAGGTGGCTGGGTTTGCGGAAGGCGAAGACCGACGCCAGTTCCCAGCTGCGGATGTGCATATCGAGCGATTTGCTGCGGACGTTGAGGAAGCCATCCTTGTTGGAGAAGCCGCCAAATTGACCAAACGCTTCAATGGTGGCCGCGCCGTTCGAGACGATGACGGTCACATCGCCAAGCGCTTCAAACCCATGGATGATCTCTTCCCAACGTAAAAAATCGAGTTCGCGGGCGGTATCGCCTTCCAACGCGCGCAAAATGTCCACTTCAGGGATGCGTAACTGATGAGCAAGCATGAGCGTCATCTGGGAGCGGTCCTTGTTGTAGGATTCGCGGATGGCTGCCTGCCGCTCGACTTCGGTCATTTCCGGGCTGAGGACAATATCGGTTTGAAACATATAGAATTCTCCTAATTTTCTAAGTAGATAAAATTTACCTTAGTTAGGGATTATAGCGACTACATTTTCTACAATCCAGATGGGCGTATGAAACCTGCATTCCACCCGTTTGGAATCTGTTTTCAATCGGATTGAAAAATAAACAAAAACTCCCTGACCTCAGGGAGTTTTTTGGATTATCGTTCAAACACATTCAGCGGGTGTTCCGCACGGATGTATGCCTGCACCCGCGAACCGACCGGTAAAATGCGGGTGTGATCTGTGAAGGCATGCAGGATTTGTCCCGAGTCGAGGCGGAGGCGATAGAGATTGAACGCGCCGCGGAAGAAGCGGTCAATGACGAGGCTGTTGCCGCTGCCATCCACATTGAAATCCACATCGTCGGCGCGGACGGAAATTTCCACGGGGGTTGAGGGGGGGAATGGGGCGTCCTGCCTGACCAAGCCGATCTCAGTTTGGATTCCGCCTTTGACCACACTGCCTTTGAGAAAGTCGCTATCGCCCATGAACTCTGCCACGAAACGTGTCGCCGATTCGTGGAAGATATCTTCTGGTAGACCGATTTGCTCGAGGTGTCCCTTTTGCAGAACGGCGAGGCGGTCACCCATGTACAACGCTTCGTCCTGATCGTGGGTGACGAAGACGACCGTCGCTTGCATGGTCTTGAGGATATGCCGCACATGTTCGCGCACGGCGTGACGCAGATCCGCATCGAGACTGCTAAACGGTTCATCCATGAGGACAAGCACGGGTTTGGGAGCCAGCGCACGCGCCAACGCCACCCGTTGGCGTTCGCCGCCGGAAAGTTCATGTGGATAACGTTTGGAGTATGCAAGCAAGCCAACCGTGTGAAGCATTTCACCGACGAGGGTACGAATCTCCGCCTGGCTTTTTCCACGCAACCCAAACGCGACATTGTCGAAAACGGTCAGATGCGGAAAGAGTGCATGATCTTGGAAAACCATGCCGATGCCACGTTTTTCCGGCGGGACAAAGGTCGAATGGTCAGCGACCAACTGCCCGTTAAGTTTGATCGCGCCCGCATCAGGGCGTTCCAGACCAGCAATCATCCGCAGGGTGGTGGTCTTGCCGCATCCGCTCGGACCGACCAGCGCGAGGATTTCCCCATTGTCAAGTTCAAAGGAAATGTCATTCACAGCGGAATTTGTAGAGCCGTCGAATTTTTTGACGAGGTTTTTTACTTCGAGTGTGGTCATCGGAAAATTTGCTCCCTGCGAAGAAGGAAATATAGCGGCAAGGCGGATGCCAGAATCAGGATAAAGGCAGCGGGCGCGGCTTGGAGATAAAAACCTTCGCCAGCCCACGTCCACACACGGACGGCAAGCGTGTCAAAGCCAGCCGGACGCAGCAGAAGTGTAGCCGGTAATTCTTTGAGCGAGGTTAAGAAAACCAAGGAACCGCCTGCGAGCAAACCGGGCAGAATCAGCGGGATGGTCACTTGCAAGACAGTTTGTAGAGAGGTGCGCCCAAGCGTGCGCGAGGCTTCCTCCAAAGACGGCGATAGTTGTTTCAACGCCGATTCGCTCGCGCGGACTGCCTGCGGCATGTGTCGCAACACATATGCGATCACGACAACGAAAGGTGTAGCGTACAAAAACGGAAGAAGACGATTCACCAACAAGACGAGGCTAAGCGCGATCACCACGCCGGGCAGGGCATAGCCGACCTGACAAAGCCTTGAGATAAATTTTGAAAACGGATTGGGATATCGCACGGCAAGCAGCGCCACCGGCAAAGACATCAATACGGCAATCACCGCCGCAAGCCCTGAACTCCACAGACTGTTCCAAACGTAACTGCCAAATCCCTGCGAGCCGGTGCGAAAGACCGTGGACATCATCTCTGGATCAAGGAAGGCTTGAATGCTCCACGTCAGCAAAACGCCCGCAGGCAGGAGCAAACTGGCAGACACGACACCAAACACAAGCAGAAAAGCAGGGATGCGCCAACGTCCCAGTGGCGTGATGGGAGCGGGTCGCCAGTTGCTTTCCATCTGCGTAAAGCGTGCGCGTCCCTGTAAACGCAACTCGCCCCACAAAAACAGGATTGCCATCGTGACGAGAATACTGCTCAAGATGGATGCGGCAGAACGATCATACCGCCCGGAGAGTTGGACAAAGATCGCTGACGAGAACGTCTCGTAACGAAGCAACGCCACCGTGCCATACTCTGCCAGAATGTCGAGCGCCACGAGCAGCGCGCCGGCGGTGAGACCGGGACGGAGAGCGGGCAATGTCACCTGGAAGAGCGTCTGCAATGGAGTGCGCCCGAAGGTCCGCGCGGCTTCTTCGAGCGAGGCATGCAATGAGCGGAACGCCGCTCCGCTCAAAAGATAAACATAGGGATAGGTAAACAAAGTCAAAATAAATGCTGCGCCGAAAAAACCGAACGGGCTGGGCGTGGTCACGGGCTGACCGATGATCTGTTCCAGCAATTGCGGCACATATCCGCCGCGTGGACGCAGCAGCGCCAAATGGACAATCGCGCCGATATAGGCGGGAATCGCCAGCGGCATGGCGAGCAGCCAGCGCAGGATATTTTTCCCCGGCACATCCGTCCGCTCAGTGAACCATGCCATGCTCACGCCGGTGACCAAAGCGCCGCTCGTGACGGCAAAGACGAGTAACAGGGTGTTGCCGAACAATCTCCAAATGCGGGTTTGGAGCAGGCGCTCCCATGCGTCTGCCTCGGCTCCCGCTGCGCGGACGAAAAGATAGATCAGCGGCACCGCCACAAATAACGCAACCAAGCCCGCAGCGATGGCAAGCCGCGGGCTGATCTTGGAGCGTATTTTTTGATAGGATAAGTTTGTGCGGGTTAATTCCATTAGCGTCCGCGCACCATTTTAGCAGGGTTTTTTTTGCCACAGAGGGTCACAAAGGAAAACCTTCGTGACCCTCCGTGCTCGAAAAAGATTACGGCAAGCCCACACGTTCGATCAGATCGAACATCGCATCGAAATTCGCTGCGGCTTCCACCACATTCACATCTGCGAGGCGCAATCCATCCAATGGCTGGACGCCTTCCTTCAATGCCACGCCAGCGCGCAGCGGATATTCGTAATTCTGCTCTGCGAACAACTTCTGACCTTCCTCAGAAACGAGGAAGTCCAAGAATGCCTGTGCCGCTTCGGGATGCTGCGCGCCGTTTACCACAGCTGCCCCGGTTGCGTTGGAGAACAACCCAACCTGTCCTTCACCCTGATCGGGATAGATCACGCCGACGTTGCCGCCTTCGGCGAGTTGCAAGTGATAGTAATAGTGATTGACCAAACCGAGTTTGAACTCACCCGCGCCAACCGCCTTGCGGACATCCGTGTGACCGCCGAAGAACGTCACTTCGTTCGCGATCAGACCGGTCAGCCATTCTTCAGTGGCTTCGTCGCCGAGCAATTGCTGCATCGCAGCCACCTGCGCCTGCATCCCGCCGTTGGTCGAGCCCGCAGCGGCGATCTGACTCTGCCACTTGGGATCTGTCAAATCGAAGATCGAAGCGGGCACTTCATCCTCGGAAACCAGATCCTTGTTATACATGATGACGCGCACACGACGGGTCAGCCCGGTCCATGAATTTCCGTCACCGATAAATTCAGCGGGGATCTGATCCACGCCGACCGGCGCATACGACTGAAACACGCCTTCCGCCGTGAGCGACTGAAGCGTGAGCAATTCGGTTGTAACGAACACATCTGCCTGCGGATTGGCTTGTTCCTCGATCAACGCATTTGCCAGTTCGCTGTTGCTTCCAGCTTTGAGCAGCACATTCACAGCGGGATACTTCGCGCGGAACGCGTCGATGACCGGCTGGAGCAGCGGCTCGGCACGACCGGAATAAATGACCAGATCGCCAGAGACTTACATCTCTTTGACGGGGTCTTCTGCCGGAGCAGAAGTCGCTTCTTCGGTGACCGATTCAGCGGATTCCACAACTTCGGCGGGTTCCTCGCTGACAGTGTTTCCGCCGCACGCGCTGACGGCAAGCGCCAGCACAAACAGCAGGATAAAAAGGTTCTTCACGGGTTGCATTGGGTAAGACTCCTAAAGGTTATTTTGAACAGATATATTTGGTAACTTTTATCTGCAATTGACAGGGCATAGTATAATTTTGGAAATTTGAATAATCTAGATATTTGTATTAAATTTTATCTATATCCGGTTGAAGACCGTTTTCAACTAGGTTGAAAATTTGGAGTCCGCACGCATGTCCGTCAGCCTCGCAATGCAACGTTACGCCGCAGAAATCTACCGCCTGCAACAAGACCATGAGCAGGTGCCCCTTTCGCTTTTAAGTTCACACGTTGATTCATCTGCGCAGGCGATCTCGTCCATGGTCAAGCGGCTGCAAAAACTCGGCTATCTCATCCACGAACCGTATCGCGGCGTACGCCTCACCGAAACCGGCGAAAAGATCGCCATGCCGTCCCTGCGCCGTCACCGCCTCACGGAAGTGTTTCTGGTCAAAATCATGAAATATGATTGGGCGACCGCCCACGACCTTTCGGATGTCTTCGAGAAGGGTGTCAATGACGAGATCGAAGACCGCATGGATGAACTTGCAGGACATCCCACACGCTGTCCGCATGGTGAGCCGATTCCCTCCAAAGACGGGGTCATGCCTGCGGTCAAAGACATGCCGCTCATCGACGTACCTTCCGGCTCCGACTGCGTTATCAGTCGTGTGCGCACGCATGATATGGAACAGCTGGGATACATTGGCGAACTGGGACTCACCCCCGGCAGATCGTTTCACTTGCTGAGTTGTGCGCCGTTCAAAGGTCCGCTTCGCTTGCAGATGAAACCGCATGACCACCTCATTGGTTACGAACTTGCCGCTTCCCTGTGGGTGGAAGTGACCAAACTCGGCGAAGGGAATACGCCGCTCCCCAGGAAGTAAGGTTTGCTCGTACAATGGGTGGGATTAACAAAGCCCGACATATCATGAATTTTTCCAAGATCACAGACGACCTTTTCATTGGCACGACACCATCCGTGGAGGATTACGATGGATTGCGTGACCTCGGTGTGCGACTGGTCATCAACATGCGCATCGAGCGGATGCCGTACAAAGACCCGCATCCGACTCCCATTGAACGGCTCTGGCTCCCGACCTTTGATTCGCCACTGATATGGATTCCCATCCGTTCGTTGATGCGCGGAGCATTTTCGGCTCTGGGTGTGATCGAAAAGGGCGGCAAGGTCTATACTCATTGCGCACACGGCATTCATCGTGGCGTGACGATGGGATCATGCATCCTCATCGCGCAGGGATACGACCCGCTGGCAGCGATGGAATTGATCAAGGAAAAACGTCCGCAAGCCGACCCGTATGCGTTTTACATCCGCCCGCGCATTTTGAAGTTTGCAAGGGAATGGGGAAAGAATCATCCACGCTAAGTGTTTGATAAATACCTCATCCGTCTTTGTTCTTCTATGGTTAAATTTTAGGGATGAAGCGACGAGTTATTCTGATTTTATTGGTCTTCCTCACTGCGTGTGTGTCACAAACAGAGCCGCTTCCCACGCCATCTCCAACCGATACGCCCGCGCGGCTTGTGCCAACTCCAAGGTACGAAACGCCGTCTGGGGAGCGCACACCCACAGTCACGCCTGATGCGACCCAACCGATTCCATCCAGTTCTCCCACCAACTCTGTAATCGAATCCGAAACGCCAACCGGGACTTCCGCCGCCAATGAGTGGATGGGGCTGCCGATCCTGCCCGAGCCGGGTGAAGGCATCCGTGAAATTTATTTGCTGGGACAGTCGCTCGGCAATGACCCGCATGCGTTTTCCATCTTTGGCGACTGCCAGGCGCGACCAGACGAATTCTTCGGCGTCTTTGAAACCGATGCGGACCTTGTGGAGAGCCTGCCGGACGAATTGCAGGAAACCATTGCGCATTTCGATGGTTCGTTTAACCGCGAAAGCGCCACCGCACAGGATGGCACTACGCCGGGTGCGTTGTTGTGGGATCAGTGGCATCGGGGGCAGTATGGCTGTGGTTTTGGCGAAACGCCTGTGGATTGTGAATTGCGTGTCCAACGTCCGTCGTTCGTGATCATTCAAATTGGATCGCATTTCGAATCGCGCAATACCGAATATCTGCGGCGAATCATCAACCAGTTGATCGCGCAGGGTGTTGTCCCCATCCTCGCCACCAAAGCGGATAACCGCGAGCTGGATTTTCGTGTCAATCGCGACATGGCTTTACTTGCCGAAGAGTTCGACCTGCCGCTTTGGAATTTTTGGGCGTCACTTTCCGACCTTCCCAATCGTGGTCTTTACACCCGCAAAGACCGTCCCTTGCAGGGAGATATTTACTTAACCGATGAGGCGCAGGAAATTCACCGCATGACCGGTCTGGAGGCGTTGAATATCGTCTGGCGCACTGCAACGGGACAGTGATTCACCGCTGTGCCTGCCAGGAATGCGAAGAAAACCATTAATCCTTTTGCAATAAAAAAAGACAACCATTACGGTTGTCCTTTTTATCCTTTTGCATTCATCCCTTTAGAGGCGGCGCATCTTTATCGTAGACGAAGACCTGCACATCCATCCCGTCTGAGTTCAGCATGTCGATGGCAGGCTGGAAGGTCGCATCTTTGATCTTCTGCATGTCGCTTGCTGGCGCATACACCGAAAGCCGCGCCTCTTCATCCGACATTTTGGCAGGTTTGATCTCTGCGCTGGCGCACGCAGCTTTGATGAGATCGGTCATTTTCTGGATGGCATCGTCAATGGACATAAGCGACTCCCGGTTAAGTTGCAAAAATTATAAATTCAAACAAAAGACTTCGGAAGTCCAGCCGCATCACCCAAATTGGGGAATTTGTTAACTCGCGTTCAACTTTGCCACAGTCACGCCTTCGCCGCCCTCGGTGTGACCGCCCTCCTCGAACGACTTGACGTACGCATGTCCGCGCAGGGCATCGCGCACCGCCTGGCGCAGTTTGCCCGTCCCCTTGCCGTGAATGATCCGCACCCACGGCAAGCCCGCCAGATATGCCTGTTCCAGATACCGTTCCATCTTATCGAGCGCATCTTCAGACATGAGTCCGCGCAAATCAACTTCCATGCCGGGCGAGGCGGACGATGGACGATTGACTGTGGACGCTGGCGCAGGCTTCTTTCCAGATTCAACCTTTTTTGATTCGGAAGAGGCTTCGCCGCCGCGCCGGATCAGGTCGGATAACTTCGCCCGCACGCGGATCGTCCCAATTTGCACCTCCGCATCCGACTCACCGAGAGCGGTCACCACACCCTCGGCATTGAGCGTGCTGACGGTGACCTTCTCGCCTAATTTCAAAGTGCCGGTCTGGCCTTCGACCTTCGACATTTGACGTTCGACAGGCTGCTCCACCTTCTCTTCCACTTTTTCCATTTTGTCTTCAATGGCTTTAATGGCTTGCAACGGCTGACCGGCTTTCTTTAATTGAGCCTTCAACGAGTCCAGGTTGCGTTTGAGGATGGCGACTTCCAACTCGCCTTCGGCGCGGGCTTTGGCGAGCGTTTCGCGGCGTTCATCCTCTATCTTTTCGAGGCGTTTTTCCAGATCCGCATTTTGCGCTTCGAGGCGGGTGCGCTGCTTCTCCAATTTTTCGCGTTCGCGCGAGGTGCGGTTGCGTTCCTTGCGGATGTCGTCCAGCAGTTTATCCGCACGCAAATCGAGCGGGTTGATCTCGGCTTTGGCAGATTCGATGATGGCTTGGGGCAGCCCCAATTTTTGGGCGATGGCTAAGGCGTTGGACCTGCCCGGGAGACCAATGGTCAACTTATAGGTAGGGCGAAGCGTTTTGATGTCAAATTCCAGCGAAGCGTTGACCACGCCTTCCGTTGAATGCGCGAAGGATTTCAATTCAGGGTAATGCGTCGCGACGAGTGTCATGCAGCCGGTTTCGAGCAGGTGACTCAGGATCGCGCGCGCGATGGCAGCGCCTTCCTGCGGGTCGGTGCCGGAGCCGAGTTCGTCGAAGACGACCAGTGAACGGTGGTCGATCACCTTCAAAATGCGGATGATGTTGGTGATGTGTCCGCTGAAGGTGGAAAGTGACTGTTCAATGGATTGCTCGTCGCCGATGTCGGCATAGACCGATTTGAAGAATGGCAGTTCCGAGCCGCTTTGTGCGGAGATGTGCAAGCCGCTTTGTGCCATGACCACCAGCAAGCCGACGGTTTTGAGCGAAACGGTCTTGCCGCCTGTGTTCGGACCAGTGATGACGATGGCGCGAGTCCCTTCGCGCGGATCCACGTCAATCGGCACGACGGTCTCAGAGTCTAGCAATGGGTGGCGGGCTTGGAGGAGTTTTAAGGTTGAAAATTGCATGTTGAACGTTGAAGATTTTGAGTCCTTCAACCTTGAACTTTCAACCTTCAACTCGTGAATCAGCGGCTCACTCGCATGCAACTCGTCCGCGTATTTTGCTTTTGCAAACGCAAGGTCGAGCACGGCGAGATTTTCCACACCGTATTTCAACTCACTGGCATGTGCGCCGACCAATGACGAAACTTCTGCAAGGATTCTGCGTTCTTCGTCGCGTTCGGCAAGCTGCAATTCGCGGATCTGGTTGTTGGCTTCCACCACGGGCAGTGGTTCCACGAACAACGTTGCACCGCTGGAGGATTGGTCGTGGATGATGGCTTTGATCTTGCCTTTGAACTCGGCGCGCAAGGGAATTACATAACGCCCGTCTCTCTGGGTGATGATGGACTCTTGCAACATGGATACGGTCTTGGAGTCGGTCACATATTTTTGCAGGCGACTCATCAGTCGGTCGTGGGCGATGCGCAGGTTGCGGCGGATGTCTGCCAGTTTGACGGATGCGGAATCCAGCACTTCGCCGCGTTCGGAGAGCACGCGTGTGATGGCGTCCACGATGCCATGCGAGTCGGGCAATCCCTGTGCGATCAGGCACAGGCGCGGATATTCGGCTTCCTTTTTCTCGAAGGTCTTTTTTAATTCGCGGCATGAGATCAGCGTGGATTTCACGTCCAGCAGTGCGTGCGGGTCAAGCACGCCGCTGCGGGCGGCAAGGTCTGCCGCCGGGCGGATGTCGTGCGCCGCGCCAATGCTCACATCCGAGATCGAGAGCAGTTTGCGCGCCTCGGTCGTTTCGGCAAGACGGGAGACGGCGAGGTCGTAGGAATCGGTTGGTTCGAGTCCGCGTGCCAGCTGCATCGAAGCGGAAAAGTCGCAGAAGCCTGCGAGCCGTTCGAGAATTTTGGGGTATTCGAGTACGTTGAGTGTCTTGCTGTCCATGCTGTGAATTAAACCACAGATGAACGCAGATGAATACAGATAAAATAAGGATGGAGGAGCCCATGAAACTCAAAAACAAAGTTGCCATCATCACCGGTGCGACATCCGGTATTGGAAAAGCCACTGCGCTGCGCTTCGCGGACGAGGGGGCGGATCTGGTCATTACCGGGCGGCGTATCAGCTTGGGGAAGGATGTGGAAGCGGAATGCAGGCAAAGGGGAGTCCGATGCGTTTTCGTAGAGGCAGATCACTCAAAGGAAGAAGACTGCTTGAGAGTCGTCGAAACTGCGCTTACGGAATTTGATCATATCGATATTTTGTTCAACAACGCGGGCATTGTCACGAAGGGTACAGCGGAGACGACCAGCGAAGAGGTCTGGCAAAACACGCTGGACATCAACGTGACGGCGGTGTGGCGCATGTGCAAGCTGGTCATTCCGCACATGAAGAAGCAGGGCAAGGGTGCCATCGTCAACAATGGGTCAGATTGGTCGGTGGTGGCGGGCAAGGATGCCTTCCCGTATGTGATGAGCAAGGGGGCGGTCGGGATGATGACCAAGGCGATGGCGCTGGATTTTGCGCGCGATGGGATTCGTGTCAATGCGGTCTGCCCGGGCGATACGTTCGTGGACCGTTGGATGGAGAAGGGTTATTTTGAAGGGTCGTCGCCGGTGACGTTGGAAGCGGCGATCAAAGAAGCAAGCGAGTACATTCCGATGGGGCGCTTCGGCAAGCCGGAAGAAATTGCGAATGCGGTTCTGTTCCTTGCTTCGGATGAAGCCTCGTTCGTGACGGGTCATCTGCTGCTGGCAGATGGGGGAAATACGGCGCAGTGAGGTTATGGGCATACTATAATTGCCTGAATTAATTGTATAGGAGCAGAAATGATCGTCGTTTCAGATATGATGGGAACATTGACCACCGGCTCGCCATTTTTGGGGCTGGTGGATTGGGTGAAGCATAACCAAAGCAAGTTACGCGCGAACTGGTACATAGCGTCCATTGCGCCTTCGTATCTGCTCGCCAAGCGCGGTTTGATAGATTGGCAGGCGTGGGGGCAGAAGTTGATGATCGACAGCCTTGCCTACATCAAAGATGCGACTCCCGAAAAAGTGAGTCATGCCTCGGAATGGGTGGTGGAACATGACCTGTGGAAAAAACGCCGCGGGGATGTGATCGCCCGTCTCGTGGATCACCGTGAGAAAGGCGCGCGGGTCTACATCGCCAGCAGTGTGGTGGAGCCATTCATCGAGCCGTTCGCTAAACGGATCGGAGCGGAAACCATCGGCACGCCGGTGGAACTGGTGAATGGACGCTTGAAAATGGTCGGTGGTCTCGTGGCGAATGAGAAAAAGATCGAGCAGGTGCTCAGCCGCCTCGGTGTGGATCGCGTGGATGTCGCCTATGGCGATACCATTCTGGATATTCCATTATTGGAACATGCCGAGCATCCCGTGGCAGTCTACCCTGATTCCAAATTGAAGAAGATCGCGCTCGAACGCGGTTGGGAGATCATTGGCGATACGCCGAAGTACGGGTAAGGGTGTTCCGGTCATTCGCATCATCCGCATCGATCGAATGGACCGGAAATAGTCACATTGGGTGATGTTGAAGAAATTGTATTTGGGATACATTCAGCTAATAAGGAGCCAATATGAAACGACCTCGTTGGATGTTGATCTTCATTCTTTTTGTTGTGGGTTTGTTCCTGGGATACGCCATTTTTACCGCGCTGGCGGTTGCCTTCTTCCCGCGAGTCACAAATATTACCCAGCCTATTTTATGCGCCGGTGAACAGACGGTGGAAGTGACCCGTTCCTCGGTTCGCCCCGGCGAAACGTTTTTCTCGGTCAACGTGTATTGTGATGGATCTGATATCACCTTTCAGGCGGTCGCGCTGACCGGCTTGCTGGCATCGCTGGTCTTTTTTGTCCTGCTGCTCATTGCGGCTCGCAACAATCTGGTTGCCGATCCTTCCGCCCCGGCGTTGTTCCCGAATGCCGGAATGCCCTCCGCCACCAAAGGGAAGACGCCGCTCGAGCGCATGAGCGAGTTGAAAGAGATGCGAGACCGGAATTTGATCTCACAGGTGGAATACGAGCGTAAAAAAGACGAGATCATGAAGGAGTTGTGATGCATAAATTCGACGAATTCATCCACAAGGAACTTGCGCCTCATCTCGGACCCGGAGAGGGGATCGAACTCACAGGCTTTCTCTACACCAAATCCTTGAAGCAGGTTGTCGTCAGCGGCGGCTTGAGCCTGATGGGCGATGGGTATTTCTTCGCCGCCCTCACCCGTAGACGGATGTTCGTCATTGCCACCGAAATGGGTTTCGCCTCGCTGAACATGGTGAACAAAGGGTTGGGCGAAATTTTATATTCGGATATCAAGTCCATCAAGCCGAGCGGATTCTTCAACCAGAAGATGATCGCCATCCAGCTCAAAGACGGAAAAGTGCTCACCTTCCGCTTGAATTCGCTGGCGACGCACTACGCTTCTGGGCAGAAGCAGTTCATAGATACATTAATCCAATTTCAACAGGCAGCATTGTAGGGGTGCCCTTACGTGTTGACATAATTCAACGCCTTCACGAACGCTTCCGCCATTTTTTCGATGTTGATCTCTTCAGAAACAATGCGGAACGATTCCCTCCCCATCTCTCGCAGACGCGCTACATCTGATAGCGCGTTTTTCATTGCTGCGACGAGCGCATCATAATTCTCCGGCTCGATCTGCCAGCCATTTTTTTCTCGAACCAGATCATCCTGCGTGCCATCGCCTTTTGCTACGATGACCGGCAAACCATAACTCATCGCTTCTTGAACAGCGAGTCCGCCAGTGCCAGGCAGGACAAATAGATCGGCTTGCTCGAAATACGGTTTCAACTCCGCGCCATGTTTTGCGCCGATGAACTCCGCGGATGGATAGATTTCCTTTGCCAGCGATTCCATCGCGGCACGTTCGGGTCCATCACCGACGATGAGCAGACGCGGCTTGGATTCCATTTCGGCGCAAGCGCGGAGGAGGGAGTCGACTCGTTTGCGGGCTTGTAATCGTCCGACAAATAAGAGCGTGGGTTGAGCGTTGAACGTTGAACGTTGAACGTTGAACATCGGCTTTGCCGAAACAGAGTTATGTGCGACGAAAATCTTCTCGCGCGGAAAGCCGAGGGCGGCATATTCGTCTGCCCCGCGTTGACTGTATGTCAGCAGCGCGTCGAACCGGCTTAGGAATTGCATCCGCCTCATTTTGCGGAATCCGGCTCCGGGTCCGGAAAGACGCGGCGAACCCAAGCCCCAGCCGATGACCTTGCGTCCGCGGGCGTGCATCCACTTCACAGCGGAGGATGTGGCGAGGTAGCGGGGGTTCGCTTCCACAATCAACGCATCAGGATTCCACGCTTCGAGCCAGTTAATAAATCCCTTTTGATAACAAAGATAAAACGCGCCGTTAAACAGGTGAATGTTTTCGGCTTCGACATGCTTTGCGATGTGCGTCGTGCCGCCCGCGATCATCTCTTCGGGACGCGCTACGCCCGCAAAGAGACTCATGCCATCTTCGCAGTGACTCGCAAGCAAATCAAAGAACGGGACGCGATAGGTGGGGAGCACGCGCTGCTGCAAAGCAAGTTTGCCTTTGAAGTTCATTTCACCTCGCAACGCGAAAAGATGACGGCGTACTCGTCGCGGTATTCCTCGCACCACACATCGGACGACGAGACGGCATTCACCAAATCCGGCTGAGCGGCTTGCGAGAGCAGCAACAAGTTGATCCCTTCGCGGTCGAACATCTCCTGCCAGCCATCGGCATTCGTCACGCGGACGTATTCCTCCCATTGCTCTTGCGGGAAACTGTACATGCGCGTGTCCATCCATGTGGGACGGGACGGAAGCGCGAATTCGAGATAGGAACCAAAGGCGTAGTCGTTCCAAAGCGGACCCGGTAACTCCTCGCGCGATTTGAGATAGTCCACCGCCTCAACTGGAGTAGTAGTGAGTTCGTAAATTTCCGGTGCACCTTCCCACCACGAGTCGCGCACGCCGGGCAGGAAGACCATCGGCACGAGGAACAACATGGACGCGATGAGCGTGTTGATGCGCGGATTGATCTTCTCGATGGGTTTATCAATGTAAGCATTCGTCCACTCACTGACCAGTTTCGCAGTCAAGATGGCGAGCAGGAACATGAACCAGATCACAAAGCGAATGCCCGAAAGCGCCAGCCAGCCGAAGCCGAGGAAGAGAATCCATTCGAGCAGCGAAAGTTTATTTTTTGAGAATGCCGCCAGCGGAACAAAGACGAGCATCCATGCAAAGAAGATGTTCATCTGCCAGCCTTCGTTAGTCGGCGGACGCCACTCTACGCTGAATAAATAATCTGACGGGTTGTTGAGGATAAAGACGAGGTATTGCCAAACTCCAAATCCATGCGGGTTGAGCAGGCTGGCGATAAGCATGGCAAGGATGGTGAGGAACATGACTCGATGTTGTTTTGAACCGCGAAGTGCACTAAGAGCGCCAAGAAATAAATTCTTCTTTGCGTCCTTCGCGGTTAATTCTTTTACCCACTCGTTGGAACCG
>ERZ761610.440-NODE-440-length-33576-cov-46.800871_pt1 | contig 33576 bp, 29 predicted proteins | sample MGYA00512164_ERZ761610 | MGnify/ENA primary metagenome ERZ761610 (study PRJEB28899, sample SAMN02850038) | bioreactor sludge metagenome | biome: EBPR Sludge; feature: EBPR Bioreactor; material: flocular biomat | place: Australia: Thorneside Wastwater Treatment...
GTGAATTTAGTAGTTCATATTAACAATACAAATCGTTTCATTTTTGATTTTATTGGGTATAAAGAAGTTCCACATGACGACTTGATGGATGTGTTAGATGTTGAAAACTATATTTCGACAAATCCAAACGTGGCCGCGGAATTGGCCTTTAAATTAAAAAACTACTACTTGTCATTAGGGTATGTTCGCGCGGACGTCCAAAGCGAAGTGACCGAGCCTAAAAAGTTCGAACGAAAAGTTCTATTCCGTATTAGTGAAGGTCCTAAGGTTTATATCGAGAAAATCGTATTTCAAGGGAACTTTAAAAAAGATGTATCATTCTATAATTCTCTGTTTAGCCAGCTTTCAGCAGATATCATAAGTAAGAAAATCTATGTTCGAGAAAGCGTAGAGAAGGTAGTGGCCAACTTTGAAATCGAAATGCAAAATCAAGGCTATCTAGCATTTGACATTCCCAGTTTCCGAACAATTTTTAACACAAAAAAGGACAAGATTAGCCTCTACATTAATATCGAGGAAGGGCCGCAAACGATCGTTAATAGCCTGGCATTTGAGGGGAATGACAATGTTTCCCAAGATGTGCTTGCGGGATTGATTGGATTAAAAAAAGATCTTCCGTTGGAACTTGGTAAATTGGAACGTTCGATAGCTTTAATTAAAGCTTACTATCAAGAGCAAGGGTATTTGGAAGTTGCTATCACAAATGAGAAAGACACTTTGGTTACCTACAATTCGGACAATACTAAAGCGGATTTGGTTTACCGCATTTATGAGGGACCGAAAGTACGTGTAGCCAGTATTGCCGCCGAGGGTAATTTGTACACCAAAGATGAAATCATCTTTATCGAGTTGGAGTTTCGTCGAGGTGATGTTTTAACTCCTGCGAAAATAGAAGAGTCAATTTTGCGCCTTCAAAAAACGGGATATTTCGGAACGGTAGAAATTAGAACGCTTGAACAGCGTACTAGTCAGGCCGACCGAACGGTCGTGGTTAAGGTAACTGAGCGTGATCCCGGCACGGTTACATTGGGTGTTGGAGCAACGAATGAGCGTAATGGGACCCTTAGGGGATATGCGGGAGCAGGATATCGTAATATATTGGGAACCGGACGTGGTATTTCATCTCGTTTGGAAGGTAATTACAATATCGCCGATATTAAATACCCAGAATTAAAAGTTATTTTTGGATACGTTGAGCCTTATTTATTTAGCTCTCGTCTGCGCGGTCGCATCAACGTATCAAGATCACGCTATGTCAGTATATCCGATGACAAGCAAGGGGTTGAAAGTAATCAGTATGTCTGGTCGTTAGAAAAAGACATCACGTCTCATATCACTGGTATTTTTGATGTATACAATTTAGAGCAGTATCGCGATTTCTATATACGTGATAACCAAGAAACCATAGACATAAATGAAGACAATCAATCCATTAAATCGCAAAATATTGCGTCCATTGGTCCAACTATCGATATCGACTTCCGTGACAATCCATTTTTGCCAACGAAGGGAATTTTTTCGCGGTTAAGCTTAGAATACGCAAGTCCACAGTTAGGAAGTTCGGCGACGATTGAATATTACCGCTTTACCGGATCGTTCACTCACTATTGGCCCGTGGTTAAAAACTGGGTATGGGCACATAATCTACGTTACGGCTATCTAGAAAACTTGAACAAAGATCCAAATGGTGGGGTGCCGTTTTCTAAGAAAGGTTTTATCTTGGGTGGTGGATCAACAATTCGTGGTTTAGAGTATGGGTCTCAGGAAGTTTTGCCGAATGATACTGATTTAGGAATGAAAACAAATGACTACGTCTTGAAAACAAATGCACAGCAATTTTTGTTTAAATCGGAAATTCGCTTCCCAATATACGGTAACTTTTATGGTGGTATTTTTTATGATGGAGGTTCCGTAAAAATTAAGGACCTAGTCTTCCAAGATGACTATCGTGACTCGGTGGGCGTTGGACTTAGGTATAACACAGTTGTTGGCGCCCTAAATATGGAGATCGGTAAAAAACTAGATCGCCGTCCTACTGACAAAGGCGAGTATGCGTTCCACTTATCGTTCGGAACATTCTAATTGGTTATGTTAAATTTAGCGGAAATCGTGAATGCGCTGAAGAATACGATTCAGTTTGTCGAGTTTCGCTTGTTTAGATTGTTTGCGAATCGATGCGCGCTGTTCATCTTCTTGTGCCTCGGTAACAATGAAACTAGGCTGGGCGCGCATTTTTAGAACTTTTTGACGGTACAATAAATCTTTATCTTCCGGGTAGTCGCGCAAACTATTATCGAGCAATGTTGAGGCTTGTTTCAGCTGATTTCGAGCGATAAAGGCATCCACGAGTGAAATAATTCGTTGCAGTGTTCTTTGATAAACTAAATCAGAATCTGGTTTGTTGGGTTCAATGACCTGGCTACGAGTACCTTCCATATTTATCTCAGATGCTGACTCTGGAGAAATCGAGAGTTTTTTAAACTCAAATAGATCTTCTTGGAAATCACGTGCCGACATGCTTTCAATACGTTCTAAAATCTTTTTTACCTTTGTGTGATGAGGATTTAGCAGCAGTACCATTTTGAATGATTTGATTGCATTCGAAGTATCCCTTTTTTCAAGGTATAATTCGCCCATGAGCTGATGAGCGAGGATGTTGCTACCTGACAACTTCAGGGCTTGAGTCAACGCTTTTAAAGCCTCATCCCAATTTTTTTTGTCTTTCAAAATTTTGGCTAAAATCACCCAGGCGCTGACGTGGCTAGGGTGACGACGTAGACCCTCTTTGCATACTTTTTCAGCTAGGTCGATCTCACCGTTTTCGCGATAGGCCTCGGCGAGCGGGGCAAAGACTTGGGAATCTGGTGTCTTTTTTAATACACCTCGATACTTTTCAATAATGTCTTTTGGGTAGTTCGCCATATTTTTATACTACACTCAGTCATAAATGTTTCAAGGATTTTGCCAAAAAAGCGCCGAGATGGTTGAATCTGGGAATGTCCATAATTCTTGGGATTGACCCTGGTTCACAAATCACTGGTTTTGGTGTCATTGATACGTCAAAAGATAAACCGCGCGCGGTCTCTCACGGTATAATACAATTAAAAACGGGTTCGCTGAGTTTTAATGATCGTTTATTATTACTTTCACAGAATTTGGATCATATTTTAAAAAAATACCAGCCGAATACAGTGGTCGTTGAAAAGCTGTTTTTAGGGAAAAATCCAGATTCAGCCTTCAAATTAGGCCATGCGCGCGGGATCTGCATCGCTAAAGCCATGGAAAGCCGTTGCACAGTGTTCGAATACACCCCGCGGGAAGTAAAAAAAACGATTACAGGGTCGGGGAGTTCGGATAAGATCCAAGTGGCCGAAGTTCTGAAGTTTATGCTAGGGATTAATCACTTTGATTTTCTAGATGCTTCGGATGCATTAGCTCTTGCGTATCATCACCATTGCGTTCACAAAGCGAACGTGGTGATCAGCCAAGCCAAACAGAATTAGTAGGGGACGGGTATGATAGGTTTTCTTAGAGGTGAAGTTGTAGAACTGCAGCCAGAATATTTTATTTTGGATGTGCACGGTGTGGGATATGAAATATACGCATCTCTACAAACGATTGCGCAAATTTCGGAAACCATGAATAAAACGATCTCTATGTGGATCTATACTCACGTTCGTGAAGATGCATTGACTCTGTTTGGATTTCAATTTCGTGAGGAAAAAAATCTATTTCTATCGTTGTTAAAAGTAAATGGCGTAGGACCTAAAATGGCCATCGGTATATTATCAGGTGCTCCCTACGACAAGCTGGTTGAGCTGATTGAAAACTCGGATGCTAAGGCGCTATCTCAATTGCCTCGCGTTGGCAAAAAAACAGCGGAGCAAATTATTTTAAGCCTTAAGGGTAAGCTAGTTCGTGTTCAGGAGAAGCCGGCCGAGACCTCTCACCAACGTCAGCAAGTTTCGTCGGCTTTGATTAATTTAGGGTTTAAACCGCAACTGGTTGATGAGTATGTCAGCCAATTGCCAAAAGAGTTATCCGTAGAAGATTCCATTCGTGGCGGCCTGGCCAAATTAACTCAGGTGTAGGAAGTTATGGAAAGAATATTAGAATCCGTATCGTACGAAGAAGAAAAGAAATGGGAAAACGAACTACGCCCTCAGCAGTTTTCTGATTTTCCTGGCCAAGATGACATCAAAGATAAATTGAATGTTTATATTCAAGCCGCCAAAAAACGTAAAGAACCACTGGATCACGTGTTGTTGTATGGGCCTCCAGGTTTAGGTAAAACGACATTGTCGCGAATTATCGCCAATGAATTCGGTGTGGATTTTAAAATGGCCTCAGCCCCTTCGATTGAAAAGAAGGGTGATTTAGCGGGATTATTGACGTCTCTTAAGCCGTATTCTGTTTTGTTTATTGATGAAATTCATCGTTTGAATCGAACGCTTGAGGAATACCTATATTCAGCTATGGAAGACTATTACATCGACATCGTGACGGGTGATGGTATCGGAGCTCGTTCAATGAAGTTTCAGTTAAGCCCATTTACATTGGTGGGGGCGACGACACGCGCAGGGGCTCTGAATGCGCCTTTCCGTGATCGTTTCGGGATCGTAGAGCGATTGCAGTTTTATGATCGTGGATCTTTGCAAAAAATACTTAAGCGTAATTCGGGTTTGTTAAAAATGAACCTAGCTGACGACGGAGCGGAAGAAATCGCTCGTCGTAGCCGGGGAACGCCTCGTATTGCGAATCGTTTGCTCAAACGCGTTCGCGACTTTGCGGATGTTCAAGGGAATGGTTCTGTGGACGAGTCCTTAGCTGAAAATGCGTTGAACCGCCTGGGTGTAGATAAGTTAGGGTTAGATATGATGGATCGAAAACTTTTGACTTTAATCTATGAAAAATATAACAGCGGACCTGTGGGCATTGAAACCCTGTCAGCCGCGCTGAGTGAGGATAAGGACACACTAGAGGATGTGTTTGAGCCATTCTTGATTCAAGAAGGTTTTATTCAAAAAACGCCTCGTGGCCGTATCTTAACGGATTTTGCGAAAAAGACACTTTTTAACGTTTCAACTTAGCCTCGGCGGGACTTATGTTTTTACAAAAGACAATTCGTACAAAAGCAATCGTAGAAGGCGTTGGAATCCACTCCGGTGATCGGTGCTCATTGACGTTTCGTCCAGCACCGATTGATACGGGCGTACATTTTGTTCGCGCCGATTTGCCAGGCAAACCGTCTTTAAAAGTAAGCAGCGAAAATGTTCAAGCGACATCCTATCAAACCTCGATTGGAAATTCGGTCTTCACGGTAGCTACGATTGAGCATTGTCTGTCGGCACTTTCAGCTCTTCGTATTGATAATTTAATCATCGAACTTGATGGTCCGGAAATTCCAATTTGTGACGGTAGCTCGATCGAGTTTTACAACGCCATTCAAAGAGCGGGCGTGATCGAACAAGATCAGCCGCGCGAATATTGCTATATCAAAGAACCCATTTTTTTATCTGAGGGCGATAAACAAGCTTATGTTTTACCGTATCACGGCCTAAGATTAAGCGTGACGATCGATTTTCCTCACCCAGCAATTGGTATGCAAAAAATCGATATCGACGTGAATGAATCTTCATATGCTCGTGAGCTTGCGCCTGCACGCACGTTTGGTTTCCTGAAAGACGTTCAGGCGTTACAAGCGAAAGGATTGGCTAAAGGCGGCAGCATGGATAATGCGATCGTTTTGGATGATCAGAAAATTTTAAACCCCGGCGGCCTACGTTTCCCTGACGAGTTCGTTCGCCATAAGTGCCTAGATGCTTTGGGTGACTTGGTAAACTTGGAAATGCCTTTAATGGGGCATGTGGTTCTTCATAAAGCGGGTCATGATTTGATGAACAAGTTGGTTCAATTGATCAAGACGTCGAAGGATAAGTATCGTTATGTTGAACTTGGGGCCGACATTTCGGAAGAGGTTAAGAGGTTCTCGTCATGGGCTTTAAGTTAAAGGGCAAGGCCTCGCTGCCTAGCAGCCGATAGCTATTTTGCGCAGGACGCAAAGACACGGCAGTTGATTTAGAGCTAGTTATCTACGATGATATGACTTCTAAAAAAATATAATTTTAATCGCTAATAGGAGCAGTTAATGAACAAAAAAAGAGCACAAGAGATCAAAGACCTAGTTAAATCTGGCAAAACTGGAAAAGAAGCTTACGAGGCGACTAAAAAAAATAAGCCAGCAGCTAAAACATCAAAAAAGAAAACGGCTAAAAAAGCCACTAAGAAAAAATAGGGGTCACATATGATAGTTGGGGTACCTAAGGAAATTAAAATTAGCGAAAACCGCGTTGGTATTACCGAAGCGGGCGTAAAGCAATTCGTAAAAGAGGGCCACACCGTAATCATCGAAAAAGATGCGGGCGTTGGATCTTTGATCACGAATGAACAGTTCGAAAAAGCGGGTGCGAAAATCATCGACACTAAAGCTGAAGTATACAAAAAAGCCGACATGATCATGAAAGTGAAAGAACCACTTCCTGATGAATACGATTTAATGCGTGAGAATCAAATTCTTTACACCTACCTTCACTTGGCTGCAGAACCTAAACTAACTAAAGTTCTGGCTGAACGAAAAGTAAAAGCAGTCGCGTATGAAACGATCGAACTAGCTGATCGTTCACTTCCGTTGTTAAAACCGATGTCTGAGGTTGCTGGTCGTATGGCGACTCAAATCGGTGCCTATTACCTACAACGTGATCACGGTGGTAAAGGTATCCTAATGGGCGGCGTAACTGGCGTTAAACCAGGTAAAGTAACAATCATCGGTGGCGGTGTTGTGGGAACTAACGCTGCGAAAATGGCGATGGGTCTAGGCGCTAACGTAACTATCCTTGATGTGGATACAGCACGTTTAGAATACCTAGATGATATTTTCCAAGGTCGCGCACAAACATTATTCTCGAACGTTAAAAACATTGAAGAATCAGTTCGTGAGTGTGATTTACTAATCGGCGGCGTTTTGATCACTGGTCAAAAAGCTCCAATGCTTGTAAGCAAAGAATTAGTATCGCAAATGTCTAAAGGTTCCGTAGTTGTGGACGTTGCGGTTGACCAAGGTGGTTGTATTGAAACATGCCGTCCGACGTCTCACCAAAATCCTACATTTGAAATCGATGGCGTTATTCATTATTGTGTTCCAAACATGCCAGGTGTTGTTCCAAGAACATCGACGTATGCATTAACGAACGTGACTTTAAAGTACGGTTCAATGTTAGCTGCTATGGGCGTAGAAGACGCTGTAGCTAAAGACAAAGCCCTATTGAAAGGTCTAAACGTATACAACGGTTACGTATGTTATGAGCCGGTAGCTCGTGATTTACACATGGAATACCGTCCGTACAAAGTGTAATTTTAAAGCTCAATTATAGATTTTACGTTTTCCGTAAATCTTAATCAAAGGCGCGCTGTGAATAACAGGGCGCCTTTTGTTTTTGGTAAGTGCATTTGGGTTTTTAATCTTGGTTTTACGATTTGAAGGTGTTCTGGTCCACTCGTCTGAAATGGATTGTGTTGAAAAAATAAAAATGAAAATTAAAGCCCATTTATTCACGGATCGTGTCCCGTCGGAAATAAATAATAAATACGTGCACTATAGCAAGTAGCGTGAACAAATAAAACCAAAGATAAAACAAAGATAAATGTCCGTGGTTTTTTTCAGGAATTATGAGTGTGAATTTTTCTAAAATTAGAAACAGATGTCGATTGATTTGAAAATTTAATTCGTATAGTCCGTCATTGTTAAGGCCTCGTCCTAGGATAATCAGCCCCGCAGAGCCCAGTAAAATAACGCAAAAAGGTTGCAACAGAAGCATTCCGAGAATCAGATTCAGTGGATGTAGGTAGCCATGTAAGAAATTAAACGGAAAAAGAAATAGATAAATTAAAGATAGCGGAAGTAACCCATTCAGTCCAGCCTGTGAGCGCGGGAATAGGTCGCCAGAAAGACTCAATGAAAGTGAAACTGTAAAGCTAAGCCAGAAGCTGAGTGACATCCAAAGTGGGCTGCAAATTACTAAACAGAAAAGGCCTGAATAAAAGCAAAGCGCAGCTGAGCTTAGGTGTTTTCCATTGCGGCGACACAGGGAAGATGCGCTCATTTGCATCAGACAGCGCAGCCCTGGTGCTTGTAAACCGGTCATCAGATAGTAGGTGCCGAGTAAGATAAATCGCAGCCACGCCGGCCACAATAGGCGTTTTAAAACAGAATCTAGAAACAAGAAATGGCCTCCGGAGACTACGATCGCATGATAGAGGCCGCTCTTCTGCAAGGTGTGTTTTTGTGTGGGTTGTGTGATCTTTTGCCCACAAATAAAGGCGCGGCTCAAATTATATGAGTTTGATATTGTTTCAGAGTTTACGGAAAACCAGCTCACGCACTGCTGATGGAGCGCTCCCGATAGCGGCTCCAGTGGTTTCAAGATGTCGATTTTAAATTGAATGCTTAAAAAAAGAACAAACGGAAGAATCATAATCATGAGCGTCGCTGACATGCAAAGTAAGGCGCCGCTGTTTTTTGCCAAAAATTGAGGAAAAATACTGAAAACCTGATAACGACTATTTCTCGGATTTCCCGTTTTTTGAGCAAATAAAAACTCTAATTGCGGTCTGACTATAATTGCAGCAAATGGCTCAAATCCTTGAAAATACTATGGTCCAAGGTCCAGAACAATGAGTTGATAACATTTTTTGTGGATAACTTTTCTTGATGTCATTTTTGTTTACGTGTCATAATTTGGATGAGCATTCTAGAGGGGTCTAAATGATTAGAAAAGCATGTTTAATTTTGGGTGTGTTTGGAGCGTTAACATCTGCAGCTGTCGTAAATAAGACACGCACAAACAATTATGATGACCTTGTAAAAGAACTTGAAGGCATCAAAGATTCAAAATCGGATTTAGAATATTACTCGGAAATTATTTCTGACTACCAAGCAGGAAAATATAGAAATCTTTCGATCCGTCTTAAAGGATTTGCAAAAAAATTTCCTAAAAGTCCTTTCATAGACAATGCCTATTATTTAGCCGGAAAAATGGCCTTAGAGGAAAAAAATTATAAAGACTCGGTCGGCTACTTCCAACGTGTGATTTCTGAATTCCCGATGAGTAATAAGGTCGTTGCTGCTAAATTCGGCAAAGCGATGGCTTATCGTAGTATGAATTTGAATAATCAATCGTTAGCTATCTTCAACGAGATCCGCCGTAAGCACCCTCAGTCACCAGAGTATTTTCGTGCTGAAACCGAGATGAAATTAGTAAGATGATGTTAAAACGTAACGTACTTTTATTGCTTTTAATAAGTTTGCTACTGCAGGCTCAAGAAGATGAATTAACTCTTGATCCCAGCGATATTCCGTTGCCAACGGAATCGACGCTCGATGTTCCTACGGATAATACAATTCAGGTTCCGAACTTGGATGATGCGGTTCCTGAAGCGCCACCGGCTGAGCCTGTAGCGCCCGTAGAACCGATTGCGCCTCAGCAAGCCGCACCTCAACCGATACCAGCTCCTGCGGCCCCGCAAATTGAAGAATACAAACCGACACCGTCAAATTTAGAAGTTAAGTCTCAGTCGACGGACGACACTCATCAAAAAGAAGAGCGTTTTAGCCGTACATATTCCAAGTTTCATAAAGACAGCACCTCAGATCAAAACTGGGAGAAGGTTGTTGGTAAGCGCACCGCCGACACGTACATTGTTAATAAAGGTGATACGCTTTGGGATATTTCTGGGACTCTGTTTGGTGATCCATTTTATTGGCCAAAAGTGTGGTCGTTAAATAAAGATCTGATCTATAATCCACACGTGATTTTCCCGGATATGAAAATCAAGTTTTATCAAGGTAGCTCGAAAGCAACTCCTACATTAGCGACGGATAATAGCGCTGATAAACCAGCTGCTGATGTGGCTCAGGCTCCTAAAGCCGATGCACCAGCTCCGGTTATTCCAGATAAGAAAGACGACGATCTTCCGGAAGACACGCATATTGTGGAAGGTGGAATTAAACTACCGAAGTTTTTCCGAGACGAAGTGGTATCTATTAAGAAAAATATAGAAGTGCAAGTGGAAGAGCGCGATATTACTCCGATGGAGTCAAGTATCACTCAAGAGTTTTATTTGTCGGAAGAGCCAATTTCACAAGTCGGAACTGTGGTAGAGATCAAGAATGATTTTCGTTCGGCCGGCGATGGGCAGTTTATTTACATTAAGTTTGATACTCAGCCGGAGGGGCCTTATACGGTGCTAACACCGGGGAAAAAATTAAAGGCATTCACTGTTGAAACTCCTTACAATGTCGAAGTGTATGAAACTGAAGGGGAAGTGAAGATTTTAGGTAAAGTAAATTCGGAAGAAAATGTTTACCGTGCGTTGGTTGTAAAATCGAATACTTTGGTGGCTTCGGGTTCTATTGTCGTGCCTGGGAAAATGAAGACGTTTAAATTATCAGATGCCCTGAGGGAAACTACTGCAGGTCGAGGTCGCATCATTGGTAACCTATCTGACTATGGCATCGTGGGGCAAGGAAGTTTCGTCGTTATTGATCAGGGTTCCGCTGGAGGTTATCAGGCCAATATGAAACTGCCAGTGTATGAAGATTTGGAAGGCCGTCGTCGCCTTCTAAAATCCTTAGTTAAAGAAAACCCTCAGCGAGTGGGTTCGGTGGTAATTGTAGATACGACCTCTAATTATTCTATTGGTTATATTTCGAATATTTTTGATGATATATCTGTAAATGATATCGTCGCGTCGGCTGAAGGTGGTGAGTTTGTTCCGCAATCAGTAAAGGTCGATGAGGGAATGGGTGATTCTTCGGCGCCTAGCCCAGAAAGCGTGCCTGAACCGACTTTGGATGAAGCCCCAATAGAAGAGTTCTGATTCGGATATCGTTTGTTTATTCAAATCCTAATTCTAAGTGGATGGTTTAGAACCTGCTACGCAGCCTAAATCATGTCGCCGATTTATCCATTCTTGTTTTTCCTGTCTCAGCAAACTAAATACTTTCGTCTTCAAGATTCTATCCTAGAGATTCTATCACATTTTCCGCTCAATCACTATGATGACATCCTTACTGCCCTTAAAGAGCTGGATGCTGAAATTGTTTTTACAACTCTTGAAGCGATGAAAAATGAAAAGCCGCCTTTTTTCAAAGCAGACTTAAAACGGCTGCGTTACGGAGAGCCCAGTTATCCAGCTGAATTTATGCAAATCTTGGATCCGCCTTTGGTATTCAGTTTTTTAGGCGAGCCGGTTTGGATGCAGGATAAAATTGCAGTGGTAGGAAGTCGGCAACCGTCTCAAAAGACATTATGGTGGTTACGTAAAGAGTTGGGATCTGTGTTGTCACAGTATGGCCTAGCCTCTGTGAGTGGAGGAGCGATTGGTGTCGATCAGTTGGCGCATCAAGCCAGTATTGATTTGAAAATGCCAACGATTGCTGTGTTGCCATCGGGGCTAGGGGATTTATATCCCAAATCGTTTCAACCGATGAGTCAAGATATCCTGAAGAACGGTGGTTGTTTGATAAGCGAGTTTAGTGATGATTTGGCTGTGCGAAAACATCATTTTAGTTATCGTAACAGGTTAATCGCCGCCCTGGGTAAGATATCTGTCGTGGTTGAGGCTCGAGAAAAGAGCGGAACGCTGATCACTGCTCATCGTGCGTTAGAGATGGGCAGGGATGTATTTGTTGTTCCCGGACACCCGTTGGATGACAGTTTTAGAGGAAGCCTTCAGTTGTTAAAATTAGGTGGGCACTTGTTGACCGAATCAAATGACCTGAGCTTTTGGTTATAGTAGAAATAAAAAAATGCATAAACTTTTGGCGACAAACGACCTTGTCGCTGTTGATCAGATCCAATCTAGAGAGCTAACTTGTTGGATTGCTAAAAAAATAAGCCAACTTATAAAAAAAATTAAAAACTATTAAAAAAGTCTTTGATAAATTTTAACAGATTAGATTTAATTAATGGTAAGGGAGGGGCGATGTCGTCACGGACGACGGTGGTGGTAAGGAAGCTACTGCATCGCTCTATTTTACCTTATCTTTCTAAATCAAACCGGCTACCGGACTTGTTTCTTCAGTAAATATAAAGCGTAAGCACCGAATAGAAAATTAGGTGTCCATATTGCGACGGGCGCTGGTAGTGCGTTTGAGCGGGCTATGCCTTCGAAGCTAACGTATAAAATCCAATAGATAATAATCACGATAATAGATAGAACGAAACCGCTCGTTTTTTGTTCTCGGCGATTGGCCTCAATACCTAAACCAACACCCACTAAAGCGAAGACAAAACAAAGGATGGTGATTGCCCATCGCTTGTGGAATTCGATTACGAAAATATTGCGGTCTTCTTTGCGTTGCATTTCATCATTTTTTAAATGGTACAAATCACTCAGGGTCATCGATTGCGGTGACTTTTCCTTATATTCATTTTTTACCGGATCAATGAGTTGTAGGTCATAGGTGGAAAATTTAATTTTAGTGTGACTTTCTCCGCCGCGATGAATATCGCCATTTTCCAGACGAAGTAACACGCGATGACCAGGGTTGCTTGGATCAGGGATAATTTCCCCTTGCTTGGCAATTATCGTAATTGGCTTATCAGTGTCTCGTTCATTATAGATAAACAGGTTTTTAAGAGCACCTGTGTTTGTGTCGACTTCATTGGCGTAAACGACTAAATCGAAAAAACCTTCAGAAAATGTACCGGCTTTTACTGTGGCTGACGCTTTGGTATTGCCAAGCTTTGTAAACAAAACTTCGAACTGACGATTGCCCCAAGGTGCCAGTTCAAATGAAGTTTGTCCCGATACGACGGAAACAATAAGTGCTAAAACAAGTGCCGGCGCCATAATCGTAGTCATAGATAAACCGCTGGCCTTCATCGCAATGACTTCAGAGTCCTGGCTGAGGCGACCGTAAGTAATTAAAATGGAAAACAGCAAACTCATTGGGAATAAAATTGGTAGCATCGAAATGCAGATGTACATCACGATTTCCGACAATGTTTGTGTCTCAACACCGTGAACTAAAGCGAATTCAGTGAGTCGCAAAACCTGAAACATAAGGATTACGAAGATAAACACAAGGAGACCCAAGAGAAAGCTAGGTACCATCTCGAAAAAGATATACTGAATTGCTTTTTTCCCTCTAATTACTGGCATAGACCATTGTCTCACTCGGTTGCGGTTCTTTCAGAGAACCGTTGTATACCTAAAACCTCACTAATATTATAAACTTAATGAGTAAAATACTGCTTGTCTATGACGATTTTGCTGAGCTGAACGCAACGGAACTTTCTTTGAAGAAATGCGGTTTCGACGTCATTGGTTTGACAAACGAGTATACCGTAAAAGATCAAATTGTCGCATTTAATCCAGAAATTTTAGTGGGTTTTGGTAACACCCAAAGAGTTAATTCTTTAAGTGTTGGAAAGAAGCTAAAAGATATGAATCGTTGGACAGGAAAGTCAGTTTTGATTTTTCCGAAGGGGTATGCATTAGCTGCCGAGGAATTGATTCGCATGCGTATGGATATGCTGCTGGAGTCCCCAATTTCCGTGATTCGACTGATTCAAATTATCTGCAAACTTTTGAAGATGGATGAAAAACAAGTCATTGAAAAATTAGCGAAGTCTTTTGCAAAAGATCGAAATGATGACTTGGCGTTTGCGTCCTACGATTCAGATACGTTGAAGATGATTCAAAATATTCAAGGCGAGCTTGAAAGCTTTGGAGCTGATAAGTCGACGTTGCCAACGATGAGCGACGATTTGGCTGAAGGGGAGATAAGGGCTTCGGTGGGTAGCTCCGACACCAATGCTGACCAGCCAATGCGTCCGCCAAAGAAAAGTTTCTTTGAGCCGGACACTGAGGATGCTCCTGTTAAAAAACAAGTCGATGTCGATCCTTTCGCCGCTCTTATCAGCGAGTTAAAAGGAGAATCTCCACAAGAAGCTGAAGAGCCTAGGGCAGCCGAGACTGTGGCTGCCGACGCCAAGTCGGCGCCTACAAAACCGGCACTTGAGCCGGAGGAAGTTTTAGATTTTAATGTAGTTGGTCAGCAAATCAAAGACGAGATCGCGACGAGTGCCTTAGAACTCAGCGAAAAAATGAAAAAATACACTCAGATGACGGAAGGCCTTCATCTGTATCCGGAATCAACGATCAAAAAAGTGAAGGCTAAAAAGCAGCTTAATGATCTGAAAAAAGACTGGAATCCTGACGATTTAGAAGATCAAGATAAAGTCCGCCGCGAATTTGTGACCCAGCTTTTCAAACCTAACAAAGACTAAATATCTGAAGAAATTGCTCAGTTTTGAGCCACTTTTATGCGCGCTGATCCCAGATATGGACAACGCCATTATAAAGGATTATTGTTGGGGTATCGGAGGATGAATCTATGGGTTCAACTACAAATGCAGTAACTGACAGCTCTTTTGAAGCAGACGTACTTAATTCTAACACACCAGTGTTAGTAGATTTTTGGGCTGAATGGTGTGGTCCTTGTCGTGCGCTAGGTCCTAAATTGGAAGAAATCGCAGGCGAGATGGCTGGTAAAGTTAAAGTCGTAAAATTGAATGTTGATGAAAATCAAGAAACACCGTCTAAGTACAATATTCGTGGTATTCCTGCGATGTTGTTATTTAAAGGTGGTTCACAAGTTGGCCAACTTGTTGGTAATCAACCGAAAGATTCGATCGTTGATTTCTTAAATAGAAATATTACTGGTTAATGAACTTCTACGAGAAACTTGATCATATCACACAGAAAAACCAATCGTTTCTGTGTGTTGGTTTAGATCCCGACTTGAAGTCTTTGCCGGTCGTTCTTTCCGGCAAAAAAAATCCTTTCTTTGAATTTAATCGTGAAATTATTGATGCGACCGCGGACCTGGTTTGTTCCTACAAACCTCAAAATGCCTATTACGTGGCTGAAGGGTTTGAACGCGATTTAGAAATGACATTTGAGTACCTGAACGACACTTATCCAGAAGTGGTGACGATTTTAGATTCAAAACGTGGTGATATTGATTCGACTGCTAAGCAGTACGCGCGTGAATCATTTGAACGCTATCGTGCGGATAGTGTTACTCTTAATGCCTACATGGGTAAAGACGTGATTACTCCGTTTTTAGACTACGAAAATAAAGGTTTGTTTTTATTGTGCAAGACTTCGAATCCTCATGGTGGCGATTTTCAAGATTTGCCAGTGAAGGGTAGTTATGGAGACGAGCCGCTGTATCAACACTTGGCTCGTAAAGTTTCCAAAGAATGGAACCAGAAAAACAATTTGGGTTTGGTCGTTGGTGGTACCTACATCGATGCTTTGAAGCAGATTCGTCAGATGGATTCTAATTTGCCATTATTGATTCCTGGTCTAGGGGCCCAAGGCGGGGATTTAATCCAAATTCTGGAAACGGCAAAGCACTTAAAAAATAAACGAATTATCGTGAATGCGTCTCGCTCGATTATTTATGCGGGCAAAGGCGCGGACTTCGCTGAAAAAGCTCGACAAAAGGCGCTGGACTATCACAACGTCATGAAATCGTTTATTTAGACTTATTCCAACATAAACATCTGATAAAATAAAAACATGAGCGCTATTAATTGCCGTCACTTCAACGGTTACAAGCCATGTTCTAAAAATACGTCCTGTCATGAACAATGCCACAGTTATTCAGCTGCCGATAAAGCGATACTAGTTGTTCACTTGGGTGCAATGGGCAGTGTTGTGCGCTCAACAGCCTTGCTTAGGAAAATTAAAGAGTTAAATCCGGATAGTTATGTTGTTTGGCTGACAGAACGACCAAGCCATGAAGTTTTAAAATTTCACCCCGCAATTGATAAAGTTCTGGAACTTAATTTTGAGTCTTTGTTAAGTCTGAAGGCGTTTTCGTTTGAGACCGTGTATGCGTTAGACAAGGATTTAAAAACTGCGGGCTTGTTGCCATTTCTAAACACGAAATCAATCAAAGGTTTTTCCGCAAATCCAATTTCGGGCAGCATTCGGCCTGTGGACGCAGATGCTCATGAGCTTTGGAGTTTAGGATTGTCGAATCAAAAGAAATTTTTCGAAAACTCAAAGTCAGAAATCCAGTTGTTGTTCGAGACGTGTGGCTTTGAGTTTAATCTTGAACCCTATTGGTTGCATTTGTCTGAGCTCGAGCAAGCAGGGTGCGCACAGCGCCGGCAGCAGTGGTTGGGTAGCAAGAAATATCTAGTCGGTATCAACACGGGTTGCGGCAATGTAATTACGTATAAAAAAATGTCGACACCGGCTCAGATTAAACTTGTTACGCAAATTAAAGCGTCGTTCCCTGATATCCAAATTGTTCTGCTCGGAGGAAGAGACGAAACCATTATTAATGATGAAATACATAGACATCATCCCGATGTGATTCGTTCAGATACGCAGAAGGGATTGCGTGATGGTTTGCAAAGTATCGCCGCTATAGACGTTCTTATTAGTGGTGATTCATTTGCTATGCATGCTGGTATCGCTTTTGGGAAGTATACTCTGGCTTGGTTTGGTCCGACCTGTGCTCACGAGGTTGAATTTTATGGTAAGGGCGCGGCGATTAAATCTGACTTTACCTGCAGTCCATGTTGGAAGAGGGATTGTAGTAAAGAAAGAATGTGCTATGATCATGCCGATACGGATCAGTTCATTAAGCACTTAATGGCTTGGGTAGGGGCCCAAGACGTCGGAAGTGAAAACAACAAGGATAAAGAGACTTCGTTGATCCGGGATGTTTCTCTTTAGAGAAAAGAATGAATCATCATCATCCTATTCCGTTCACTAAAGAATTGGCATCCAAACGAATTGTTGTTATCAACACTGCGTTTCTAGGTGATTTAGTCCTAACGATTCCATTCTTGGTTTTGCTAAAACAGAAATTTGTACAAGCAAAAATAGGTTTAGTCTGTAAAAAAGGAATCGGTGATTTCTTTTTGAAACTGAATTTGGTAGATGAAATTTTTGAGGTGCAAAAAGGATCTGGTGACGCATACTCTGCAGTAGCTCATGCGATTAATCAACAGCCCGTTGATTATCTATTTTGCATTCATCGTTCATTCCGAAGTTATTTACTGTCTCTAAAAATTAAAGCCAACTGTCGTATTGGTTATTCGTTAGGGTTTAATTTTTTTGGTTTCGACAAAAAAGTAAAGCGAAATTTGAAACTACCGGAGCCTCTAAGAATAATTCAGCTACTCGCATTGATTGATGGCGGTTTTGCTGATTTTTTTCAAACGGAATCAAGCGATCACAATTACAATTCTAAGCTTAGCAACCACCACATGGTTGAGGTTCCTAATTGGGCCCGCTTTCCTCATGTGAATTTACCATCTGCGAGTCACGAGGTAAAACCGCAGTTGATGGCTGAGCTTCAATCGTTACCGCAGAACTCAAAGCATATTGCCGTTTTCCCAGGAAGTGTTTGGAACACAAAACGTTGGCCCGTAGATCACTTCGCTTCGTTAGTACAGCAATTGTTAAAGTCGAAGCATTCCGTCATTCTTATGGGTGGTCCGGGTGAAGAAATATACGGCGACGCTATCATTGAAAAAGTAGGAAAACAGCCAAACGTGATAAACACAATTGGAAAATCGTCAGTGTGGGAATCTATCTTGATTGTGAATAGATGCGAACTCGTAATCGCAAACGACAGCGCATCCGCACACTTAGCGGCACTCCTAGCAAAAAAAATATTAGTATTCTTCGGCCCAACGGTATTAGATTTCGGCTACCGCCCCTGGGGAAATCAGGTCTACGTAGTGGAAAATAATCAGTTGGCCTGCCGCCCCTGCGGATCGCACGGCCATAACGAGTGCCCAATCAAAACTCATGTCTGCATGACATCCATCAGCGCAGACTCAGCGGCAAAAAAAGTAGAATCAATTCTGAATTAGAAAAAAAGACCATAACCAAAACCTAAACCGGACCGGAACCGACTCCGCAACCGAAACCGCTGCCACCACTGTTCTTCAGTTTTATTGCTCGCGATAGATATGCGCCCCAGGTGGCGATTGCTTCCATCCTTGCATTTGAATCAATCCATTCAAATAGTCCGGAGAATCCGCTGTCACAGCTGCGTTGCCAGGGTGCTTCCACTTTTGAGTTAAGTAGTACTTAAAGCGATTGTAGTCTTGGTTGCCACGAATCATAATCGTAAACATTTTGTTTTTCTCGTCGTTTGGATCTTGGATTTCGTTTTGAGATTGTGGCTGAGTTATCCAATAGTACTGTTCTTGAAACACAAAAGGCTGAGCGCTGCGTGCTGATTGACACACTAGCAATCCTCTTTGGGTCAAATTCAGTTTTTCATCGGCGCTCACACTCGATTTAAAAAACTGGCTGTAGTCAATTTCGCCGTCCCATAAACGCATGAACCAAACCTTGCTCGAGGGCTGAAATAAGCGCGAGTTCGGTTTAATGGCTAGGCAGTATTGGTAATCCGTAGATCTAATTTTGAAACGACTTTCTGTAACCAGTAAACTTGAGCCTTCGCTTAGTCCAATTGAGTTTGAATCTGATTTTGAAGTCGAGCGGCTGAAGTCCATGGATGAATATAGTTCAGCGCCTACTGATGCGAATTTTCCCAGTTCCGCACCAGCGCCTATTTTTGAGCCAACACCCATCGAGTTTGTGAAGCTTTCGCTGTAGGACGTACTGACAGAGAACGATGTACCTAAACTGATACCCTTTTCTGCGCCGGCGCCCACGTACTCAGAGTTTGCGATCGATTTGACAAAGAAGACATGATCGAAATCAAAGAATTGTTTGATGTTGTCATTAGCGGCGCTGTTGCAAGCGCGGCTCAGTAACATTTCGCCGAGGTTCAGTTTGCCTTTCCAATAAGTATTAAACCAGTATTTACATAACTGTTCAGATGCTTTTTTATCAAAAGACGATTTGTGATTAGTTAAAGAGGTTCTTAATGCATCTGCAAAGCTAAGGCTAGTGATCTTAGTATCGTCAGTGTAGTCGTATTTGTTTAATTGTGCATATATGGCCGGAGTCGCGCGTTTTGTATTTTCGTCGATATTTTTTTGGCTCTTAGCTTTAAATTCCGCAACCAGTGCATTGAAATCAAATTCATTTTTCTTTACGCTTGTTTCAATTTGAATATGTTTAGTGTATTCAGAGCCAGAATACGATCTTAATGTTTTGTGAGTCTCGCCGTTCATTACGATATCTTCAAAGAAGATCGGGTAGATAAGCGACGTCTCGTGACTGATAATATCTTCGATCTTATCAGTTGGATTTTTCAGGCGTACATTGTAGTCGTTCTCGGCAATCACTTTATCGTGTTTCACGGGTAGTAACTGAACGAAAATAGTATTGCGAGTTAAGAATAGTCGATGGTCAAGTAGGCGGAATGGAAATTCTGCGTATACTTTTCCTTGTCTCAGCATAACGGGGATGTCTTGCTGAGCAATAATAGCTGGTTTTTCAGCCATATTCTTATTTTTTGTAATCATGACTCGTAGTAAATACGGGCCATCAATTAGTGTATCTAACGGATTGTCAAAGTCATGTTTCAAATCACTCGGAATTTTTACTTTAGGGTGAATTTCAATACCCAATTTTCTTGGAGCGTTGAACTCCAAGAACGAATTGATTGAATTGTTGTAATCCAAAATATGCGTTTTGATGCTTAGGTCTTCAAGCACAACCTCAGAACGTTTTGGGTTATCTGTATCACATGATGTATTCATGACCTCTGGATTGTCGATCTTCTTTTCGTCTTTGCCGCCAAAGAAATCGTCCCAAGGATTGATATAGTAATAACGTTTGATTTTTAAGTTATAATCTGGATTTTCAATAATGACATAGCCTTTGTAGTACTTGCGGCACTCGTAGATATCGTATTCGATAACATCGGTCCAAAAGATACAGCCATTGTTATTGCTCGGAGTTAGTTTTTTCTCTTCGCCGGGAACGTTTTCGTTTGTGCTAAAGCCACGCACTTTGAAGTTTTGGAATGCGACGGGTCCTTGCGTTAGATTGTTAGTGAAACAAATGTTAACTGGATAGGTTACTTTACGTTTGTGATTAAGCTGCTGAACGCCTTTTACTGGCGAGTCAATTTCTAGCGTTGTCCATGAGATTGTAGAATCGGCTTTTCCCGAACGCGCGCCTGATGTTTTATCATCATCATCATTGTTTTTCGCCGACTTTGAGTTTGCCGATTTGGACATGTAATCTTTATTTAATGGTAGCTGTGCTTCGACTTCTTTGATGAAGTCAGGGCTCGGAAGAATTTTTAAGAATGAATTTGTGCGGATGCTGCGGAAGTCTCCTAGGGGGAATATTCCTGCATATGGTTTTAAGTTTGGAACGTTTTTACTTGGTTGTAAGTAAAGACGAACAAAGATACTGCCGCGTGATGGAGGACCGCCTTTGAAAGAAAGGACTTTCGTGAACGATAGGATGCCTTTTTCCATCTTTGCATCGGAAAAATTAGCGCTTGCTAATATATCGTATGTATTTTTCTCTTTTTCGCCGCCAACGAAGTAGCGTTGAATCACTTCAATGCGGCCAGAAAACAAACCGTATTTTAAAGAATACTGAGATGTTTCACCGCTTGTTTTCTTGGTTTTAATGTAAGGGTTTACATTGAATTCGTATTTTAATTCAAATCTATTATTCTCGACGTCACCCATTCGTTCATCATTCACGAATAGACGGCCGTCCTCTACCCAAAGGTCAAAAGCTTGTGTTTGGGATTTTCCGGAAAGTTTTTCTAAAGCCGCGTCGCTATCAACAAGTGGTTCGATTTTATTTTTAGATAGATCGATGGCATTGTGATAGTTTTCTGTATCCCATGGATTGATGGCATAGGAAATTTTGTAAGAACCTGTGTGTAGGCCCTTTGATTTGATTTTTCTATCATACTTGATGAATACAGGATCAGTTAAATAATCGAACGCAATTTTTTCGTTCCAGCTTAGGCAACCTGTAGAATCGGTCTTGATTTCTTGGTTTAATTCTTCAATCAGGAACGGGTGGTTTGTTACAGGCTTGCTATGGCGTAAATCCCGGATACATACTTTCATTAAATAGATACGCTCTTTAGGTAGTGAGATTTCGTCTTGGAAGGTCTCGTTTAATAGGCTGCCTGAAACTTCATCTGCGAAGAATGAACCCTGCGCATCGCTGCCGTCTGTACGCTTTTGTGTGTCAGGTAAATTACAACCTGCCAGGAAGAGAACCGATAATAGTGAGAGTGACGCTATCTTAGATAGAGACATTCAGAACCTCGAAGCGTAAGAAGTACATTTTTTCATCAGATTGAGCTGGGTTTTCAACAACAAGTTTTGCGTCACTGAAATAGAACGTGACTCGATAGTTTTGTTTTACATTTTTCCATGAGGCTATGAATTCATAACCCATATGATTTGTAGCAAAATAGTCTGTGTTCGCGTAGGCACCTACTGTCGCATCAGATTCAATTCGGTAGGTGTAGCCTGAAATTTCGATATCGTGACTTGGTAGAATTGTGTAACCGGCACCGCCACCAACACGGTAGGCTTGATTTACGCCTTTAGGTGCGCCTTGGTTTTCTAAGAACGAACCGTTGCCAATTAGGTACGCGGCTTTGTAAACACGACGTTTGAAAAACAAGTCCGCGTCTAAACCTTGATATTCATATTTAAATGCGCGTTCTGTGTCGGACACGCGGGTGTCGGCAGACGTATTGCCGGCGATTACGCTCGCAGTTGACACGCTCAGTGGTAGACTTGAAAATTTGAAATAATTCGCTTTAGCTTGAACTACGTTTTTATCATTGATTTCCCAGTTAGAAGTAAGTCCTACTGAGTTTAACAACGGAGTTGATTCTTTCTGGTTTTGATCTGTAATTGCCGAACGAGAATTTGGAATCACAGTTTGTCCCTGAACACCAAAAGTCCAGGGACCGTTGGCGATGCTTTGTTTCGCCTGGCCGCCCATAAAGGCCATTGTGTCATCAACCAATAACATCGAGAACACGTCGTATTGATCAAAAATACCTGCAGACACGTAGCTTTCTTTCATCCACTGGTAGTAGGCGGCAGCGTGTTGTATGCTCAGGCGGTTTTCTAGTGATTCCGCACCATCTACGCTTTGAACATGGCCAGAATGTAAGCGTGCAATAGGGTTAAGTTTTAAGTAGATAGATTGATTAACGAAGTATTTTAAATTGTAGTTTAGCTTTAATTGCAAAACGTCCATTTTTGCGAATTGGTTTTCATAGCTAGTTGCGCGAAGACCCAGCCTTAAGCTCGATTCGTTAGCCGGTGTGCCTAGGTAGCCAGATGGGGTGTTAGCAGATAGCGTGTTTACTTTAGACAAAGGTTCTTTGCGAGTTTTGTTTTTAGAATCAAAACCCCAGCTTACAGAGAATAACAGCAGTGCAGAGAATAGGAACACGTAGCGTCTCATGACATTAGAAATGTGCAAAGACAGGGCCTTTTAAACGTGTTGTAGAGTTATACAGCCCCTGAAAACCCCGACAATCCAGAAGAATGACGTTTTACGGAAGCACCTATAAAAACTTCGACAGCCAAAAGGTACCAGCTCCTAAAAGTCCGACGCATGCGTCCGGACTTTTAGGAGCTGGTACCTTTTGGTCTGTCTCAAAATGAGATTTGGGTTAGGGTGCGGTCGGTGGCGTTTTGGTGTTGGTGGAGGAGTTCTTTGAGTTGTGAGGTTAGGGCGTTGTGTTCGGTTGCTGGTATGTTTGCGTGGAAGTGAAGTAGTTGTTCTAGTTCGGTTGTTGAGTGAATGGCTTGAACCCATGTGCTAGGGTAAGTACCCATTGTGATTTTTTCGAATTCTATGGCTTCGCGGTTGTTCGTGTGGAAAGGTCCTACGCACACGGGTTTGAAAAAACTTAGCGGTTCCATTACTGAGTGAACTTTTGATTTAAATGAGCCGCCGACGAAGGCTAAGTGTGCCCAGTCGTACAAGTGAAATAAGTAGCCGTACTGATCTACAATTAAAATATCCCAAACATCGGCTAAGTTTTTTATTTTTGAAAGTCGTGCAGTCTTTAACTTATGTTTTGAGAAAAAAAGTTCGATTCGAATGAGTGTCTCTTCAGTTACTTCGTGTGGCGCAATGACGGCTCGCCATGTGTTGGCCGATTTAGCAAGTGCCGGAAGGAGTACAGCTTCATCCTCTGGCCATGTAGAGCCGGCAACAAATATTTTTTTATCGTTCGGCGATTTAGGGAGATCTTTTTTTGTGTTTATTTTTTTGAAAAAAACTTGATCGTAACGTGTGTCTCCTAAAACATCGATGGGAACTGCTACTCCGATGGCTTCTAGGTTTTTTTTGTCACTTGCGGAAACAGCCATGATTTTATTCAGGTTGTTGAGTGCACAGCGGGTCAAGGCATTCAGCCAATGGCCTTTGTTTGCGCTAGATTCTGAAAACGTTGCCGAGAACAAGTAGCTCGGGATGTGCTGCTGTTTGAGTTGTAAACTGATCTCGGGCCAAACATCGGTACGGGCGAATAGAAAAACTTTAAAGTTATATTTCTTTAAAAAACGATTCACTAACCAAGCTAAATCAATAGGAGCCGGTCCAACCGCATCCACCATCGGTTGATTCATCACCGCTTTTAGGACGGACATCGATGATAGAGTAACGACAATATTGCAGTCAGGGTGAGACTCTTTGAGTTTTCGAATCAAAGGGTAGGCGTATTCAATTTCACCGCTAGCCGCGTGAATGCCGACCGAACGACGATCTGGATTAAACGTTGGACGATGGTGAAATTCATTTCGTAGTCTGAATTGAATGCTTTCGAATAATTTATTTTTAAGGCTTAGTAGCGACAATAAGCGGGCCAGAGTGTAAACTCCAGGTAAAAGAAAATAGCGGTAAAAAGAAAAAACTATCCAATCCATTTCAGTAATTCTTGTGCGACAGTCGCTGGTTTGATGTCAACTAAGCACTGATGGTGAACGGTATTTACACATGGTCCTTGGCCATGCTTGCTGCACGGGCGGCAAGACAAAGGAAGTTCCATTTTTAAAGTGGATGGACGACTTGGGAAACCAAAAGGTGCCGGTCCAAGGAGGGCAATGCAGGGATGGCCTAATTGTTCAGCGATATGCATGAGTCCCGTATCGTTGCTCACCAATGCCTTGGATTTTTTAATGATCGCTGCATTCGTTTTGTAATCTAAAGCACCCGCCAAATTTAGACAGCGCGTAGGTGCTATCGCCTGGATGTCTTTTAGAAATTGATCTTCAGGGCCGCCCAGTAAAACAAAATCGAATTCGGGTAAAAGTTGAATCAATTCTTTCCAATAATCTTTTGGCCAACGTTTTAAAAAATAGGCAGCTGACGGAGCCAGGGTGAAAAACGGTTGTCTGAGTGAGCTCAATTTCTCTAAAGCCTTGGTTTCCGAAGATGGCTCTAGAAAAATCTGTGGCGTCGCCGGAAGATTTTTGTCGATACCCCAAGCCTTTAGTGGCTCAATCAAATCGCGTTGCCCTGAAAAAGGCATCTGAAATGTATTGATTCTAAATTTAAATAGTAGGAAACGTTTCCAGCGGTAAATTGGCCGTCGGATTTTGTGATTAAATTTGAATGCAGTTGCGAGTGTATAAACAATAAAAGATCGTAAGTTGTTATGAGCATCATAAACATGCGTAAAATTTTCGTGCCGTAAACTCCACGCTAGTTTTAAAAGCTCTGTTAAGCCTTTTTTGCGATTAAATAACCAAATGCGGTTGATCGCAGGGTGGCCTTCTAATAGTGACTTATAATCCTCACGTGTGACCCAATGGATTTCGCAATCCTGGAAATGATCTTTTAACTTGGTGGGTAGGCTCAAGGCTTGAGTTACATCTCCAAAGCTAGAAAATCGAATGAGCAACACTTTAGTTTTTGATTGCATGTTATCTACTTTACTCAGATATTGGGAAATGTACATGAATTATTTATTGTGGGTTTCGTTTTTCAGCTTATTTATTCTAGGGTTTGGCGACAATATACGAGGCCCTCTGTTTCCCGAAATCATTCAAAGCTTTAATCTGTCTGATTCATTAGCAGCTTGGTATTTTGCTCTGTCCTCGTTTATGTCATTTGTGGGTAGTTATTTTGTCCGCAGAATGAAGTCCGTTTCTGAATTAATGAATCTTTTATATTTAGGTGTTTTTTGTATTTTTGTCAGTTTTACGATTCAGCGATTCGCAAACAATTACGTGATTGTTCTAAGTGGTGTCGTGTTTTTCGGATTGAGTGTTGGATTCCTTGCTGTCGCCCAAAACAATTTGGTGATCATCGGAACCAGTCCTAAGAATCGATCACGAATGCTGTCGTACCTGCACAGTATGTATGGAACGGCGTCACTGCTTGCACCATTGTTTGTGGCAGGACTTGCTAACCATCGTTGGCAGCAAATCCTATTTTATTTTTCGTGGGTGGCGCTTGGATTTAGTGCCGCTGGTTTTTTCTTTAACAAAAAGAAACTCGATCGCATTCGGCATTTTTCTCAGTTTCAAGAATCGGCTACCCACAAACTGGAGGGGGTTTCTGAGCTTAAAATATCGATTGCAATTTCGTTATACGTACTTGCGGAAATTATGGTAGGAACGCGATTGGCCCTGTATATGCGTCGCTATTTTGAGTTTGATTTGTCGCAATCTAGTTTATACGTAACTTTATTTTTTGTTTTCATGTTGTTAGGGCGTGTAGCGATTTCATTTTTGCCTCATCACTTCAACATCAAGAAACAATTGATGTGTTCTTTAGTGGCAGCATTTGTTCTGATTCTGATCGGACTTTATGTGCATCCGTTTGCGTTAGTTTTGTCGGGTTTGGGTCTAGCTCCTTTTTATCCGTTAGGTATGTCTTATATTTCTCATTTGTTTCCTCATAAATCGACGACCATCGTTTCGTGGACGTTAACAATTCAGGGGTTTTGTATCGTGCTGATGCATTTGAGCGTTGGGGAGCTGGCGGATTTGGTGGGCTTAAGATCGGCGATGTTGATGGGGCCTGTTTGTTTACTGCTGAGCTTTGTAGTTTTATTGTTTATTCAGGAGAAAAAGAATGCCTAAGTTTTTTGCTGTCACGGCGCCCGGTTTTGAAGAAAGTTTAGAATCCGAAATTAAAAATTTTCATTCTCTGTTTTCCTGGGAAGATGGGCTAAAAATTACATCCTCACAGCGAGGAGGAGTAGAATTTGAATCAAATTTTCAGGAATCTGTTTATTTTAATAATTATTCACGTTTGGCCACGCGTCTTCTGATTCGTTGGGACGAGTTTCACTGTGTGTTCTTTAGTGACTTAGAAAAAAAAATGAAACAGCGCTCGCTCGCTAAGTGGTTTAGAAATAAATCCCGCATTTTTGTAAAAGTGAATTCAAAAAAATCCAAATTGGGACAAGAGAAAAAAATATTCGAGGTGTTTCAGCGTGTTTATATTGATTTCGAATTGATTCCCAAAGCCAGTGATGCTGAAGAAGATGACTTCACTTTGTTTGTAGATTTCTATGAAGACATGTGCTCGCTAAGTATTGATACCTCTGGCCCAGCGCTATACAAGCGTTCTATGGATAAGAAGGTTTCATTCGGTGCAATGAGGGAAACCATTGCTCACTGGGCTCTTTTGAAAATGATGACGGTGGACTCGCCCTACAAAGAGCCGACGGTTTTAATTGATCCATTTGCTGGTTCTGGAACGCTGCTATCGGAAAGTCAGCATGTTGGATTTAATCAGAAGCGAGGCTATACCTACCAAAAATTAAAAGTATTCGCTGATCTCAAACCGTTACCCGTAGATAAACACGCATTTGCAAAATGGCCGTTTACTGAATTAGTGGGAATCGAAAGTGAAGCTGAGACATTTGAAATTTTAAAGTCTAATTTGGCTTTGCTTTCTAAAGAGGTAAAACTGTCTCTGTATAATCAGAAAAACGAAGACTATAAAGGCAAACATAATCAGCGTGTTTGGGTGTTCTCGAATTTGCCTTATGGTAAGCAAGTAAAGTCTGATACGTTAAAGAGTATGATGGCGACCCTAAAGTCAGTGTTTAATCCTCAATTGCTAGCTGTGTTTCATCCAGAACCCATAAAAGATAGAGAAGCGCTAAGTGCGCTTCACTTTACTGTCATTAATGGTGGTCTTAAAATTACACTATCTATTTTAACGTATAAACGCTAAAGTAATTATTTGCATTCGCTGCTAGCTGAAGTGCGAATGTGCTTTTCTTTGCTGTCTGTTAGCGGGCGAGTGAATGAAAACTTGGCGCCAATTTTAGTTTTTTCTAAATTTGTATCATCGAATAGACGGCAAGTGATTTTTTCTTCAAGTGCTGCGTTTTCTTTTGAAATTTCAACTTCTTTTTTGCCAACACAAACGCTTGAATCTGCTAATTTAAATTTTTTGTCTGTGCCTAAAACGTAGGATTTGCACTCTTTTGTTTTAACGCACGCTACATTGCCTTTTTGGAATGTTAGAGATGATTCATTCTTCACTGATATTTCTGTAATACATGCAATTCCTAACTCCTGACCATTTGTTTTCATGTCTCCAGCTATTCCTAATGAGGATGAGTTGTTACCACTCGACGTGATGGCTTTTTGCTCGACATCGAATACGGCTTCTTGCTTGTCGCTTTTAATCGTAACTTGGTATTGTTTTTTTAAGATGAGTTTGTCTAAAGTCTTTGGAGTCGAAATCGAAATTTCTAATTTAGAGTCGTCTTTGATTTCAAACTCTTTATTTGCCGTGTCTTTAAGGACTAGTTTTCCTTTGACTGGTTCCTCAATTTTAAATTGAGCGAATAGAGAGGAGCACACCACAGACGCTAAAACAAAAGACTTCAAATTCATCATAAAAATCCTCACAATCAATAGATTCCAAATAAGACTATTTCAATTTGAGGACCAATTTTTCTTTATAAGGCGTCCAATATATCGGGTTTGGCGGATAGGGTAGATGTAAAATTGTTAGACAGCTGTACGGACGCTTATAGGTGCGAAGTTATTTCACGGATTTTCTGTCTATAATGTGACAGTTGCGATCAGAATCTCGGGGGTGGTACTTTCCTTGGAATGGTTTATATTTTCATTTTTTTGATAGCGACGGTTGCATCCGCGCAAACTATCCTTTTTATTGATCTTAATAATGCTCCTTCTGAAATCAGGGCGGTAGAGGCAGGTCGTAGTGTCGATGTCGTACCCACCTATCGAACGGTCGACAAGCAAACTCGTTTAAAAGTAGAGGCGATTCACCGTAAAAACGAACAGTCCCAGAAACTAAGTGGCCGCTGTTATATAGATAACGACCAGACTGATTGCCTGCGGCTAGAGAAATTGTTTGGAATCAGCAGTCAAAGTCAATACTACGACTTTCTTCATCGCTTAGGTGAAGAGCGCCGCCAGTTGTGGCCAGAGTTCCAAGCGACCAGTCTGGAAGGCGAGATTTTGTCGATTGCCAGAAATGCATATGAAACCGTGGTTATTTCTGGACATCATTCGAATGGGTATATGTCGGGTGAACTGGTAGATGCATTTCAGTTCAATGTGCTCAAGGATATTGTGATTCGTAATCCGAGTGTTTTTTCGCGCGTGAAGTATCTGATCATTCTGGGTTGTAATTCAGGCCAGCAAGACATTATCACTCGCTGGCAAAACGTATTTCCAACGTCTGAGTTGGTGGTGGCTTCGGCAGGTACTGCGCCTATAAAAACTGACCCACGCAATTTAGATTTTATTAGGAAATTAATGATTCAAATAGACGGACTAGTTAACAAGCCGAATCCACATGAAGTCTTAAATGTGCCGGTTTTCATGGGGCGAATCCGTACAAGTGGTTGGCCAGTGGCTGTGTTGTATAAATCTAAAAATTCTAACTACATTTATAAAAACTAACTAAAAAGGATGGGTATGAGCGAAAAAATTAAATTGGTATCGTGGCTTTTGATTCTTGGTTATTCTGCAATGACATTAGCGGCAACAGAAGAGGAAGTTGTTGTAGTTAAAAGATCTGCCAAAGAAATTTATGCGGATTCAAGCGAGGCGAATCGTATCGATAAAAAGTTCGATATTCATTATACACTAATCGGTGTAGATGCAAACTCAGTATCAGGCCAAGGCTTAACATTTGGGTACTTTGTTGATCGCAATAAACAGATTTTAGTTGAAGCTAAAAGTGGCAAAGGCGCTGTGACTCGCTATCGTTATGAGTCTTACAATGGTGTTTCTAAGGAATGGTCAACGGATGCTCAAATCAAGCAAGTGGGATTCCACTATAAACACTTTGTTGGGAACTCGTTTTATTATCGCGTAGGTGGTGACTACAGAACTGTAGATTATAAATATGATTTGAGTGGAAGTTTCTTTAACGATGTAAGCAGTTCATCGTTTAAATCTACAGCGATTATCGGTAGTTTCGTAATCGGCAATCAATGGCAATGGGAAAACTTCACTTTAGGTTGCGATTGGATTGGCCTTGCGGCTCCGTTAACGTATTCAATCAGTGGGGACAAAACACCGACGTCTGCTTCCGAAAAAGCCGATTTTGACAGTGATAAAAAGCTCTACGTGACAGACTCTTCCGGTATCTTACTTAGATTCTATATGGGTGCTAGCTTCTAGACTTATATCCTAAAGAAGACATGTTTCGATAAGATCTGCTTATGTAAACTATAGAATCAAATGTCCTGGTCTAGCGGTTTTTTAGTTTGCTATCTAGCCTTTAGTTTTCTTTAATTAGTTCATCGGCTTTTGTCTGGAAGACGAAAGCCTTAAAAAAACAAATCCAAGGATGAGGATTTATGAAGACAAAGAGCTTGATCTTAGTATCAATGGTTTTATCTCAGACCGCTTTCGCTGAACGGTATATGGTGGCCTTTAAAAGTCACGGGCTTCACCAGCAACTTGTAACTCGAAAGAGTTCTATTCAGCTACAAAGTTATATGGCGGCAAAAGGCTACGCCCTGACAGTAGATAAAATTCAAGCTCATTTACCTAACATCAACACCTCAGTCGTAAAAGACCTGACTCCAGGACAAGTTGAGTCTCTTAAAAAGAACGCAGATGTCTTGTTTGTCGAAAAAGAAGTTAAACGTCCTCTTCCATTCAAGGTTGGGATTTTTAAAAAACCAATTTTGAGTGAACAAACATTCCGCTTCTTTGAGCAAGACCGTCCGTGGGGTATCAATGCTATCAATACCGGTATTACTTGGAATGTAACGTCAGGTGGTGCAGGAGCGCGTGTCCTAGTTTTAGATACTGGAATTGATCGTGATCATCCTGCTGTTCGACCAAATTTAGAAAATGCACGCGACTTCGTTGGTGATGATCAAACAGGGTATGCTTATAAAGATACCATTGGCCATGGTACACATGTCGCTGGAACCATCGCCGGAGTTTTGGAAAAATCGGGATTTTCAGGTGTGGCTCCGACGGCTCATATTTTAGCCGGGCGTGTGTGCGCCGAAGATGGTTGTTCTAACATCGCCATCGCGGAAGGTATCAATTGGGGTATCGAACAAAAAGTAGATGTTATTAGTATGTCATTAGGTGGAATTTGGTCACCGATGGCAGAACGAATGGCAGTTAAAGCGGCGTACGACGCTGGGGTCACATTAGTTGCAGCCAGTGGAAATGACGGCAACGGTACGGTGGGATTTCCAGCTGCGTTGCCGGAGTGTATCGCGGTCGGTGCCGTTGATAATAAAATGAACCGTGCGGAATTTTCGCAGTATGGTCCTGAGTTAGCGGTTGTGGCTCCAGGTGTGGACGTTACCTCGTCGGTTCCATTGGGTTCCGGTCGTGAAGCCGTTATCAAAGTATCGAATGATGGTGTGTCATTCACTAAAATCAAAGGTTCGGCAATGCAAGGATCCAAGACTGTATTTAGACCACTGACTGGTGATTTAGTGTATGTTGGTTTGGGATCTAAAGATGATTTCAAAAACGTTAACGTTGAAGGTAAAATTGCTTTGATTAAACGTGGCGAGTTGAAATTCGTGGAAAAAGTAGAGAATGCTATCGAGGCTAAGGCTGCTGCCGCTATCATATTTAATAACGAGCCAGGCGTTTTGAATGGGATGCTGACAGAAGACGGTACAGAAATGGCGATTGGTGCCTACATGGTTGATCAAGCCACGGGCGAGTCGCTTCTAAGCCAGCTTAATGCGGGCCAAACAGTTTCATCTCAGGTTGTGTCTTTAATTACTAATTATGCCTCAATGAATGGGACAAGTATGGCGACCCCGCACGTAAGTGGCGTAGTGGCTTTGATGAAATCGGTGAATAAGGCGCTTACGCCAGCTCAGGTGAAACAGATTTTAATGGGAACAGCTAAAAAGGTTTCTGATGATTCTGAAAATCAAACTGGGGCAGGGGTAGTTCAGGCCGATATGGCTGTACGAGCAGCTTTGGCTGCTCGTTTATCGGCACCGTAAGTGTTTATTAGTAGCAACCGTAGATCGTGCAGCGACGGCCGTATGAGTTCAATAGAGGGTTAACGGTATTGATTTCTGTGCTCATTTGGTACCAGCGGTTGCTCATGAGCATGATATCGTTTTTTGATGCGGATTTTAGATAGTTTTCAAAGTACACATTCAGTTGCTCAGCATTGTAAGTCACAGCGTTAGGATTCGATGCTAGGTAGTTGTTATAGCCATAGAAGTTATAATAGTAGCTTTGGCCATAAAACTCAGTCATCGAGGCCAGGGTTCCGGCCTTAGCTGAGTTACAGTAGGCTTGTCCTTTGATAGAGACGCAGCGGTCATAAGCGATTCGGGCCTGTGAAATTTCGGCATCTTTGTTGCCTTCGTCTTTGTTATTACACGCAACTAAGAACATTCCTGACAATAATGTCACAATTCCCATTAATAATACTGATCTCATAGGACACCTCTCCTAGATTAAAAATTCTCTACATCTACAAACCAAAGCAATGCTAATGCCACGGTGAAAAAATTTCTATTAGGGGGATTTCGGGGGAGGAGATCAATAAGTTAGAGGGGCATTTGTCTAAAACCTTTTCAATGTGACAATTTTGAGTCTTTCCATCTTGTGTCATTTTGGTTTTTAGGCTATAAAAACTTATCAAAAATCTGGGGAGGATTGGTTACATGGCGGTGGATATGTTTGATTCTATTGAGGGTGGCGGCACTGAATTCCAAAAAGACATGGAAATTGAAGCGGATCTAGATACGGATAGCGATGAAGACGAAGAAGGCCAGGGTAAAGTTAAAAGTGCTTTTGACTTAGAATTTGACGACCCAGCATTGACTCAAGAAATGATGAAGGGTCAATTATTAGGTGAAGACGAAGAAGATAACGTTAATTTAGATGAAATCGATAACATTCTTGAATTAACAGAGACTCAGTTCCCTAAGTTCACATTAGCTAAAAACAAAGCTCGTTTCTTACGTATGGTGAGCTGGTATCGCAATAAAGAAGAGTGGATTGAAGTCGCTCCTCTAAGTGGCGTAACTAAACTTTTCAAACAGCAAACTAAAGAATTAGAAGGCATCCGTTCATCTAAATTAGATTACGAAATGGAGCTTGAAACGGGCACACTAACTCCGTCACAAAGATCATATCGTCGTGACGAACTAAAAATGTGTAAAGTTCAGGAAAAAATGGCGGTTCATTTGATTTCAAAATTACAATTGAAAATCAAATCAGGACGCAGATAATTTTACAAAAGACTATCGTGAAAATAAAAAAGGCCCAATTGGGGCCTTTTTTTTTGGCGTTCAGTGATCCGTTTTCAAGTGCGGCCGTTAAGCCGCTTTTTTTAACGCCGGTTTGACTGTTGATTCGTTGTTCCCGCGTTCATTTGGATTCGAAGCTTTTTCGTTTCGTTTACCTTCGACAATTTGAGTTAAGTCATTCGTTAAAATAACGGTTGTATCGACAAGTTTTTTCAACTCTTCTGTAGCTGCTGAAATTTCTTCGGCCGATGCCGCATTTACTTGTCCCGCCTGATCTAGCTGACTCATAGCTGTGTTGATTTGTTCAATACCTGCGGCTTGTTCGTTGCTGGCAGTGGCGATCTCGTTGTTTAAGTCAGACACTTTTTTAATTGAGCTTACTATATTAGAAAGCATGCCGCCACTTTTGTCAGCGATAGAACTACCTTTATCGATTTGTTCTACGGAGTCTTTGATTAATGAGGAGATGTCTTTAGCTGATGTTGAGCTTCGTTGGGCCAGGGCACGAACGGCTTCCGCTACCACCGCGAAACCTTTACCTTGTTCGCCGGCACGAGCCGCCTCTACAGCAGCGTTTAGGGCAAGTAGATTTGTTTGGAAGGCGATATCATCAATCACCGATGTGATTTCTTCAATTTTTTTAGACGAATTAGAAATCGCAGTCATGGATGTGATTAAGTTTTGAATTTCAATTGCGCCGTTCTCTGCTGCTTGGCGAGATGTGCTGGCTAGTTCAGCTGCCATTTTCGCATTGTTAGAGCCCAATCGAACCATAGATGTGATTTCTTCTAGTGACGCCACGGTTTCTTCTAACGAAGCGGCCGATTCAGTAG
>ERZ761610.457-NODE-457-length-33070-cov-20.823141_pt1 | contig 33070 bp, 27 predicted proteins | sample MGYA00512164_ERZ761610 | MGnify/ENA primary metagenome ERZ761610 (study PRJEB28899, sample SAMN02850038) | bioreactor sludge metagenome | biome: EBPR Sludge; feature: EBPR Bioreactor; material: flocular biomat | place: Australia: Thorneside Wastwater Treatment...
ACGAGATATTGGCGTGACTGGAGTTCAGACGTGTGCTCTTCCGATCTGGCTTTTGCCCTCTCCCTCTATGTCGTCAGAAAAGATTACTTCTTCAGTGCTTCTTCAGCCATCTCTTTGATCGAGCGCTTGGCTGCGGCCAGTTGACCAGCATTCTTGCCAGCCACAAACGCCACATTGACCTTAGTGCTACCGTAGACGGTAGTGGTCTTATCCGTACCCGGAACGACCGCTTCACGGCTACGCGTCACACCATAACCGACGCTACCAAATGCACCCATCGAGATTTCAGCCGACACATCATTCAGCTTCTTGTCTTTTTCCATAGCCGACACGGCTGCCTTACCGACAGCTTCCAGACCACTGGCAACGAAAGCCGTCGTGTAATTGGACACCGCTTCCACGGTTTCCGGCGTCAGACCTTCCGGCAGATTGCTGTTAAAGACATCACCGTCCGACGAGATCACACCATCGGTTACCTTGGACAGCGACGAAGCGATGGCGTTGACCAGATTCTCATCACGTTTTGCGCGGGACATAGACTACTCCTTCATTTATGGTATTATGGCAGATTGCCACAGGAAACTACTTGCGTTAAGAAAATCTTCCATTAAAAAGTGTTGAGCTCAAGCCACTCTTTAAGAAAGAACTGAAGCGATGTGTGGTGGCATCGTTCAATAGAGATGTACACTGTTATCTTTTTTCTAAGAGCAGGGTCTCTTAATGGATGATTTGAGCATAGATTACTGCCCAATATACTTGACCATTTCGAAGCACTTTAGCAACCTGACTTCCTTTTGGAATGAATTCATGCCAAGCATCTTCACCATCAAAAATCTGAAGATGAAGATCGTTTTTCAACATCACCAGTTTTGATCCAAGATGATATTGACCTTCAGAGTTTGAAAGTTTATATTGATCTTCATCAACGACATCTTCTTTAAGGAGAGTGTAGACTCCTGTGTAGATGATACTGTCGACTTCAATCGGTTCTACATAGAGTTTGGGATTAAAAGGCCAAACTTGATCGGATGCTGAGACATATCGAATCCCAGCTAGATCAACACGACGAGAAACACAATGAGAAGCCACATAGGCGCCACAGATGGCGTTATTAAGCTCTTTGAGCATGACAGACCCCTTAGATCAATTAAAATGGCACAGAACGCGTTTTAAGACTTCTTAGACCACTTCTCAACAACACTTTCTTGTTTCTTCTTTTCCTCTTGTTTATCTGCCTCAAAGAACTCACACGCGATTTCTTGATCAATGTGGTTCTTTTTAGCAAACTCTTTATCATGGCAAGCAGCAGCCATAAATTTCTTTTGTTTCTCAGAACTTGAAGGCATGATAGTCTCCTCAAAAAAGAAAAGTCAGGATAGCTTAAGCTATCCTGACTCATGTTCACTTGTCCAGAATTCCAGCGATCTGATACATCCAGACACTGACCCCTGCAATGATCAGAACCACTGAACGGATCAGACCGTTACCGTTCTTTGAGAGCGTCTTTAGCTTAGTCATGACTGATTCCTTTGAGTGCGCGACGTCCATAGAGCTCTACAAGCAGGAGCCCAAGAATAATCAACTGGGCACTTGGCAATAACCCCAAGCCAATGAAGAGACCCCGTATGAGTTTGGTTTTCACCAGCATTGTGCTCAGAACAACGACTGCGGCAACTACGGTGAAGTACCCGATCACGATTAAAACAGTAGCCATGATTTTCTCCTTTCAAGGCTTAAATGCTTAAAAGGACATCTTGTATAGACGCCCATTTTGAAGACCTTCACGATACCGACTCAGGGCATCTTTGACACCATCCAAGGTCCTCTCGAACAAACGGACACGGTAAAGGGTCTCCTGGTCGTACAGGTACTCCCGATCGCCATTGATTTCACAGCTTACCGTGGCTATCACGAAAGATTCTTCTTGTTTACACAGAAGGTGATAGATTTTCCGACACTCTTCACAGAGATGAAGAGTGTCGGTCCCAAAGGAATCACTGTCCATGTAGACTTCGGAAGTCGCCATTTTATGACAGCATTCTTGGCAAGTGATTTGCGTGGTCATTATTTTCTCCTTTAAGACCAAGTTTAAAAATGATACAGAGTGTATCGTTCATTTAAAATATATATGACTGAAAAACTTTTTAAACAGACATAGGTCTAGAGGCTCTGGTCTCTAGACTCTATAGCAGGTTTAGTGAAGTTTCAAGTTCGCGATACGACTATGTGCTTTTAAGACTTTAGGGACATAGGTTTTCATTCCGTTTCTTTGATGACCATTGTAGCACCAGAGAGCTCGTTCTCTTGATCCTTTATGTCGCCTTACACAGTCTCGATAAATCGTTGCACCAACATGAACATTATCAAAAACATCAAATTGACAAACTCCTCGTCTTGAAGGACGAGGATCTTCCCACTTCAACGAGATGCCTGACTGCGCAAGAGCTCTCCATGGGCTGAAACCGCGTGTCATCGCGGCTGTTGACTGTTAATGAACAGTGTTAGCTAACACGACCCTACCAGCCACCTCCGAGAGGTCTTTAAACTTAACCACTAGGTTAAGCTCGGCCTCTTGGAGAATGTTAATAGCGGCGTTGATGTCTCGATCATGACGCTGTCCGCAGTACGGACAGTCCCAAGCACGCTCAGACAGCGAGAGCTTCCGGTTAAGACGCTCGCGTGTAACACTGCAGAAATGACTAGATGGAAACCACGTACTGACATAGAAAATCGTAGTTTGCTGCGACTCGACGGCTTTGTAGTTTAGCATGTTCGTAAAACTGGACCAGCCCGCATCACTGATGTGTTTAGCGAGTTTCCTGTTCTTGACCATGTTAACTACCATAAGCTTCTCGATAGCGATCACTTGGTTATCGTTGACCAGTTGTCGAGAGAGTTTATGCTGAAAGTCCATGCGGGTATTTGCGACACGCTCGTGAATCTTTGCTACGCTTATTCTTGCTTTGTGGCGATTGCTACTACCTTTCTGCTTACGTGAGAGGGTCTGCTGCGCACGCTTGAGTCTGCGTTGTGCTTTCAGGTAGTATTTTGGGTTAGTGAATTTCTGTCCGGTTGAGAGAGTGGCGAAGTCTTTAATGCCGAGATCAATACCAATCCTTCCTTGTCCAGAGGTCTTGACCGGTTGGTACTCACAAATGAAGGAGACATAATACTTCCCAGTTGCTGTTCGAGAGATCGTGAGACTGGATGGTTCAGAGGGAAGCTGTCGACTGAAGACCACCTTGATTGGTGTTTTGCATTTGGCAATGAAGAACCCGGACTGGTTTAGCGTAAATGCGGTCTTCGTCAGGCTAAAGGACTGCTTACCGTGTTTCTTCTTGAACTTCGGGTAGCCTCGCTTCTCCTTGAAGAATCGGGTGAAGGCACCACCAAGGTGGAGCATGGTCTGCTGAAGCGCCGCAGAAGAGACACCGCTAAGCCAAGGCGTCTTGGGGTCTCTCCGCATAGCTGGAAGCCGCTCACAGAACCCATAACCAGAAACATCGGGTTTGATCAGTACTGACTGACGTGTGTCCTTGGACATCTCCAGGTACTGCTTATACTCATGGACTGCTGCCTCGAGGACCTTGTTCCAGACGTAGCGGCAGCAGCCGAAGGTTTGGTTGATGAGTTCCTGTTGCTCAGCAGTCGGATAGATAGGAAACTTAAACCCCTTCTTCAGGAGCTTAGATGTTTCTGTCATACACTACTCCTTTCATTAGAGAGGCTATATAGGTTTTTGCAATACAACTTCGCTTACATCTCCGCCCTGAAGGACAGAGCTTTACGCTCTCGGAGGTAGTTTGTTGTTGTGAATTTATCTCGATGCCATCTTACTTGGATCTGAGATAACCCAACACTTCTTCCATTGGTTTTATTTAGCGCTCTATGCTTGAAGGACGACTCGACTTCTATAATTGCCAAAAGCGTCACAGGGTTTACATCCAGTTCTTCTGATGCCTTGTTGACAGATAGCAACAAAAGACTTGGATCGACACAAGACGTCTTGCAAGCACTCGAAATGTATTTCTCTAATGCTTCTACTTTACTTGCACTATATGCATGAAAAGCAGTAAGAGTCAGAAAACAACTTAGAATAAAACGAATAGAACAACGTGCCATGAGGAACTCCTTTTTAAGGTCGTGCGTGATCCGTAGATCGATACTGCTCCTTTTTAAAGAAAAAGGGGTTAAAGGAAAATGCTCAAACTATTTAAAGAGCGTGCAACAAAAACCACAGAAACAGATTCAATTAAGATCTATATTGTTAAGATCAATCTCAGAAGACGTTAAAACACACACAGGAAGAGGCCGTGAAGCCTCTTCCTGTGTAGGACTTACCATTTAGCATAGATCGGCTTAGAAGCCGTTTTAAAGTGTTTCTGAGAAAGGAACTCAACGGCATCACGCGAAGACTCAGTTGCCATCCCGACACGAGTATCATTCGCAATACGTGTCAGCATGGACTGAGTAATTCGCATAGCTTCACCTGCACGAGAATCGTCTTCAGTAATATTACCAATACTTTCAGTGGCAGGACTATCCCATTTAGAGGCGATAAGCAAACCACCTTCGTTGACAAGGTCAATGGCGATGATCTCTTTAAGGACCCGAATACGCTTACCCTGATAAAAGCCTTCATCTGCTAAAGCACGAATGCTAAAGCATACATTTTCATTTGGGTTCTCAAGAGATTCTTTCAGAATATTACCTTTAGGTTCCGAAGGCTTCACCTTTGCCATCATCGCAACGAGATGTGGGTTATTGTACTCTGGATGATTCCGTCCAAAGTTCTCATCAAGCCAAAGGTCTTTGAAGTGTGCGCAGACGTTATCTCGATCGATATCGAGCATGCGTTCAAAGAAACGCTCATCAGTTTCACCAGGACGTTTCTTCGGGTGATTCACTTCAGCACGCAGACAACCGTTTGCGATCCGGCGATGTAAAAGACTACCAGGGCCAAAGAGTTCACGAACGCCTTCAATGGTATAATACCATGCACCGGTATTATTGTGAGTATTCAAACCCCCAACAATCAATTCATAGTAACCATCGGCATCAGGCTTAATGATCCCTTTCTTTTTTAACATGGGCAACTTGGTTGCCGAGAAGAAGACTTTTGACATGGTTTAGGCTCTCAAGATACGTTCAATTTTTTCAACGCGCTCACTGGGATTAACCAACGCACTTACGATACCGTCGGAGAAATAGGCGCCAGCGAGCTTATTGACAGTACCAGGGGAAGACCAGTAAACACTACGCATCGGCACCCATTCAAGGTTTTCTTTGCTGTAGTCTTTATAGTCTTTTGAGACTTCACGAATATACTTAGTACGATCTTCTTTACTACGGGCAATATAGGCTGCCATGAATTCAACGACACTAGGCATGATCTCTGCACTGGTCCGAGCGTGACGCTTAGCCGTATCAAAGATTTTCCCCATGTCTTCGTAATCGACATACCAAGGAATCTTGCCTTTAAAGACAAACTCCTCAATGGCTTTATAGATTAAGTTAGCGCGACAAACCAAGTCTTTTGTCTTAATCACAACTTGATTGGGAAGATACTTAAAATTATAGTATTCTTCACCATCGACTGTTGTTAATTCGACAGAAGCGGGTCCAAGCTCGACATAAGCATTTACATTACACAGCGCATATTCACCACTATCAAGAATAATGGCAAATAACCCATAGACAAACGTAGAAGCGCCTACTTGAGCCAATTCGATTTCTCGAAACCGAACAGGGACTTGGATTGTCAGTGCGCTCTTGGTAATCACAGGTTTACCGGGAAGATCAATGAGCTGACTCAAGACCTTCCCGGCATTACGAACAAGTTTTGTCATTTCACGCAGACAATCTGTTCTTCAAAATACTCACCCACATAACTGATCACGCTCAGAAGTGCTGCTTCACGCGGATCAATATTGGGATTGTCCTTTGCCACAGTGGCCATTTCATTCAGGATCGAATAAGCGGACGTGTAGAAGAAACGAGCCTTTGCAATCAAATGCAGTGCTGTGTGGTGAACATCGTCCATCAAACGATGGTTCAGATGTTCAATCTCTTCATTGACCAATGCTTGAACACGGTCTTTAAAGTTCACGCAGTTTTGAGCGTATTCTTTTTCAAGATCAGTCAATTCATTCAGACCCATCATGACTTCGTTTTCAGCGTAGTCACGGAAACGCTTATGCATTTCAGCCTTGATGTTGGTCTGGGAGAGCATTACGTAGTTTGCCCACTGACGAAGCAGTTTTTCTTTCGCTTCTTCAATTGCACCTACTGCGTAATGAACTTCACCACTAGCGAGCATACCCAAGAGCACTTCAGGTTGACCACCCGACTCAAGCCAAGAACGATAGATGATCTTGTTGACAACGATCTTCTTCTTACTGATGATCGCTTCAGTCACGAGCACATTGGCTTCATGTTGACGCTGAACAGCTTTAAGAGACTTATGGATCTGAGCGCCTGCATAGTCAATCATTGACCGCATTGCGCTCTTATATTCCACCAAAGACACACCCTTGGTCGGAACTACGTTAGAAATTAAACGTGTGCCAATAAGGTAAATGGCTAAAGCAAGATCAAGCGTGTCGTAGGGGTTACTTCCGACGCCCGGATCACCTAACGCATACAGACCTTCATAGCTCCCGCCATTGACTGTACGAAGCGCGTCAAGTTGGTTGGAGAAATTAACAATATAAACCGCTTTGATAAAGGAGGAGTCTTTTGTTTTCAGCCAGTCATTAACCAGACCATTCAGGCGGTTACTACCCAAGTTCACCAAGTCTTGATAAAAGCTATCTTCTTCAGGAACATCGAGAATATGTGGGAATGAGCGATACTTGGCATCCGTTCCAGCATAGGCTTCAAGACCATCGGCTTGGAACGATTCATCCACAACTAAAGCAGGCAAACTACGTTGTTCAATCTCGAATAATGAGACCGGATCAAGCGGTTTTGCCGTATCCAGATATTTTTGAAGCTTATCAGACAGATCAACCACTAAGGGCGCAACAGTGTTTCGAGCATGCGAGATATGGCTTGTAATAAACGGTGCCAGATCTTCAGCAAGCGCCATTAATTTTAAAGAATGCTGACTCGGTTCATGATAGTCACCAGTCGTGTACTGTACCGCATCGGCTCGCTCTTCTGCCGAACGCAGAGCAATTTGATTCGGGGTATTCGGATTGACCAGAATGCGAGGAAGATCAGTATTGTTCTCAGCAAGAACTGAAGTGCTCAGATCAAGTAATTCACCCAGAACAGAAGTAGGACGCGCTTGAAGATAAATATTCTTATCAGCAAGCTCTTTGGCGACAGTGGCAGCGTTCAGGTATGTGGCTTGGTTAATCAAGATAACTCTCCTTGAAACTTACAATGAATTTTGTGTTATTTACGGTTCGCGATGGATTGAGTAATTTTGCGATACAGAATATTCTGAATCATCTCACGCGTCAACACAGAACCATTGACTGCTGTGCTAATATCATTACCAGCCACTTTCTTAATCACCAGCGCAGCCAGTTCACCCGCATTAGCCAGAACCAGAGCACTTTCATGTGTTTTTTCATTCACCAAGCCTTCCATCACCATCTCCTTAAAAATAAAACCAGCTGTCTAGATGAGCTTCATTAAAGCGTTTCATAAATATAGAGACGCAATAAGCTCTTCAAATGATATCGGCTCTTATATATGTCAACACAGGACTAGAGGAGGCTTAATGCCTCCTCTAGTCCTGTCAATACGTCAATTAAGACTTCTTACCTTCATAAATATCGACTGCCATCTTTCCAACTTTATCAAGTAAAGTAATCGTTGTTCCAATAATAGAAGGTGACATCACGCCTCGGTTAGCGACAGAACGATAGCCAAAGGTCGCATCGATCTCTTCACCTTCTTCAGTATGCATCTCATACTTTTGAACTTCAGACACGGTGCTCTTCATTTGGTGCCCAAAGACAGCTTTATCCCCGACACCTGTCCCAGCCACAACCGTGATATAGATCCGAACTTCAGCATGGTCCAGCTCAAGCGGTGTACCTTCAACACGATACTCATCTGTGACACGACCTGAGATGACAGGACGGTTAGAGGCTTTAGCGCTTTGAGCCATGTCAGCATCGCTCTTATCGGCAAGCTTCTTTAAGCTCAAAGACATATCGCGCTTATCGCCGTGATAGAAGACTTCAATCTTCTCAACCGTGCCCATGACCCCTGCTCGAGGTGCTACATTAGACAAACGTTTTAGTGTTGATAACGCATCTTCACTAAACTGCGTATGGGACGAAGTAATCTCATCTTCAATAATCATTAAAACATCTTTAGGTTCAACTGTACTACCCGGCTTTTGAACTTCAAGTAGGTTTTGATTGAATCGAACAATATAAGACTTTACCTTAGTGACTTCGGTTCTAAACTTATCACTGATCTTAGCGCTAATAGAACACGAGTCTTCATGAGTTTGACTACATTCCATGAACGCCGTGTTAATCGCGTTATTGACTTTCAGGATAATCTGCTTAGGATCAATGAAGTCGGGTTCAAAGAATTTCGTGTTATAAGCGAGAATATCACCCTTCTTAAAGCGCTCGCCTTCCTTATAAGGCGTGACAACATCATGAGGGTAATAGGTTCCTTCTGCTTTCCCATAAAGTCGACCTAACTGAATCCCAATCTTTAGACCAGAATCATAAGCGACAATAATCCCTTTTTGATTAACACTTTCAACAACACCATCTTCTTCAGCCGCTGTCGAGAAAAGCTTAGAGGTTCTTTTTCCAACAACAAACTCATAGCCTGTGCGAAGATACGGCTGTCGATAACCAGGCGATGCAATGGTGTGCGAGTGCTGAGTGGTGATAAACATCACTCTCTTTGGATTGTCGTTCATCGATGCCGGTGAAAGCAATGCACTCGTCGATAGGATATTCGTCGGTGAAAGACTCTTCTGGTCCCTCATCAATCCTCGAACGTTCTTAATATTTGGATCTGCACTTAGATAAGCAATCGTACCTACAGCTGTACTATCGACTGTCGACTCAGACAATACCCCTAGGTCGTTCTTGTGATACGCACGTGCAGGTTTTGTAATCGTATCTTTATCACGACCTCCTGTTCCAGCAAAGGTAATGACTTCAGATTCTTTCAAGTTCTGGATCGGGTTCGTATCTTCGACGATTTTCAATGCGCTATCTTTCATGATCGCATTCCAGATCTGATACGGACTCATGTCAATCTTAGAACGACCAACAAGGTTCTTGTTCCTAAATTGACGGATAGCTTGCATGGTTTCTTTATAGACGGTCCCTGCAAAGCGCTCATAGCCACGATCTCGCATCGCTGCACGATCTTGAGAAGCAGGATGGTCATAACTCATCAACATCTCGACTGCACGAATCACCAATGCAATAAAGGTCGTAGGTTCTCCCATATCCTGCAAGACTTCTTTACTAATCGGATCAATGAAGGCATGTTGCATCATGTCCAGTTCACGAACATAGATCGCACTCATCTTCTTAGCCAGTAGAAGATTTAGATAAACATCTTTATGTTCAAAGTCTTTTCGATCGTAGAGCTTAGTGACTTTTTCAAAGTCTTGAAAGCCTGCCAGAATAAGCGTATTTGCTTTATTCTTTGTTTTAAAGATATAGCTTTCATCTCTGAAGCTAATAGCGTACTCGTCTTTTTCAAGTTGCTTATTCTTCTTAGCAGGAACAACGCGATACTGTTCCCCTAGAAGCGCAATCAAAGCACTAAAGCCTAAGTAATACGAAAGCATCACGCCAACAGGGATGTACTTTGAGAAGACTCGTGTTTCAGCAAAGTTAATTGGACACTTTGTCGTATCGAGTTCTAGAAACTCATAGATGTTTCCAAGACGGGTCTCGCCATCTCGTCTAACTTCATAGAAGATGTTGTCTTTATCGACAACAATCGGACTTTTGTCTTTTGACCATCCACACCAGACACGCCCCTTCTTCTCAATGATCTTTAAGAGTTCAGGATTAACACGCTTATCTCGAACCCGATGATCAAAGTAAAGACTATAGTCACCTACTTTAAACTGTTCATATTCTTGAGCAAGGGCGTTATAAATATATGGCCCTTTAAAGTCATGATCAAACACATTACCCGGATTGACTTCGTGGATCAGAAGGCCTTGCTGTAGAGAAGCTGCATTGATCTCTCGATATAACCAGGCTAAGTCATTATTTACAACTTTGCTACTAGTCTGTACGAAGGTCTTCCCGTAGTAGGTAGAGAGTGAAACAATTTGCGGCGCGATCTTACGAATTGGTAGCATTCCAAAAAATGGACCATATCTTCATCTTCGTCATTACACGTTAAGATGCCTACCGTTTCGGGAAGAGAGTTTGATATATACTCTCTTCCCTACTCTACTCGCTTTAATCGTCTTTTTCAAGACGACCACCCGGTTTTATACGGATGTTATTATGCTGAACTACGCAATAGCTTTCGATGGCCTCTGAACACACTCCATATGTTTCCACTTAGGAGCTTCGTTGCGTCGGTTGCGTCTCTTAGTTTTGTTTTGACCATGCTCGATTGGATCATTACCCTACGAGTATTGCACTACGTTTCCATGTGCAAGTGGTAAAAACTAAGATTATAGACGTTTTCCCGCAGTTAGGTAGGTTTTTCTTGTAGCATATTTCTACGCCACTGTGGACCTCGGAACAAACAGCACTCTTTTAATTTATTTAAAAAGTACTGTTTATTCATTTACTTATAGTGATATTAGAAAACCAAACTATAAGTAAGACTTTTAATCCACACGCTGCTTTCTAAGCAAGTAGAGGTTTCCACCAGCCAAGAATGTCCCATCTTCATTGACTTGGGGAAGGGTAAACTGAATTGTAGAAGGCATCCCGTCCACAGGCTTCAGCTCAAGCCGATGATGCTCATACGACCCGAGTGCGCTATGACGTACTTCGATTTCATGATTCTTAATGACTACGCCAGCATTCTGGATACTATCAATTACTTGCAAAATGTCTTTCTTATAGACATTGCGAAGATATTGCGTATCAAACGCTTTAAGGGTTGAGTTCCCCATGGTTTGATCAGGAACTGTATCGTTCAGTTCAATCTTGGTCTTCTCGGGAGAAAGAACAACATCTTCCTCCTTGATCACCATGGCTTCGATACGTGGTACGTCTGAACCGTAAGGATCTTTACTTTCTTTATAGCTCTCAATAGACTGTTCAAGCTTTCGATATTCAGAAGCTGTAATTAAGTTTGCTTCAGCGTCTTCAGAGATCCAGTCTTTGAGTCGATCTGAAGGGAGTTTAGATTGATAGACCTTAGTACGAACTTGGTCAAGATCAATCAGTTCTTCCTCAATGAGAGGATCTTCAGCATTGAGCTTCGTACCCTGGTTCTTGAGTTGAACAAGGCTAAGCTTATCGAGCGCCTCAATGTCCTTTTCAACCTCATCTATAAATGAAGAAGTAAAAGAAGCAAGCGCAATCTCAGGATCAAACTCAGGTTCTTTTTCAAGAGGTCCTTTCTTAGGAATGATCTTGGCTTTCTGAACAAACCCTGACTCAATTCCAGCCGTTTCTTTTTCTTCAAGATCGTCTTCAGAGATCGTTGAAGTCTTGTCAAGCTCAGTGTCGTCAACTCTACCCTCTTCAATGTCCTGACTAGAAGGTTCTGTTGAAGTCTTAGGAACGGGAGCAACTTGAGATGGACTAGTGACAGTCTCAATCTCATCAAGTCCTTCGATATTCTCTTCACCCGTTTCAATCGCATTGAGCGACATTGACATCTTCAAGAAGAGCTTTTGAATAAAGAGTGGTTCAAACTGAACAATTGAACCAAACTCTGTTGTATTAGGTTGACCTTTAATCCAGCTATTTAGATAACCTAAGTTGACTAAAGCCTGATTTCCTGAAGTGCCTTGAAAGACAAGATTAATCTTGTTATAGTGACGTGGGTCAATCTGACCTAAGAGGCTTTGCTTACGCGTTGCAGGATTAAGCCATTTCCACATATCCAACTGAAGATAACCACCGTCACCATGACTACCAAAGATCTGCATCATCTTGATTGAAGGCGACTCTTTAGCATACTTCTCTAGAATCGTTCGACCTTGCAAGATCTTAGCAATTGGATAAAAGATAAACTGATGACGTTCACTACTAGAAGCAATCTTATTAACATTAGCCCAGATGGTATTCTGACGGTTAAACCAGCGATGATAGTTTGCCATCATCGTCGGGATGTACTTATGAACAACATCTAAGTAGCCATAGTTAACGACGATCAGTGTTTCAGGGTTTTGATTAAGCTTATAAGCTTCAGGTTCAAAGATCCACGTTTGACGATGTTCTCGTCTAAAACTACGTGTCAACTCTTTCATGGCAAACATAGGACGCCTTACTGCGCCTTCTGTCTTAACATAATCAGTTACGTAGTCAAGCAGGATTTTCTTGCTATAGCCTTGAAGAAATGGCAAGGATGTATCAACTTCAGGACTATTGATATCATCACTAACATAGTGAAACAAACTTGAACGTGGTAAAACCGTTAAGTTAAAGTTAGGAAGTCGAAGAAGTCTATCGCTATACCGAATGCCTTTTTCACGATAGAATACTTTGTAAATCGGTTTCATCAAACATTCCCTCAAGAAAAAGGTTAACTTGTCATTTCAGCAAAGACGAGATCGGAAACATCGTTACTTGCACTAAAAGTGATCTTACCGTTTACACCGACATAGAAGTCTTTGCTATTAAGAAGATCTTCAATCTCTGAAATAGATTCATCGGTTAAAACACAGGTAAATGAACATGTATCCCCGTCGAACTTGTTGTCCAGTATAGTCGCTCTGTCAATTAAGACATACTTTCTATACCCGGTGTGCTTGTGACACCCGCCTAGACTTTCGCCTAGGAACAGACCATCTCTTCACCTTTGCTCTATAAAAGCAGTCAGGCGCTTCCCACTTCGGACCCGCTTGGTGTCCTACCCCTTGCCTAAGGGCTGGTCGTTGAACGTTCCTGTCGCGTACGCAGGCAGGCTTCGCTGCTGATGGTCCCTACCAGAGTTCTTTTTAAGCATAGACGTTCATGCTTTCGCATCCCGCTTTAGCGTCTCTGTCTAACAGGAGTTCCCAGCAATTCAAGAAGAATCAGTCTTATATTTCGATAAGACCGGACTTTGTAAGTAGTCACTTACGTTAATCGGCACCGAGGTTCTTAAGCTTATTAGTAGCAGGAGACAATGAGTTTACAAAAGGCTGTCCCTTAATCGGAAACTCATTCGCAATTCGATCGGTCTCTTGCCAGAAGTCATCAAGTTCTTTTAAGACTTGAGAGCGTGTTGTAGTCTTTAAATAGACGTAGCTTGGATAGATACCGCCAAAGCCAATAACCGGATAGCGTGTTACAAATCCCGGAATCTTCTTAATCCGTTCAAAGATTGCTAAGTAGAAAAGTTCAGCATAGGTAATTGGGGAGACATACTTTTTATCAAAGTCATCAGGGATCTCCTGAACCCCCTGAACAAACTTCACATACTGGCCGTCATTATAGACGAGACCAAAGTAATGTTCACCAATCTTGATCTCTTCATGGCGCAACGCTTCAATCTCAAAACGCGCCATCGTTGATTCAAGACCCTCCTGAGTCATCCATTCATCGTAGGATTCAGGAAGGATGCTGACTGTCTCGGCTTCAAGTGTCTTGGCGTTAATCAAACGTGCAGGGGTATTTGGACCTGAGAAGACTTTAGACGCAATCTCTCGAACCAGATTAATCGCAAGAGGAAAGATGGCTCTTAGAGACTGATATAGACCTACGACCGTGTGATTTGGACCGAGCGTGATCGGGTCACCCAGTTCTAAAGACCGTGGAACGTTTGAGGTGATAACGTTTCGAGTACTATTAAAGATGGCACGGTTTGTCCACCAGCCTTGGATCAGTTTTGATTTCCCTTCCAAGAGGTTGATAATGTAATCATAGACTTCGACCACAGCAGCTTGAAGACTATAGCGTGTTGCGTCAATATGACTGAGATCAGACTTCGCACCTTGAGGTCCAATCACATTTGAATGAGAGAGCACTTTACGGTATAGTGTATTAATCTCATCTTCAACGGGTTTACCATTAGGCTCAATGGTAAAGTCTCGTAGACCTGCAGGCATCACGATCAATTTACTGATCGTAGCTTGTTCACGATGTTTATTGACAAGCTTAATAGCAAATTCACGAGACGTGCTCTTTCGTTCTTCAAACTTCAATTCATGAAAATGAGACATGAAGAATTCAAAGCCCGTCTGACCTTCAACCATGTTAGATGCTTCAAAGTCTTTAGTTTCTTTATTAAAGACTGCGTAAGTTGTTCCAGCCATGATCTTTCCATACAGCTCTTTAAGATCAATAATGGCTTTGTAGAGCGTCGGATGAAATACAGAAACGTTTAAGTCGATATAGGCAAATAGACGATTGCGTCTTTCATCTCCTACTTTACCAAAAACTTCGACCGAAAACAGCCCTTCATTGTGAAATTCTTTTGAGCCTGCGCCTATGAAAATATCTAAGACTTTAATCTGTTTGAGCCCCCGAATCGAATCAGGCGTCAAGATTAAAAGACCGATATTAAAAGGAAGCGCCTGGAGCATATTTTGCATTGCTGGCATCCTGTGAGTATGATTTTAAAAGAGGAGGCCTTAATATGGCCGGAAAGAGAAATCTCGAAGCGGACTATCCTAGCTTTGACATGGATCTTGACCTTGACTTCACTACTGACATCAGTAGTGAGTTAAATCAAGAAGCCGCTGAACCTAAGAAACGCAGTGTGGTAAGTAATGTTGTTAAAGGAGCGCTTCAGGGAACTAAAGATACTTTAACCTCTCCCCAGTTTATTCACCAGACTTTAAAGAAGGCACTTCCAAACGCCTATGGTGAAATAACAGAGAGTCTAGGAGAAGTATCGCAAGGCTCCTATGAACTATACGATGAGACGGTCAGAGAGTTAAAACCTCGTATCAATCGTATTATGACCAAGATCGACAGTATGGTGCCTGAGACCCAGAAAGGGTTAAAGTCGATCACTAAGAAAATCGTTGAAAGAACCGGAACCAGCACTTATACCGATTATGATAACCGTGCAAATCAAGAAGAGCAAACGGTTAATCAAATCAGTCAGCAGATCTTTGGTCAAGGATTTCAACACGAAAGTCCTCTGACAGCCGCTAAAGGTCTAGTCAAAGAAGAGATCGAGAAGAAGCGTTTTGAATCTTCTTCGCATCTACTTGGAATGATTGCAAACAATACATCAATCCAAGCACAATACACGACATCTGTAACGCAACGCTATCAGAAGAAAATGCTGGAGCTCCAACTACGGGGGTTCTTAGCACAACAAGACTACTACAGAAAGTCACTGAAGTACCGTGAAGCCAATAAAGTTCAAAATGAAGCGATCATCAAGAATACTTCACTACCGGAGTATTTGAAGATCACGAATAGTGAACGTTTCATGGAGATGACACGTAACAAGTTCTTTGAGTCGCTCTATGGTGATCAGTCTGTTCTAAAGAAAGGCATTGACCGTCTTAAGCAAAGTGCAAAAGAGTTCGTTGGCGGGATCTCTTTATCTCTAGACAACATTGACATGGCTTTGGATTCTGCTCAAAGTGGTAAAGAGCAAATCCAAGAAATGAACAAGATGCTAGTCGACATGGGTGAAGAACCCTTGACGGCTGCTGAGATGGCGGGTGCGACGGCTGCCAGTAGCGCGATCTCTTATTTCAGAGACATCGTTGCAAAGAGATTAAAGAATAAGACAGAACAGATGCCTCAGGTTAATGAGGGTCTATCTAAACTAGCCAGCATCTTAAAGAACCCAGCAGGCTCTATCTCTGAACTCCAAAAGAAAGACTGGTGGCAAGAGAACCTCAATGATCCGTCTAGTGCTAAAGGTAAGCTCACTAAAGCCGGTGACTTTATCTTAGAACACTTTAAAGACCGTGACCCTAGTCGTGAATTTGGTCGAGCTGAACTTGCGGGTGAGTTAGGTGGATTATCTTCCCCAGTGATGGGATTTGATAAAAAAGCACACATTTCACTTGTGGATGTCATTCCAGGTCACTTAGCCGCAATTCATCGTGAAATTGCGATGATGCGTACAGGGACAGAAGATGTTCCCTTACAGACCTATGACTTCCAGCGTGGTGAGTTTGTCTCAAAGAAACAACTTGCTTCACGGATTAAAGAATCACTTTCATCTGAAGTTCGTAAGAGCCAGCAAGGCTTTAAGCTTAATGAAGCCAGTGACTATATTCGTCAAGACCATTATCTTGATAACGATGAGGAAATTGAACTCAAGCGTTTCTTAAGCCGTTTGTCTCGTGTTAGCAATATTCAATATACCAAAGAAAATATTGAGAATACGAGCGCTTATGAGTCGTTATCCCCTTCTGTCAAGAGAGTGATCGATCGACAACTCTCCATGATGAGTGAAGGCGATACTAAAGAAGCAACCAGTCTAGCATTTACTAAACAGATCCAATCGATCCGTAAAGCGACCCCTTCTCTTGACAAGAATATCAATGAGTACATCCAAGCCGGTTACGGCGATGCACTTACTGAAACAGGGATCGTTAAAAGAACGGATAAAGGCAGCTTTAAGGTTGATGAAGAAGCCTATGCTAAATTCCTAGAAGAGGAAGGGATTGTTCGTTCTGACATCAATGTCAAACAAGCTATTCGTCAAATGAATCCGACCGAGCTTCTAAAGACTGTCTCGGAACGATTTAGAAAAACAAAGCCTTCTTCTTATCAACTCAATCCCTATCCTCGTATGGATGAGTCCTTTGTCCCTCAAGAACAAGGACTCTCGAAGAAGTGGTCGCCTCAAGAAGCCTTTGAAGGTTTCAAAAAGACTAAGTTGTATAATTGGTTCTATCAGCCAGGTAAGGGTGATAAAGAACCGCACTCTGGTCCCATGGCGCAAGAGGTTCGTAAGAACTTTGGTGAAGAAACTGCGCCTGAAGGAAAACGCATCGATCTTCAGTCCATAAATGGCGCTACGATGGCTGCCATCAAACACCTGGGTGATCAAGTCGATAAGCTCGGTAAGGGTGGTCGTAAGGTTACCAACGATGGATTACTGTATCAGATCCGTCAAGATACAGCTTCGATTGTCAAACTTCTCCATACTGAGTCTAAGCGTCTCGGAAAGAGTGTTCGTTCTAATCAAGGTAGCGAAGATCAAGATGAGCTTGGATCTAAGGACGATTATCGTTCTTTACTGACTTCGACCTTTAAGAATGTTCTTGATTTAGCCACACGAGTCAGTGGCGATGTTTACGGTGCCGCTTCTCGCGTCTTTACAGTTGGTAAGGATAAAGTTGCTAAGCCTGTGCTTGATTTTGTTACTCAGTCTTTTGAGAACAATAAGGGCGCAATTAAAGAAGGACTTAGTAGCCTCTTTGGAAAAGCAACAGCTTTAGCCGGGAGCGTACTCGAGATGGGTCAAAAGACCCTGACTGAATATCTTCCTGCTGGTTTTAAAGAACTAAAAAGTCTTGCTAAGAAAACCGCTGAAGGTCTTTCTAAGTTTATCAATAGCGCTAAGGATCTTTATCTTCCTGGCGACACTAAACCCGTCATTCAAGCTTTTAAATTAAAAGCAGGTTATTATTACGATTCAGCTACAGGTAAGGTCATTGAAACCATTGACCAACTTCTAGAAGCCAAAGAAAACATTGTTGATAAACTTGGTAATGTTATTCTAACAGCAGAAGACAAAGCGCAAGGTCTTTATGACCGTAAAGGCGAAAAGATTAAATCAACATTTATGACAGTTGTAAAAGGGACTCTTGGCGCAGCTTCTTACGTTAAAGACAAAATCACTTCAACTGTAAGTCAGCTGAAAGAAGGATCCGTTAAAACCTTTGGTCAGTTTAAAGACTTCATTAAAGATAAGTTCCAGGGCTTTGATGGGTTAGGAAAAGGCTTTAGAGGTCAATCTTACGAAGTTCTTGTCGATATTCGAGACATTCTCCTTGGAGATAAAGAAAGTGTCTTTGAACGATTGAAGAAGAAGCCAAAGGGTATTTCACCTTTGTCATCTGAAACACCTCAGATCATTGTTGAAAAAGTCCCTGATGCACCAGAATCTTCTTTGACAGATACACCTCAAGTTCAAGCACCTAGTACCTCTGGCCTTCTAGGCGGTATGATTGGTGCAGCAAAAGGACTGGGTGGAAAACTAGGTAGTCTTAAAGGTAAAATCCTTGGAAATGCTAAAGGCGCTATTGCTTCTACAGCGGCTACGGCAACTACAGCTGCCGCTACGGCAGGTAAAGGACTTCTTGGTAAAGGCTTAGGTCTTTTAAAAGGGATTGGTGGGGGGTTAGGCTCAGTCGCTTCAGGTCTAGGAGGTCTTCTAGGCTCAGCGACACCAACTCAAGATCCTCAATCGACGCCTAAAGAAAAACCACTTACAACACCAGCACAGCAAATCGTAGTTAAGAAAACAGGTGAAAAAGCCTGGAATGATAAAGATGGCGATGGTCGGCGCGATGGTAGTGTTGAAGAGCGTCAAGAGCGTCTTGAGGAACTGAAGCGCTCGCGTACTAAGCAAGGTGCAGAAGCAGACTTAAGCCTAAAGTATAAACAAGGAAATATCTTTGATAATCTCCTTGGTAAACTAGGTGGACTCTTCTCATTTTTGTCATCTGGTTTTAGTGGAGTGATGAGTCTTCTGGGTTCTGGCTTTACTAAACTGACAGGTCTGGGTGGGCTTCTCACAAAGTCGATCGGAAGCGCTGCAAGTCTAGCTAGTAGAGCGGTTACGACTTTAGGGTCCTTAGCTAAGGGCGCAGGTGGTCTATTAGGTTCTGCTAAAGCGGGATTAAGTGCTGTAGGTGGAAAGATTGCATCAGGAGTTGGTTCTGCTATCGGTGGTCTGAAAGGCCTATTTGGTGCAGGGTCAGCTGCTTCAGCAGCCTCAGGTGCTACAGGTCTAGCTTCAACGGCAGCAGGCGCTACTGGTACAGGTGCTAGTGCAGCAGGTGCAGGTGCTGCAGCAACTGGCGCTACAGCCGCTAAGACAGGACTTCTTGGTAAAGCAGCGGGTCTTTTTAATGCGGCTAAGACAGGTGTGACTGCGATTGGTTCTAAAGCAGCTAGTGTTGGTGGAACAGTCCTGAGAACGGGTTTGAAGTTTGGTGCGCGTTCTGCTGCCTTTATGGCAACTAAGGCTTTACCTGGCGCAATCATGGCGGGTGCTAAGTTAGCTGGTGCAGCTGTCACGTCTATTGCAGGTGCAGTTGCGACGCCTGTTGTCATTGGTGGCGCAGCGCTTGCTCTAGCAGGCTATGGCATCTATAAACTCTATCAGCGTGCTAAGCGTAATAACGCAAACGATTATGAAAGACTTCGTTTACGTCAATATGGTTTTGGTTACAATTCTGATGTTGATCAATATAACCATCACGTCTATGTGCTTGAAGAGTACTTGCAAGATGGCCGTCTAACGTATGAGAATGGTAAAGCATCCATCAACGAACGTCGTGTCAATCCTGAAGAGATTGCTGAAATCTTCAATATTGATAAGGACGATCAGGAGACAGGTGAGAAGTTTGCCTACTGGTATACGAATCGCTTTAAGCCTATTTTCCTGACACACATCACTGCGCTCTATGCTGTCGATGGTAAAAAGAAGCTCAGTGAAGTTAAAGACTTAGAGCCTTCTAAACTAATCAAGTATCTCGAAGCCACAGCACTTCCTGAAGGACCTTACGACGTCACAGTCAGTCCTTTAAAAGCTTTGTCTGAACTCAGCAATGAGAAGACAAAGATTAAAGAGTCGAATGATATCTTGATTTCTAACTTAAGAGGTGAATCCTCTAAAGGCTCTAAGGAAAACATCCTTCCTGAAAAGAAACAAGAAGAAGCAAAAGCACCTGATGCGCTATATAAGAGTAAGTCAGGGGCTTTCTTGGATTACATAACAGGTGGCACTTTTAAAGAGAAGGAACCTCTAAAAGAAGGTGAAAAGCAAAAAGACCTCTTAACCCTTATCAATGAGAAAAAAGCTCAGCAAGCTGGGCTTGGTACTCAAGCCTTAACAGGCGGTGAGACGGGTGAAGATGGTCCTCAGACTCAGCAATTAGGTCAAGCACCGACTACACAGAGTCTTAATAACTTAAGTGGCGCAAGCGCACCTAGTTCAGTCCCTGAAGCTGGAGGTGCACCTAAGACCGGTCAGGCAGGTAGCCAATACCTTCGACTGGGTAAGGGTGTTGAGATTGAGGGTAGTAACCCTGTCATGCTCAAGCACTTCTTAGGAATGGCTGAGGAATATGGGGAAAAGACTGGAAAGACGATCCAAGTTAATTCAGGCTACCGTTCTTATGAACGTCAAGCTGCACTTCATCGTCAGTTCCCGCAAAAGGCTGCCGCGCCAGGTCTCTCTCTGCATGAAAAGGGTATGGCGATTGATATTAATTCTTCAGATGCCAATGAACTTGAAAAACTTGGCTTAATGAAGAAGTATGGCTTTACTCGGCCAGTCGGGGGTGAACCTTGGCATATTGAACCTGCAGGTATTCAGAAGAACATTGCATTAGCTAGAGATAATGCGCGTGAAAGAGATGTCATGATTGCTGCGTCCTTGTATCGAGGAGGTGGTGGCTACGGCACAGTTCCAAATGCGACAAAGTATCGTCGTAATCACGATCTTGCAATGAGACTTCTAGAAGCTCCTGGTAAGCCTGCAGAAGAACCTAAGACTCAGATGGCCGATGGCTCGTCTACGATGACTCCCGGAACACCCTCTGGGTCAAAAGAGACGATTATGTCTGGCTCGAGTTCGGGTAGTGGTCGTATTGGTGGATATAATGATCGAAACCAATCTGGCAGTCCTGGATCTGTTTCGATGCCTGATGGTTCTGCAACTTCAATGAACCAACCAACCGGTGCTTTAAATCAACCTGCATCGAATGATGGCGCGCTAAATAAACAAAGTGCGACAAGTACTCAACTAAATATTACGCCAGATACTTCTACTACAGCGCAAGAAAAGATGCCCACAGAAGAACAACTGTGGAATCAAGCGCAAGAAGCTGAACCCCCGCCTAGTAGTGGTGTAGAAGGCACGCCAATGGGTCAAGCCTCTGGTAAGGGCGGCGATATCAAGAATGAGATCGCTAAGCATGCTAGGAAGGTGGGTGTTGATCCTTCTCTCATGCAAGCCTTTGCTGTGGTGGAATCGGACCTTAATCCAAATGCTAGAGCAAGCACTAGCACAGCCGCTGGACTTTATCAATTTATTCGATCAACTTGGCAAGAGCAAGTGGCTAAGTTTGGTTCGAAATACGGTCTTAAAGCCAATGCGTCTCCGTTTGATGTTGAAGCTGCGACACTTCTGGCTTCTGAGTACGTCAAACAGAACCAACGCTATATTAGTCGGGTGAAGCCAGATACGAACTTTACAGACCTTTACCTAACACACTTCTTAGGTCCGGGTGGTGCCAATAAGTTCTTGTCTCTTTCACCAGACACTATTGCAGCACAAGCACTTCCTCAAGCCGCATCGGCTAATAGAGGAATCTTTTATAGTAAGAGTGGACAACCTTTAACGGTTCGTGCTATCTATGAGAATCTTTCTAAGAAACTGAAAGATAAATCAACAAGCTACGGTGTTAATGTTAATGCTGGACAAGGACTTAAAGTATCAAGTGAAGGTCCTGGTCTTAAGCCGTCTGAAGGATCGAGTCCTCTGACAACACCTACAGGTGATCAGACACCTGCTTCGACTCAACAAGCCTCTATGCCTTCTAAGGGCGGACAAGGGCTCTCACTCCCAACACCGACCCAAAGCGCTGCAACAAGCGTCACGCCGAGCACATCTTCACGAGAGATGTATGCTTCAAGTAGTGGTGGTGTCTTCGTTGATAGTCGTGGTAGTTCTATGTTGGCTAGGGAGCGTCGAGAGTCTGGCGAATCCTTTACTGGCCCCAATATGGGGAATATTGAAACAGCACTCGATAAATCTGTTGGTATCCAACAAGACTCGCTTGCTGTGCTTAAAGACATCCTTGAAAATGTCAAAACTGAGAAAGTGGCTGAAATGCTGGCAGCAGCTCTTGCGACTGTCGCAAAGGCTTCTCAGGGTAATTCAGCAGACTCTCTTAAGGAACAGGATAATCGGAACATGGGGCGCACTGGTCGTGCCCAGCCGCCGTCCTTAGACATGTCTAGAAAAGTGATGTAATGCACAGAAGACGACCCCTCTCCAAGGGGTCGTCTTCTTGTGTACTCAAGGAGATTTCAATGTTTTCTTCATTAGTAAATTCAGTAACCTCTGCCATAGATCAGTTTAAAGGACAAGAAATTAGTCCTACTGACCACACCACCAGTGACTCTAATCCGCTTGATAAGACGTGGGCTAAGACTGCATTCATGGTCTCAGATGAAGACCTTGCCGATAGCACGGATATCAAGAATCGATATTGGAGTTCAGCCTCAGCTAAGTTCACTGACGGTCGTCTAGGATGCAATATTGGGATTAATCCTCGACCTCAATGGACTCGTTATTCAGATATTCGTGTTAAAGGACGTTTCAAGAATCGAGAAAATGTAAGTGTCAGTAATGTCAGTGGTAATTATGGCATGGGGCGCGCTTATAGTGAAGGGATTGATGATCCCGCTCAAAAGATCTTTTTGCGCTTTGGTGTACCTCAGTATAATTCACTTTCAACATTCTTACTTCGAGCCTTTGATCGAGAACAAACTATCTTAGCCAGAACGGGTCGTGCACCAACGGCTTTTTATACCCTTGGAAAAGTTGTCGGAACAGCAATCACCGCTGTCGCTTTTCCGTTATTGACAGTGACTGTAGCAGTAGGTAAAGCTGTGAGTTGGTTGATGGGGCGAGAAACGAGTAAGTTCTTTACTCTTAAGCCTACAATGCATCTTTACTGGAGCACGGTTAACCTTCTCGTCAATAACCATGCTGTCAATACTGGGATCTTTAAAAAGATCCTTGATGAAGAAGATAAGCAGTGTCTAGGAAAGCCTTATAAGCTCGATGAAGAGCAAATGAATGATCTGTCAAGACTAATGCCAGATGTCTTCAATGGCAATGGTTATTTTGACATCTATGCATTAGCCAATAAAGCTCAACGTATGGCTAATGAGCTTTTTATGACAGACTTTAAAATGCTCGATAACGGCACTTCGACAGATTTTGAAGGCTACCTAAGGCGAGATCATTCCGGGACAGGTGCACACACTACTCATGTATCGGATATTAAATCTCAACCTACATTAGCAGCTTTCTTTAATGAACTGTTGATGTTTGGAGATTACTATACAGCGCCTGATGGTGCTGAGGTTAAGCAAGATATTGATCCTCGTGTAGATCCCAATGCTCAAGATGGTAAACAGCGTACTGAAGGAGGCTATATTGATAGCTTTAAGAAGTACGCAGATGCCGAATGGCGAGATGGTTCTCAATTCGCCGTCTTTAGAGTTGACCATACAGGTTCAATCAGTGAGTCATTCGGAAACAGTGTTGCTGAGTCAGATCTTGCTCAAAAGTTAAATGGGATCTCGTCACAAGCGCGAGAAGCACGTTTCTCTTTTGCGGATGGGAATTTAGTTGGTGGTGCCATTGGTGAAGTTGCAGGTGCTCTCACTAACCTAGGCATGGGCGCGCTCGATGGCGTCACACTCGGCTTTGCAGGTCTTGTACCAGGTCTAGGGGGTTCAGGCTACATCGATATCCCCAAACACTGGCAAAGTTCCTCAGCGACCCTTCCAAGGGGTTCATATACGATTCAGTTGATCAGTCCGTACAATAATCCAATTTCTCGGATGATTAATATCTGGATTCCGTTCTATATGCTCCTAGCAGGCGCGATGCCGCGCTCTACAGGTAAGCAATCGTATACCTCACCATTCTACTGCCAGATCTATGACCGAGGTCGTCTCCAGTCCCGTCTAGCTATGATTGAATCTATCAGTATTACGCGAGGCACTTCTAATCTTCAATTTGATACACAAGGGCAGGCATTGGCTTTAGATGTGTCGGTGAATATTGTTGATCTATCAACCATTATGCACATGCCGATGTCTTCAGGGAAACTCCTTGAGACCGACATTACCATGGATGAAGATAATATTGCTGCCGACTACTTGAATGTTTTAGCGGGTATGGATATCTATAGTCAGATATATCCTTTCCCTAAAGCACAATTAAAGATGACAAAGAAGCTGCTTGCTGCTAAGCAGAAAGCGACTTCTCCGGCTTATCATGTTTCTTTATTTAAGAACTCCGTTGAAAACGGATTTATTAACGATATCACCTTAGGTGCATCGGGCGCATTGTCAGGTCTGATTCAAGCACCTATTACGGGAACTGCTGTATTTGAAGGCGAACGTTTCTAATGGTGATCACGGTGAGTACGCCAAAAGGCGTACTCACCGTGTATTCATCTCTTTATGCTCGCATCAAATACGCACCTAATAGAAAATCATCATCGTTAGACGGCGCATTATTTAAAGAACTCTGTCCAAAGCTTCGATCAGAAAGACGAGCACTGAAAGCATCAGATAAATCTGCTCGATTTCTTGAAGACTGAGCAATGCTAACACTTCCATCGAACTTACTTCTGTTCCAATTTTCATCTAAGAGCTCAGCACCACCCAGTGCTCGTTCAGCTAAATTAGACAAATTGGTTTCTTTAACATTGGAAGGTTTTTTAAAGTTATCAAAGAACCCACGAATACTGTCAGGGTTTGTTAAAAGCGGTGTAAGGCCGATAGAGCTCTTTGCCACATCAAGGAAGCCATTGGTATTACTGGATGACCCTAAAAGGCTCAGAAGACCTCCTGAGGCTCGAGAGAGCACATCCTTCGGCATGCCTTGAGAAAGTGCATTAAAAACACCACACATTCCAAGATTATAGCCGTAGCCTGACAAGGCCATAAGAGACTTTAAAAGGCTATTTAAATCCTTAAAGGAAGCGTTATATCCGCCACCAGTAAGTTTATTTAAAAGATCATTAAAAGAGCCTGCATCACATCCTGCTTTTCCACCACTTTGACCCAAGCTAATATCACCTGCGCCACAGTTCATAGAAAGATCAAAAGGCTTACCAGGTGTTCCATACCCTAATCCTTTATTCGAGCATTTATTTAACATGCTCTTTAAGGATTTCTGAAGACTTAAGTTCCCTCCGGTGATAGAAGAAAGAAAATCACCTAAAATTTCTGTCGGAAGAGAGGCTAAGTCAGTGATTTGAGAAGCTGCATCTTTAGCAAGACGAGAAGCTTGAGAAAACGCATTTGAAAGTGCTTCTTTACCTTGAAGGGCTTTTTGATTAGCAGAATCCAGTAAACTCTGTAATTGCGTATTTGGATCTTTTAAAGCGTTTGCAGGATCATTTAAGATCATGCTATCCATGTCAGCTTTAAACTTCGCGGTCGAGATATTTGTTTCTCGATCTAGTACGGTAAAGCGTTGTGCGCTAATGGCCATGATCTTTTCCTTTAAATAACCTATCACACAATCTTGCTTAAAGTAAAAAAGAAAAAAGATGACACATAGCTAGAGGCCAAAGCCTCTAGCTATGTGGTGTGCTTTAATTAAGCACGTGCTTCAACGAGCTCTTCACCCATTTGAGTTTCTTCAGTCGGCGAAACAACTTCAGCGTTCTCACTGACCACTTCATCCACAACTACTTCAGTCTCATCGTCAGCAGACTCAACAAAAATACCTTCATCTTCTTGAAGGGAGGCATTTTCAACCGAGACAGATTCTTCTTCACGAACCTGTTCAACGACTTCAGGCGCTTTTTCTTCCACTTCTTTCTTCGGCTTAAGCGTCGGTGTCGTCAACGCCTTAATTTCTTCAACGCTCAAGGTATTGCCATTTGGATTGAGCATCTTCAAAACACCCGAATAGATGTCTTGTGCATCCCGATCCATGAGATGCGAGAAATTCGGTTCACGTTCTTCTTTGAGCGCTTTACGAATTTCTTCAAATGCATTCACCACCCAAAGCGTATGCTCGAAGCGAACACGGATTCCGCTTTGGAGCGTCTTATAGGAATCAAACGGAAGTTCAGATTCGATCATCAGACGCGTGATGTCTTTGAAAGCCTTAATGCGAAGATACGCGGCATGCATGACAACTGCACGGAAGTTCGGAACACCGCTCTTGACCCCACCGCACGAATTAAACACAAAGCCACGCAGCTCCGGATTATTCAGAACACGGATATGGTCATTGGGCTGACGAGCACGCAAGAAGAACCACAGACTATTCATCGTCTTGAACGGTCCAAGCAACGGATGTTCAAAATTGCGAATATGGTCCATGTCCAGCATCTTACCCAGCGGAGTCTTACCATAACGGCTGATGTTGATGTGGTCAACGCCATCAGCTTCCCAACTCGATGCATTGGTCGGGATACGAGGCTGGAGACCACCCACAAGCGCGGAGCGCACAGTCATCAGTTGTTCACGAGGCGTTTTACGAGTATTTTGCATTTTAAGACTTTCCTTGTTGGATTTCAGCGTAGAGTTGAAGCGCCAGGTTATAAGCTCCTGAGGCTAGACTCAAATAGAGGATAAGGATCCACGTGTTGGCATTGAGAACCTTAGTAAGATTGTCTTTTGACATCTCTAAAGATCCCGCGATTGCTTTAGCAATAATGCTTGCAGACCCAAACTGGTACATCTCACGAACTTTGATGATTTCGTCGATGAGTTTAACCAAGGTATTCTGGGTCAATTCATCTGACGTCAAGATCAAAATTTGCACTCGTTCTGACAAAGACAGAACAAATTGCCGAATGATTGGATTTCCGGCAATGACCTCTCCCAATTCAAGAATAGTTTCTTGTGTTAAAAATCTGTAAAGACCTTTTACATTCAGACTTTCTATCCATGGAAGAACCTGTTTTTGCTCTTCGTCATTGAGAATTTCAAACTCAATGATAAAAGCTTCGATCATCAGTTCACGAAGTTTATTCTTCGTGTTCGGAATGCTCGTCTTTTGCACGCAAATAATCCTCCTCAAAATCATCAAGAAGAATGGTGTCTTCGTGACTGGTAATTCTTCGTGACTCATGCGTCAGAACAAGAGAGACTTCAACTTTTGTAATCGCTAAGAAAACAAGGCCTTTAATCCACGTCTTCCAAGTCATACTGGGTTTCAGAAGTTCCTTATTTAAACTTGCCCTTACTGCTGCACGATCTTTACGACTTCCTGTTAAACAGGCTTTATTGACATAACAAATCATCAGCTCATTATAGAGATCCGTTGTCATCCCCACTGACTTCATGATGTCCAAATAGAACTCAGAAAGAATCTTACCTTCCATGGTGATTTGGTTCATCACAACAACTTTATTGCAATAAAAGATTTTTCCTTCTTCATTGTGAAGTCTAAGACGAATCTCAAACTTCGAAACATAAAGAAATTCCAGACCTTTCAAAAAAGTCTTCCAGGTCATGCTTTTCTTCAAGAGCTCTTTACTCAAACTAACTCTAGAAGTCCCTTCTTTTCGATCAGGTAAGGATTCTGCTTTTTGGATGTATCTTGCCATCAAAGCTTCATAGCGATCAGGGGTGATCCCGAGGTTATGAAGAATTCTTTGAAATAGACGAGACAAAATACTCCCAACAGCACCCGACTTGATAATTGCCCCATAGGGCTGCTGTTTAGGTTTTCGACTCACCATCATAGCCTCTTTCTTTAGAAGAGCGTAGAAAGCTGTTCGTCATGTTTAGATGAAGACAGCTAGAGACCTTGACTCAGATCCATTAAGTTATTGATCAATGTCACGGCACGGTGTAGATTCGACTGCAATAAACCGGACTTATTAGGTTCGAGTTCTCTCCTTTCATATAAAGACAATAGATAGATTGCGCGATTGATAAAGCGTCGGTGGACTTCTTCAACATCCAAATACATGCCTTCTCTTGTCAAGTAAAACGATTGACGTCGTACACGACCCATAACAAAAGGACTCTTGGGTTTGTAGAAGCTATCATTTTCTAAACATTTTATGATACGCTCGATCTCTTCAAGATAAAGATCGATTGTAGGGAAGACTGTTTCGATGCTTCGGATATCTCGATAAACGTCTACACTCGGAACACCCACTGCTTTCAATCGCCTAATCGCTTCTTCATACGGTGTTAACGTCAAAGCTGACTGATTCCACCAATTGAAAGAACGGCTTTGCACTTTGCCTCCAGACAGATGCCACGTTCAGTCAACTAAGATGTACATGGCTTAAATACTACTCACTACAGGACACATACGAAATGCAATCTGAAAACTTAAATCACGAGCCTGAAATTCTTGATCGTCAGGATGATGGTGTTTTCTCACCTGAAGATAAACGCGTCTTAGATGAGAATCGACAGCTACGTCGTCGACTGATTTCACTTTTAACAGAAGGAGATAAGCTACCTGAAGATAAAAGTGATAAAGCCATGCTCATTAACTTGATGAATGGGCTCGATAGTGAGATCATCGGACGGACACGCCTGAAGGTAGCTGCTAAGGCGGATCAGAACACAACAAACCTTACATCACTTGTGGCGCAAGCCTTAATGCAATATCGACCCGATCAACATGAAGAAATATTACCACGTGTCTTAGAATTACCTTCAGAACTTAAAATTGATGACATGGTTCCGGGGGAAACTGATATTGGTAACATTGTAATTTCTATTGATGAAGTCAGTGAGTGATACTTTCAGACACAGACTAGCCATTTACGGCTAGTCTGTGTCTGTTTTTACATCACCCTTACTTTTAAGTCTATTCAGATCTACACAAAAAACATTAACAGGATAAAGTTGCAATTTAATAAACAGACCTGTATAGGTTTCAATGGCTGTAAAGACATCTTGACCTGAAAGTTTTTGTGCGGCTTCTTTTGACTTAACAAGACGAGGTCCAATCAGTGTTACTTGAGGACATTGTGTCTGTGTAAGGTTTTCATTTTGAGCATGGACTTCTAACCAATTCCAATACTCATACATCACCATGACTGCGTAGTTTTGTTTAACGTAACGCGGTGTGATCTCTTCAAGGGTTAAATACCCTACTTCAACATCAATGGTGTTTTTAGTGACAGCGCGAAGTCCTGCAACAATATACCTAACAGTTTCTTCTTCAAGCTGGTATGGATAAACATTTAAAAAGACTTTAGGTTGACGACGATAAGGGGAAGCAACTAATGCTTCCAATGTCTGCTTAGCAAAGAGATAGATCATCCTTGCTACTGGCGTCACCATGGCGTCTTTTAAAGTCAAGACATTACGTTTTTGATAAGCTTCTAAATACGAAGCCCTATCAATGCCTTCAAATTCATCATAGAGACGATCATAATACCCTGATGCAATCGCAACACGAGCTTGCTCTAAACCAAACGTATTTAAAGTTGCCGCACGTGTATCAAAGAGGGCATCAATATCAACATAGATCGTCGAAGCTTCAAAATCCATGACTGATTAAAGTGTATTTTTCAGCATAGCTGAGGTTAAGAACGTCTTAAGCGTGGCAGTAGACTGAACCCCACTTGCAAAATGAGATAAAGTCTTCATATTGGCGTGACCTGTTCTCATCAGAGAAGCATTTAACGCAGCACCCCCTCGCACATCACCACCCCGATACTTCATCAGTTCCACCATGGTGTTCTCAAGACCCATGGCGGCACAGACACGAAGTTCAGGATAAGAAATACTTGCACCCTTTGAATCCCCAGTTGGCTGACCTGTGAGCGTGTTAATTACTCGTTGGTTCTTAGGGATCGACATCTTCTTTGCTAGACGCTGAGAAGCCAGTCTAAAAGGGAGCTTAACGACCATATATTTAATAGGCGTTAGATAAGACGGTGTATCTTCGTCTCCCTTAATCCAAAGATGGTGAAAGAAAGAAATACCAAGTTTCTTTGCTACTTCAAAGTTACGCTCAAGGGAAAGCTTTGTCTTAGCAAAATTAGGAGCTGTCAATGTCAGCCACTTATCTCCATTCTTAATATCTTTCATATAAGCGTCAAACGCTTCATCAGACAGAGATTCTAAATACTTTTTGTATCGTGGCGTGTCAGCGTTGCCTGGAAGAATTGCTTCCAGGCTCTCAAGGATAAACGCTGTCGCCTTTTGGCGATTCCCAGACATTGTTTAGATCTCAACAGGAAGATTGAAGTTGACAATGGCAGGTAGAATGGTATTATCAAAAACACTTAACCATTCATCGGGACGAATTTCATAGATCAGCGCATAGCGTTGAACCAATGTGTCGTCTTGTGCCGTCATCAGCTGTGTTGAAAAATATCGATTCAGGTTATATTGCTGAGCGTGAGAGGGTTTTCCAATCGCTTCCTGAATAAAACGATTGTTATCAAACGCCAAAGGCAGTTTTTCAAGAAGACCTGCCTGTACCATTTTCTCTCGAACAATCCTAACCAAATCAAGTTCATCTTCTTGACGAGGCGCTTGGTACTGTTCCATGGGTCCACGCATGAACTCATTGAACTTCTCAATAGCTTTTGTATCCATTTTAAACAACCTTCTTTTTAAGGTATTCGGGCTTTACGGTTTTGTTATCTTTTTCTAACCAATACGGATGATATTCACCTTTGGCGACACGACACAGATCATAGGTGCTCAAAGGGAAACCAGGGTGTTGTTCATCATTAAGGGTGTGCCAAGAACGCGTATTCTCAAGCAACCAACTCCAGTCAAAGCCTTTTTCTTCAATGGCTTTTCGTAGTTCAGCAGGAGAAAGAAGCTCATCTTTAAGATGACGATGAAACTCTTCAAGTTGACACAGTTGACTGGTGATCTCCATAGCCCGCTGCAGTTTCTTATCTTCACGCAGCTTCTGCCTTACTGTCGTTCTAGACAGACCTACTTCAGGATAAAGTGCAAGACTATAATTTCGATCATTGCCTTCTAATCCATATCGATTTGACTTCTTGACATAATGGAACTCCGACAAAGAAGCCAGCACCCCTTCACTTTGAGAAACTAGAAGTTCAATCGAGAACCCCGAAGAACCATTTTTACCCCGAAGCTGCTTCATCGTTACAATGTTTAGATCGAGGTCACCAGCGACTTCATCACCTGGCTGATAGGGGTATTCAGGCGCTTTAGTGCCTTGATTAATAAAAGGGCGTGCAGAATGAATCAACCAGCAATTATGAAGAAGATAAAAGAAATTATTCGTTACGCCTTTAATGATCTCCCCACTTGACATGTGTTGAAGCTGTTTACGAGGCGGAGGCGTACCCGGACCCGAAGGCATGACGATTTCTTTACCGATATGAGCAGTAAAGAGAAAGTAGTTCATGCTAGCTGCAGCAAGTGTTGGCATCTCCATCAACATTCGAGACTTAGCAAGACCCTGACGCATGTAGATGGTGTTACCCGCAGACTCACCCAGTTCCGTCGTATCCATTGTCTTTTCAACATCAGCCGTGATGAAATGTGACAAGGAATCGATATCGTTAAACGTAGGTGTCATGACTTTCATCGGTGTGACACCATCGCGATCTAGATAAGCCGTTTCATATTTCAATGCTTTCTTGTCATCACGTTTATCTTTCAGATAACTCTTAACTGCACCAAACCATTCATTACCGGGATACACAGATTTATCCGTAATCTGCCATACCCCTTCCGTTAAAATGTCTCGGTCTTTAAAAACTTCAAAACTTTGAGACAGTTTAAGGTTTCGATCTTCGTGTGTGTTGATTTCTGTGTCGTACGTGCCGATATAAGTATCTGGAACGGTCGTGATGATACGACTCACCGCTGAAAGTTCCATAAACCGCATGATCGTGGTTTTAAAACAGTTACCGGGACCCACAATACCCGTAATGTTTCCAATGCCTCCTAAGAGCACACGTTGATCATGCGTACCCTTTACATACTGGGCAGTTGGGATATCCATCAAAGCGCCCGTATTGAGCATAAATTTAACCGGAGGAGGAAGACGAAGGGAGGGACGTTCCATGTTTGAAAACTACTCCTAGTGATTTTTCTACTATAGGGAGTGTGTCTCCCGCTATAGTATGAGTCCGGTTAGAGCGTTTTTGCTCTGCCTTTATAACGACGATGACAGGGATCATTCCCTCGTTTTCAAAAGATAAATCATTAAGGAACTTTGCCATGCTTTTAGCAAATGAAGAACTGACCCCTCCGAGCTATGAGCTCATGGTCAAGCGTCTGGCTGTTGAGTCTACCGTTGTTTCCAATGTTATTTCTGTCTTTAGGAATCTTCTGCCCAAGTCAGCAGAGATGATTCAGTCCTATATTCCGAATCTGACTAAGTTAGTTGATCCTGTTGAACAAAAACCAGCAATTACATCTAAGCTTCACAAAGACATCATTAAAGCACTTGATGGCTATAGTTTCTTAGTCTACGAGTCAACACTGGTTGCTGTGCCTGAGGGATTTAATGGAAAACTGATTCCTTATCTTCAACTACTTCTATCTTACGATAAGAAAATCATTGAAGATGGTCGTAAAGTTCTTGCTGACTACAATCTTCAGCTTTCGATGTTCTTGTCTAATGCAGACATCCGAATTTCTTTGAAATCTCACGCTGATACCTATAAACGTATCCGTAAAGAACGTGAAGATCGTCAGAAGCAGATCCAGCAATTCTTCGATTCCAAATTCTCAACGCTCTCTCGTCGTCCTTTAAATAAAGTCATTGATCGCTTTGCTGACCTTGATATCATTTTTACCTTAGGTGAAAAACTTGATCAATCTCGTAAAGGTCAAGATTACAAGGTTATTGCTTCAGATGTTCAGAAGACGACCGACTTACTTGCATTAATTAACCAGCGCATGGAGCAAGGCGATATTGCCAATGTCTCAGGCCAGACTGCAAAGAACCTGGCTGAGGGTGCTTATGAGGTTGCTAAGTATGTTGAAGCTATTGCGCTTTATGGTTACTATGTTGAAACTGCGGTTGGTTCGACAAACAACATCGCTGAAAGATCGGAAGAGCACACGTCTGAACTCCAGTCACGCCAATATCT
>ERZ761610.460-NODE-460-length-32922-cov-13.467581_pt1 | contig 32922 bp, 7 predicted proteins | sample MGYA00512164_ERZ761610 | MGnify/ENA primary metagenome ERZ761610 (study PRJEB28899, sample SAMN02850038) | bioreactor sludge metagenome | biome: EBPR Sludge; feature: EBPR Bioreactor; material: flocular biomat | place: Australia: Thorneside Wastwater Treatment...
TCCCTACACGACGCTCTTCCGATCTCCGCATTCAAGGTGGCGGTCGAGGTGTTGTTGACCGCAATTGGATCCTGCTCGGTGGCCGAGACGGTGGCAAGGTTCACAATGGTTCCTTTGTTCAAGACTGTTGTCGTCATGCTCAACGTTGCCGATTGGCCTACGGGTAAAGTTCCCACGGCCCATGTTCCGGCATTGTATGCACCTTGTGTGGCATTCGCCTGATCGAGACGAAGACCCGCCGGTAAAACATCCGCAACCGAAACAGCCGTCGCGGTATTCGGGCCATAGTTGGTGACTTTTACAGAGAACGTTACCCGATCTCCTTCGTTGGGTACGGCATTGTCTGTCGTTTTCACAACAGCCACATCTGCCGCCTGGAAAGCATTTACGCTCGCAACAGATGTGTTATTCACCAGAACCGGGTCTGGCTCGGTGGCGGATACAATAGCCGTATTGGTGATTTGTCCAGTTGCTGTTACCGTTGCGGCAATCGTGAGCGTGGTGCTTTGTCCTACCGGAAGCGTTCCGATATTCCACACACCAGCAGCATAGGTTCCTTGCCCTGCATTGGCTTGATAGAGCGACATGCCGGATGGGATGGGGTCCGCCACGCTTACATTGGTGGCCGTATTAGGTCCATTGTTCTTTACAGTTACGGTAAAGGCCACGCGGTCTCCCACTTTCGGGTCGAGTTTATCCACACTTTTGGTAACCGTCACATCAGCGGCTTGTGTGGCATTGATGGTTGCCGCAGACGTGTTGTTATTCAAGACCGGATCCAGCTCAGTAGCCGAGATCGTTGCCGTATTGGTAGTTTCACCTGTACTTGTGACACGCGCTGCAATTTGCAAGACCACTGATTGTCCCACTGGAAGCGCTCCGATATTCCACGTGCCACCTCCATAGGTTCCGGCAGTGGTATTCGCCTGTACCAATGTCACACCCGCAGGAATAACATCGGCCACTGTGACTGCCGAGGCCGCATTCGGACCAAAGTTCTGCGCTGTCACCGTAAAGTTAACGATATCCCCTACTTTTGGAACGAGGTTGTCCACTTGTTTGCGAACAGCCACATCCGCAGCTTGTGAGGCATTCAGGGCAGCACTGCTTTCGTTATTCACCATAATCGGGTCCGGCTCCGATGCCGATACAACCGCATTATTCATGAGCATACCCGTTGTATTCACCGTCACGGCCAATTGCAAGAGCACAATTTGCCCACTTGGTAAGGTTCCGATATTCCATGTGCCCGTAGCTGGATTAAAGGTTCCTTGTGTGGCGCTGGCCTTAATAAGACTAGTTCCTGTTGGGATCGGATTGCTCACGTTTACCCCGGAGGCATGGTTCGGACCAAAGTTTTGAACTGTTACCGAGAATGTTACGACATCCCCCACCTTGGGCGCAAGGTTGTTGGCGGTAGCCGCCACCCGGAGGTCTGCTGCTGTACTCACATTGACCGCTGAGGAGGACGTATTATTAGCCAACTCTGGATCGAACTGTGTGGCAGAAACGATCGCCGTATTCGTGAATCGTCCGTCTTGCTCCACCCGCATCGTCATTTCTAAGACCACACTTTGGCCAACGGGTAGGTTACCAATGTTCCACTCGCCTGCGGCATAGGTTCCTTGACTGGTATTGGATTGCAAGAGTGTCATGCCTGTCGGAACCACGTCATCCACCTTTACATTCGTAGCTGGGTTCGGGCCGTAGTTCGTCACCTTCACACGGAAAGTTACGCTTTCGGCAGTACGAACGGCAAGGCGATCCACCGTTTTTTCGACCGCCACATCTGCCGCCTGCGAGGCATTAATGGTGGCAGATGATTCATTATTCGCGGTTTGTGGATCCAATTCCGTGGCGGTTACAGTCGCCGTATTCGTCATGCGTCCGGTATTATTTATCCGAACCGTCAAGTTCATCGTCACAGCCTGACCAACGGGTAAGGTTCCGATCGTCCATTTGCCAGTGGCCGTATCATAAGCGCCTTGTGTGGTATTGTGTTGTACCAACGATATACCTGCTGGCAAAAGATCGGTTACGGAAACAGTCGTCGCAGGATTCGGGCCGTAATTCCGAACGGTTACGGTATAGTTCACGAGATCGCCTGTTTTCGGCGCATACACGTCTGCCGTTTTGGTAATCGCCACATCTGCGGCTTTCGAGGCATTCACCCAAGCCACCGATGTATTATTCGCTATTTGCGGATCACGTTCGGTGGCACTTACAACGGCGGTATTTTGGATAGCACCTGTGGTTCCCACTCGAACGGTAATGTTCAAGAGTGCCGATTGACCGACCTCCATTGTTCCGATTGTCCAGACATTTGCATTAAATGCACCTTGCGTGGCCGAAGCCTGCACCAATGTCACACCCGCTGGCACATTATCTGCTACTGAGACATTGGTGGCCGTATTTGGGCCATAGTTACGAACCAAAACGGTATAGGTAATCAGGTCGCCTTCTTTTGGTGCAAGATTATCCACCGTTTTTTGGACAGCCATGTCGGCAGCACGACTGGCATTGAGCGTAGCAACCGAAACATTATTAGCGGCCTGCGGATCAGGCTCGGTGGCCGAGGCATTCGCGGTATTGGTTATCGCCCCTTCGTTATCCACCCGAACCGTCATTTGCAAAGTAGCCGATTGGCCAACAGGCAATGCGCCCACCGTCCAGTTCCCACCTGTGTATGCCCCTTGTGTTGCCGCACTTTGCACCAACGTCAGGCCGGCAGGAACAGCATCTACCACCACTACATTGGTTGCGGGATTCGGGCCATGATTGGTGACGGTCACATTAAACGTTACCAAATCCGAAACCTTCGGCGCAAGATTGGAAACCGTTTTCCGCACGGCAATATCTGCCGCACGGCTGGCATTGAGCGTAGCCGTAGAGGTATTGTTTGCAGGAACCGGATCGGTCTCGGTCGCACTCACAACCGCAGTATTCGGGATGACACCCGTATTATTCACCCGTACTACCATCTGCATGATGGCACCCTGACCGACGGCGATGCTACCAATCGTCCACGTTCCTGTAGCATAAGTTCCTTGTGTAGCCGAAGCCTGCACCAACGTCGTTCCAGCTGGCACATTATCGGCCACAGAAACATTGGTCGCCGGATTTGGACCGTAGTTTCGAATCACTACCGAGTATGTTACCAGGTCGTCGGTTTTAGGTGCGAGGTTGTCTGCCGTTTTCACCACCACCACATCGGCTGCACGGGTCGCATTGACCGTTGCCGCCGATATATTATTGGCTATTTGTGGATCAGGCTCGGTAGCGGTAATCGTGGCCGTATTGACAATGGCCCCGGTATTATCCACCCGCGCCGCAATGGTCATCACCACCGATTGCCCAGCGGCTACCGATCCGATACTCCACGCACCTGTTCCCGCTACATACGTTCCTTGCGATGGGCTGGCCTGCACCAACGATAGGCCCGCCGGAAGGGCATCCGTTACGACGACACTGGTGGCATTGTTCGGACCATGATTTTGTGCTGTAATCGTGAAATAGACCACATCGCCGGCTTTGGGATCCACTTTATCCACCGTTTTCAGGACGGCCATATCTGCCGCTTGCGAGGCATTAACGGAGGCCGAAGAAGTATTATTAGACGGAACAGGATCGCTTTCTAGTGCCGTGATGGTGGCCGTATTGGTGATTATACCTGTTTGCTCCACTCGTGCAGCGATATTCATGACCACCGATTGTCCCGCAGCGAGTGGCCCAATGGTCCATTTGCCATTGGCTGGCGTATAGGTTCCGACCGATGTATTGGCCTGCACCAACGTGAGGCCAGACGGAACCACATCCGTTACCTGCACACCAGAAGCAGCATTGGGGCCATAGTTTGTAGCGACCACCGTAAAGTTGACCACATCGCCCGTCTTGGGTGCCAACTGATCTACGGTTTTTCGGACAGCTACATCGGCGGTTTGCGAGGCATTCACGGTAGCCGAGGACGTATTATTAGCGGGAATCGGATCGGTCTCGGTGGCGGTAACAGTAGCACGGTTCGTAAAGATGCCTTCGCCCTCCACTTTAACAGTTAATGTGAGGGTACTAGATTGTCCAACGGCCAAGGTTCCGATGTTCCAAACGCCCGTTGCTCCGGCATAGGTTCCTTGTGTGGCATTGCTTTGCACCAGCGTCAGACCAGATGGTAAGAGGTCTTGTGCTGCCACATTGTTGGCCGTATTCGGACCATAGTTGGTGACTTTAACCGTAAAGTTGACCGTATCTCCGGCTTTTGGTGCCGCCTGATCCACCGTCTTCACCACCGCCACATCGGCTGCCGTACTTGCATTTACAATAGCAGAAGACGTATTGTTGGACGGGATCGGATCGGGTTGGGTGGCAGCCACAATTGCGGTATTGGTAATGGCTCCGGTATTGTTCACCAATGCCGTCAATGTAAGGGTTTCACTTTGTCCGACTGGCAAGTTTCCAATGGTCCAAACACCTGTTGCATAAGCACCACGTGTGGCCGAGGCATTTTGGAAAGTTAACCCGGCAGGTAAGACATCATCTACCGCAACGGCGGTTGCATTATTGGGACCATGATTGGTCACCAAAACCGTAAAGCTAATTTGCTCGCCTGTTCTTGGAGCCAATTTGTCTAATGTTTTATAGACGGCCAAATCTGCGGTTTGTGTACCGTTGATCGTAGCTGATGACGTATTATTGGCTGTAATCGGATCTGTTTCGGTAGCCGATACGGTTGCCGTATTGGTAATGCGCCCGATATTATCCACCTTCACCGCCAATTGCAAGACAGCGCCTTGTCCAACGGCCAATGTACCGATATTCCAATTTCCGGCGGTATAGATTCCTTGTGTGGCATTGCCTTGTAACAAGGTGATACCAGCCGGAAGCACATCATCCACCGCCACATTGGTGGCCACATTCGGACCATAGTTACGCACCGTTACGGTAAAGTGAACCGTATCGCCCGTTTTGGGGGTCAGGTTATCCACCGTTTTGGCGAGGCCCACATCGGCGGCTTTGATGGCATTGATTGTCACAACCGAGGTATTGTTTGCTGTTTGCGGGTCTGGCTCGGTACCACTCACGACAGCAGTATTCATCACTGTACCCGTCGTGGTGACGGTAGCCACATAGCGTAACAAGGCCGATTGCCCCACCGGAATGGTTCCGACCGTCCAGACATTTGTATTAAACGTGCCTTGTGTGGCCGAGGACTGCACGAGCGTGGTTCCTGCCGGAACGTTATCCGCTATACTTACGTTTGTCGCTACATTCGGGCCATGATTGGTCACAACAACGGTATAGGTAATATTATCGCCTGTTTTTGGAACGAGGTTATCTACCGTTTTCGTGACGGCCAAGTCTGCTGCCCGTGTTGCATTTGTGGTTGCAGACGAGGAGTTATTGGCCAAGATCGGATCGGGTTCGGTCGAGATTACGGTGGCAGTATTCGTTACCAAGCCCGTATTTTCGACACGTAACGCAATCACCATTTGGGCGGCTTGTCCGACGGCTAAAGTTCCAACCCCCCATTGACTGTTTCCGGTGTTATATGTGCCTTGCGAGGTACTCGTGTTCAAGAGCGTCATGCCAGTTGGGATCACATCTGTCACCGCAATGCCCGTTGCCGTATTCGGGCCATGATTCCAGACGGTGACGGTGTAATGAATGGTATCCCCCGTCTTAGGCGTGAGGTTATCCACTGTTTTGACCACTGCAACATCCACCGCCAAACTCACATTGACTGTTGCAGAAGAAACATTATTCGCCGAAATCGGATCGGGTTCAGTGGCGGTTGCCGTGGCGGTATTGGTAATCGGCCCGACCGTATTTACGGTTGCTATAATTTGCAACAACACACTTTGTCCATTCGGAACCGACCCTACGCTCCAAACACCTGTTGCTGCACTATACGTTCCACGTGAGGCCGAGGCATTTACAAACGTCATACCAGCCGGAATGGCATCGGCTACTGTCACATTGGTGGCGTCGTTCGGACCATTGTTTTTCAGTGCGATGGTAAACGTCACACGGTCTCCCATTTTAGGAGCAAGTGCATCTACCGTTTTGCGGATTTCCAGATCGGCACTGGTGACAGAGCGAATGGTGGCCACAGAGGTATTGTTTGCCGGAATCGGATCAGGCTCTGTACCACTTATGATGGCGGTTGTCGTAATGGCGCCCGTTTGTCCAACTGTAGTCGTTATTAACAAGGTCTCGGCTTGTCCCGCCGCCAAAGCACCAATAGTCCATTGTCCGTTTTGGTATTGACCGCGGGTACTTGTTGCGGAAACGAATGTAAGACCAGCCGGAAGCAGATCCGCAACAGCCACATTGGTCGCATCGTTCGGGCCATTATTGCGGGCTAAGACGGTATAAGTCACACGATCCCCTGTGTTGGGAGCGAGGTTATCTACGGTATTATAGACCGCCAAATCGGTAGCACGGTTTGCATTGATGGTTGCCTGTGACGTATTGTTGGCCGTCACAGGATCGGTCTCGGTCGCCGAGGCAATGGCTGTATTAACGATGGTTCCAGTATTTGTGACCTTTGCCGCAATATTCATCACCGCTATTTGACCTACAGGCAGCGCCCCAATCGTCCATACGCCTGTATTCGAGGCATAGGCTCCTTGTGTGGCACTGGTTTGTATCAGCGAAAGGCCAGCAGGCAAAGTATCGTTCACCTGAACATTGGTCGCGGGATTCGGGCCGTTGTTCCGAACCGTAACAGTAAAGGAGATCACGTCATCGGTCTTGGGTACAAGGTTCGATACAGTTTTCGTGACACCAATATCCGCAGCTTTCGTCGCATTCACTGTTGCAGAAGACGCATTGTTGGCATTCAGAGGATCCGGCTCGGAGGCCGTTACGGTAGCATTATTGGTAATGGTTCCGGTATTATCCACCCGCGCCGCTATTTGTAGGGTAGCAGACTGTCCGACGGCAAGCGTTCCGATACTCCACTGACCATTTCCGGCAGTATAAGTGCCTTGCGTGGTATTGGCTTGTAAATATGTCAAGCCCGCCGGAATCAGGTCGGTAGCAATTACCTGATTCGCGATATTCGGGCCGTGATTCGTTACGCGAACCGTATAATTGATGGTATCACCTGTTTTAGGCGTAAGATTATCCACCGTTTTCACGACGGCCATATCGGCGGCAACAGTGGCATTCAGGGTAGCAGCCGATGTATTATTGCCTGTGATCGGATCCGCTTCGGTCGCCGACGCAACAGCGGTATTAGTAATCGGGCCAACAGAGGTTATTCGGGTAGCCAACTGCATCACGGCGGTTTGTCCGACGGCCAGTGTCCCAACGTTCCATGCGCCTGCATTGAACGTTCCCTGCGACGGTGAAGCCTGAACAAGAGCAAGGCTGGCAGTTGGAATCAAATCAAACACATTTACACCCGTCGCCACATTAGGACCAAGGTTTTGCACTGTGAGGGTCCACGTAACGATGTCATTTTGTTTCGGAACCAAGTTATCCACCATTTTGGTCATCACCAAGTCGGCTGTGCGGGTTCCATTAATGGTTGCCTGAGAGACATTATTTGCCGAAATCGGGTCAAATTCATTGGCAGAGACCGATGCCACATTGGTAATGGCTCCCGTCGCATCTACCCGAGCGGCAATTTGGAGTGTGGCACTACGTCCGGCCAATATCGTTCCAACCGCCCAATTTCCATTGGTCATACTGCCTTGAGTAACGCTCGTTTGTTGGAGGGTAAGCCCTGCCGGTAGGACATCATTTAGATTCACCAACGTGGCGGTATTGGGGCCATAATTCCGCAGATTTACTGTAAATGTTACCACGTCACCAACTTTTGGGGTTAGGTTGCTAACCGATTTTATCACTTCGAGGTCTGCAGCAATAGAGGCATTCAACGTGGCATAGGAACTGTTGTTAGACGGAATAGGATCGGCCTCGTCTGCCGAAACAATGGCGGTATTGATGATTGTTCCACTTGCAGCTACGGTTCCAACCACCTGCATCACCTCGGCTTGTCCAATACCCAATTGCCCAATAGTCCAGATCCCTCCTGCATAACTACCACGTGTGGTCGTTGCTACGACGGGTTGCATACTGGCCGGGAAGAGATCGGTTACGGATACATTGTTGGCTATGTTTGGCCCAAAGTTTCTTACAGTTACAGTAAACGTGACTTTTTCTCCGACGTTTGGCGTGAGTTTATCCGACGTTTTATAAACAGCTACATCTGCGGCGCGACTGGCATTCAGCACCGAGACCGACGTATTGTTGCCTGTTTGCGGATCGGTCTCGTTTGCCGTAACGGTGACGGTATTGGTGAACGTTCCCGCTGCACTGATTCGAATGGCCAAATTCATGGTGACGGATTGATTCACTGGAATCGTTCCAATAGTCCAGAGGCCCGTAGCTGGTGCAAATGCGCCTTGTGTAGTGGCATGGGTCACGAGTGCCATTCCCGTCGGGAGAACGTCCGTCAAACGCACGTTGGTTGCGATATTCGGGCCATAATTGGTTACACGAACCGTGTAGTTCACGATGTCGTCCACCTTGGGTGTTAGGTTATCCACCCATTTCGCAACCGCGACATCTGCCGTATTGGTTCCGTTAATCATGGCCGTAGAGGAATTGTTCGTAGTCACGGGGTCTGTCTCCATGGCGCTTACTGTAGCGGTGTTCGAGAGAGGGCCAGTAGCCGTCACCCGTGCGGTCATCATCATAACTACCGTCTGGCCGGAGGGCATATTACCAATGCTCCAGCGTCCGGTAGCAGCATCATAGCTGCCTTGTGTGACACTGGATTGTTGCAACGTTAAACCGGCGGGCAAGGTATCGTTCACCAATACCGTGGTCGCAGGACTTGGGCCGTAGTTGGAAACTTGTACCGTAAACGTAACAATGTCGTCTAACTTTGGCGATAGGTTGGAAACGGTCTTACGAACGGACACATCCGCCCGAATGCCAGATGTAATAATGGCGTTAGAGGTATTGTTATTTGCTACGGGGTCAGGTTCCGTTTGGGCGGTCACACTGGCAGTATTGGTGATCGAGCCAGAAGCATCCACCCGAGCGGAAAGAGTCAAGGTGACTGACTGACCTACAGGCAATGTTCCGATCGTCCAAATGCCAGTTCCAGAAGCAAAGGTTCCTTGCGAAGTCGTTGCATTTTGAAGTGTCAGACCCGCAGGTAGTTGATCCGTCACCGCCAATCCAGTGGCATTGTTTGGGCCATTATTCCGCACCGTCACAGTGTAAACAACGGTTTCTCCCACGATAGGCGTGGCCTTATCTATTGTCTTCGAGACTTGCACATCAGCCCGGATGGAACCATTAATCGAGGCTGCCGAAGTATTGTTGGAGGCAATCGGATCAGGTTGATCACTCGCCGTGACAGAAGCCGTATTAACGATGCTTCCGGTATTATCCACACGCGCCGCCAATTGTAGGGTAACGGTTTGTCCATTAGCAACCGCACCAACCGTCCACGTTCCGCTGGCCGCTGTATAAGTTCCTTGACTTGGGCTGGCCTGAATGAGTGTGAGGCCATTGGGCACAAGGTCGGCTACAATTATCCCTGTTGCATTGTTCGGGCCATTGTTGCGGAGTGTCACGGTATAGGTGATAGTATCCCCAGACTTCGGTGCCAAATTATCCACTGTTTTGGCAAGCGCCAGATCCGCTGCTGTTGCAGCATTGATGGTCGCAGTGGTGGCATTATTCGCCGTTTGAGGGTCGGGTTCAGGCGTATTTGAAATCGTAGCTGAATTCACGATGACGCCATTGTTCGTGACATTGGCTACAATGTTCAGCGTTTCGGATTGACCCGAGGCGAGTACACCGATACTCCACAAGCCAGTTGCGGCGGCATAGGTGCCCCTTGTTGCAGAAGAGGACACAAAGGTCAATCCGGCCGGAAGCAAATCTGTTACACTAACCGCACTGGCCGTATTGGGGCCAAAATTGCGGGCTGTAAGCGTAAACGTGACCCGCTCACCTGTATTTGGGGCTAATTTATCCACTGTTTTATACAAGGCTACATCTGCACCACGGGTGGCATTAATCGTAGCCGAAGAAGTATTGTTGGCCGATACAGGGTCGGGTTCTGATGGATTTGCCACCAAGGCCGTATTGGTAATCTGCGCCGCCTGATCTACCTGTGCCGCCAATTGTAATACGGCACTTTGCCCAACAGGTAAGACACCTACGGCCCAAACACCTGAAGCATAACTTCCTTGCGTTGCATTCGCCTGACGAAGGGTGAGGCCAGCAGGTAATAAATCCATGACCGAAACCGTCGTCGCAGGATTAGGCCCATGATTGGTGACAGTTATATTGTATGTAACCACATCACCTAATATTGGGGTTAGGTTACTTACTGTTTTTGATACCGAAAGATCTGCCGCCCGTGTGGCATTTAGGGTAGCCGTAGAAGTATTGTTGGCCGATACAGGATCTGGTTCGGTTGCAGAAACCGTTGCCGTGTTAACAATCGTTCCGGTTTGGTTCACCGAGGCTGTCAGTTGCAAAAGAACTTTTTGACCGACTGGCAAATTCCCAACCGTCCAAGTGGAGCCTGTAAATGTACCCTGGGTTGCATTTGCCTGTAGCAATGTCAAAGCCGACGGAATGGCATCCGTAACCGAAACCGCTGTCGCAGGATTAGGCCCATAATTGGTCACCTCGATAGCGAAGACAACCGTATCTCCTGTTTTAGGCGCAGCATTATTAACCGCCTTCGCAATAGAGACATCGGCTGCACGGCTGGCATTAATCGCGGCGGTTGACGTATTGTTTGCCGCTACAGGATCCGGTTCGGGCGTATTGGCGATGGTTGCCGCATTGGTAATCGTTCCGGTATTTTCCACACGAGCCGCCAATTGCAAGACCGCCAATTGTCCAACAGGCAAATTACCTACCGTCCAAATACCTGTTCCAGATGCAAACGTACCTTGTGTGGCATTGGCTTGTACGAGTGTCAACCCTGCCGGAAGTACATCTGTAACAGCAACAGCACTGGCTGAATTCGGGCCATGGTTTCTGGCTGTTACCGTAAAAAGAACTGTATCTCCGGTTTTTGGATCTAATTTATCCACCCCTTTGGCAACCGACACATCGGCAGCACGGGTCGCATTAATGGTCGCCGCCGAGGTATTGTTTCCGGATACAGGATCGGTTTCGGGGGTATTGGAAACCGAAGCGGTGTTGGTTATTTGGGTTGCGGTCAGGACGGTAGCCGTGATAACCATCGTCGCCGACTGGCCCACTGGCAAGGTTCCAATTGTCCAGACATTTGCGGCATAATTGCCCGTTGTGGTATTTACCTGTGCAAGTGTAAGGCCCGCTGGTAGAATATCATTCAGCGTAACTGCCGAGGCGACATTCGGCCCATTATTCTGTACCGTCACCGTAAAGTTAACCGTGTCTCCTTGTTTCGGAGCAGCATTGTCCACCGTCTTTCTCACTGAGAGGTCCGCTCCTTGGGTCGCATTGATCGTAGCAGAAGCAGTATTGTTGATTGTGAGCGGATCTGGTTCCGACGGATTGTTTACGGTGGCCAAATTCGTGATTTGGCCCAGATTGTTCACACGGGCGGCGATTTGCCAAACAGCGGCTTGTCCTACGTTCAAGGTCCCAACTGTCCACGTACTTCCTACAACACTTCCTTGTGAGACATTTCCTTGAACTAAGGTTAGACCCGCTGGTAAGGCATCCAATACCGATACGCTTGTGGCCGGATTCGGTCCGTAGTTCCGAACGGTGACCGTAAAGTTCACCACGTCACCCGTTTTCGGCACGAGTTGGTCCACCGTCTTGACAATGGCCACATCCGCTGCACGGCTGGCATTAATCGAGGCCGAAGAAGTATTATTTGCAGAGATTGGGTCTGGCTCGGCAAGGTTTACAACGGTGGCCGTATTGGTAATCGTCCCCGTATTTTCCACTCGAACCGCCAACTGCATCGTCGCAGATTGACCAACATTTAGCGTTCCGACAGACCATGTTCCGCTTGCTGGTACAAAGCTACCGCGTGTGGTATTAGACTGTAACAAGGTTACTCCTACGGGCAATACATCTGTCACGGTTACAGTTGTCGCCGGATTCGGGCCGTCGTTACGAACAAGCACGCTAAACACGACGGTATCGCCCGTTTTAGGATCTAATTTATCCACCATTTTCGCAACCGAAACATCCGCCGCACGACTTACATTAATGCCCGCAGAAGATGTATTATTTACCGAAACAGGATCCGTCTCAGTAGCCGCTGTAATGGTGGCCGTATTGGTAATTGCGCCCGTATTGTCCACCCGTGCTGCAATTTGAAGGATGGCCATTTGGTTTACCGGAAGTGAGCTGAGCGCCCAACGACCTGTTCCAGCGGTATAAGTTCCGGTCGTGGCGTTTGCCTGAAGGAGGGTTAGCCCTGCCGGAAGCAAATCGGTCACTTCAATTCCCGTAGCGGTATTCGGGCCATTATTGCGGAGCGTTACAGTGAAGACCACCGTATCTCCAGTTTTCGGGTCTAGTTTATCCACCGTTTTTTGTACCGAAAGATCAGCTCCTACGGAACTATTCACCGCTGCCGAGGACGTGTTGTTGGCCGCTTGCGGGTCTGGCTCATTCGCCGAGAGGATACTCGCCGTATTTGTCAAAACGCCCGTTCCGGTAACCCGTGCCGTCAGGTTGAGGGTTACTTGCTGACCTGTGGGCAGGCTGCCAATCGTCCAGACACCTGTCCCACTCGCATAACTGCCTTGTGTGGCGTTAGACTGAACCAAGGTTAAGCCTGTCGGAAGCAGTTCACTCACCGCAACGCCCGTTGCATTGTTCGGACCATTGTTCGTTACCCGAATGGCAAACACGACCGTATCTCCTTGTTTCGGCGCAGCATTATCCACCGTCTTAGCAACCGAAAGATCCGCCGACGTGGAGGCATTCAGGGTTGCAGCAGACGTATTGTTCGCTGGAATCGGATCGGGTTCCGTTGGATTGGAGACCACAGCCGTATTGGTAATGATTCCCGTACTGCCTACCGTCGCAGAGATTTGTAGGGTTTCCGATTGACCAACCGCCAAAGCTCCAATAATCCACGTATTTGCAGCAAATACTCCACGTGTAGCCGTTGTGTTTGTCATCGTAAGACCAGCCGGAAGCGCATCCGCTACGCTAACCGTTGTGGCATTATTTGGGCCAAAGTTACGTACCGTAACCGTGAATACAACGGTTTCCCCTGTGCGCGGCGTGAGTTTATCAACCGTTTTATAGACCGCAAGGTCTGCACCACGACTAACATTAATCGAGGCCGACGAGCTGTTATTCGCTGTTTGAGGATCTGGTTCATTCGCAGCCGTAATGCTAGACGAATTTGTGATGGTTCCGGTTGTATTCGCCGTTGTTGTAATCGTCAGCAAGGCCGATTGGCCCACTGGAAGGCTACCAACCGTCCAAAGCCCTGTTGCAGAGACGTAACTACCTTGTGTAGCATTGCTCTGAACCAACGTTACTCCACCCGGAATCATGTCGGTAACCATAACCCCTGTTGCGGTATTCGGGCCGTAGTTCGTTACGCGGACGGTATAGGTTACGTTATCTCCCGTCTTTGGTGCAAGGTTATCCACCGTCTTCATAAGTGCCACATCTGCGGCTCGGCTGGCATTAATCGAAACCGAAGAACTATTATTGCCTGCTACCGGATCGGTCTCGGTTCCAGATACGGTAGCCTGATTTGTGATTTGACCCGTATTCCCAACCGTCGCCGTGAGGGTCAACATCACCGACTGGCCCACCGGAAGGCTACCAATCGTCCAAGTATTTCCTGCATATGTCCCTTGTGTGGTATTGGCCTGAACCAAGGCTAAGCCCGCCGGAAGGGCATCCGCTACCGTTACATTGCTGGCACTATTCGGGCCATGATTCATCACCATTACCGTAAATGTTACATTATCGCCTGTCTTTGGAGTGATGTTATCTACGGTTTTGCGTACCGATAGATCAGCACGATTGGTAGCATTCAACGACACCACCGACGTGTTATTCGCCATCACCGGATCGGTCTCGGTGGCACTGGCAACCGCCGTATTGGTAATTCCACCTGCCGCCTGAACGGTTGTGGCATACACCAACGTCGCAGTCTGGCCTACTGGAAGTGTATTCACCGTCCAAACATTACCATTATAAGTACCTTGAGAAGTGGTCTGACTGATCATCGTGACGTTACTCGGAACGTTATCCGCTACACTCACATTCGTTGCATTATTCGGGCCATTATTTGTTACTGTAACCGTATAAACAATTGTATCCCCTACTTTCGGATTTAAGTTGTCCACTGTTTTATTCACCGAAAGGTCTGCCGAACGGCTCGCATTGAGCGTGGCAATCGAGGTATTATTTGCCGACTGTGGATCGGTCTCCGTCGCCGAGATTGTCGCGGTATTGTTGATTGTACCCGTATTCCCGACCGTCGCCGAGAGCATCATCACCACCGATTGCCCAACTGGCAGGCTTCCGATATTCCAAATACCGCCCGAATATGTGCCTTGTGTGGTACTGGCATTGACCAGCGTTAGACCCACTGGAACACTATCCGTCACGTTCACATTGGTTGCAGTGTTTGGGCCATGATTCGTCGCTATTACCGTAAACGTAACCGTTTCCCCGACAATAGGCGTGAGTTTATCCACCGTCTTACGTACCGAAACATCTGCCGAACGGCTCGCATTCACCGAGGCGCGGCTTGTGTTGTTCGCATTCACCGGATCGAAGATGGAAGACGAAACCGTGGCCGTATTCGTTATTGTGCCTGTTGCATTGACCGTACCCGTGATCTGTAATGTGGCCGATTGACCCACCGGAAGCGAGGTGATTGTCCAGTTACTGCCATCGTAAGTTCCGGTAGATACATTATACACCGCTCCTGTCAAAGCTCCCGGAACCGTGTCTGTGACATTAACACTGGTAGCCGTATTAGGACCAAAGTTGTGTAAGACGACGCTATAAGTGACCGTTTCCCCCACCACGGCCGTCAGTTTATCCACCGTTTTTTGTACCGAGAGATCAGCCATTTGAACACCCGCGTTGATCGCTGCACTCGCCGTGTTGTTTGCCGTCTGTGGATCGGTCTCTGTCGCACTCGCCGTAACGATATTTACACCACCGCCCAATGTATTGACCGTTGCCAGAATCTGCATGACTGCCGTTTGACCAACGGCCAACGTGCCAACATTCCATGTGGAGCCGCCAAACGTGCCCTGCGATGGGCTGGCCTGCGTGAGGGTAGTGGTGGAAGGCAAGACATCTTGCACACGTACACTATTGGCAACCGAAGGTCCGGCATTATGAACTGTTACTACATAACTAATGATATCACCTACTTTCGGTGTAAGATTATCCACCGTCTTGCTGACCGATAGATCGGCGGCACGGATGGAATTAAGCGAGGCCGAAGAAGTGTTATTCGCCGTAATCGGATCGCTTTCTGTAACAGATTCTACTTGGGCAGTATTGGTAATCGTACCATTGGTCGTGACCGTTCCGCTGAGCGTCAGCATGACAGATTGGCCCACCGGAAGGCTACCAATCGTCCAAAGACCACCGGCATACGTTCCACGAGAAGGATTCGCCTGAACCAACGTGATGCCACCGGGTACATTGTCCCGAATCACCAAATTGGTCGCCGTATTTGGTCCAAAATTTTGTACCGTAACCGTAAACGTCACCAAGTCACCTATCTGTGGCGATACATTATTTACCGTTTTGGTTACGGCAATATCTGCACCTTGCGTGGCATTCAGCACGGCGGTCGAGGTATTGTTAGAAGATACAGGATCGGTCTCATTCAGTGCTGTAACGATAGCCGTATTGGTGATACTGCCACTTGTAGAGGTTACACGGGCCGCAATTTGCAAGACCACCGCCTGGCCTGCCGGAAGCGTACCGATGCTCCAATCCCCGGAGCCTGATACATAACCACCTTGTGTGGCTGTAGCATTGAGATACTGGACGCCTGTGGGCAGGAGGTCCCGAACCGTAAGACCCGTGGCTTGTGCTGGGCCGTTGTTCCGTACCGTAACGGTATAGGTGACCACCTCGCTGGTATTGGCCGTAAGTTTGTCTAATGTCTTGGCAACCGAGATGTCCGCATTATTACCCGCATTTACCGATGCCGAGGAACTATTGTTGGACGAGACCGGATCCGTGGTAGTAGTATTTACTGCTGCCGTGTTCACAATCGAGCCAGAACCTACCACACGAGCAGTAAGTGTAAGGGTCTCGGTTTGGCCTGTCACCATATCGCCCAACGTCCAGAGATGTGGCAATGCACCAGAATTATAGGTTCCCCGCGTTACGTTTGCTTGTAATAAGGTAAGTTGTGTGGTGCCCGGGAAGATATCGGTGACCGTGACGGCAGTGGCCGTATTGGGGCCATTGTTACGAACCGTTACTGTAAATGTGACCGTTTCGCCTGTCGTCGGTGCCGCTTTATCAACGGTCTTGATAATTTGCATGTCTGCGCCTGTGGCAGCATTAATCGTAGCCATCGCCACATCATTGGCCGAAATCGGATCTGCGGGCGTTGTGGCCGTGCGAGTCACCGTATTGGTCAATGCACCCGCCGTCAGTATCCGCGCCGCAATCTGAAGTGTGGCGGTCTGACCAACCGTGAGAGCACCTACGTCCCAAAGACCGGAACCATTGTTGTACGTCCCGACCGATGGACTGGCGGTAACAATTGTAAAGTTAGCACTTGGCAGAAGGTCGGTAAGACGTACCACCGACGCATCATTGGGGCCATTATTTCTGGCAGTTACTGTAAAGGTGACCACTTCATTCGTATTCACCACCAATTTATCTACAGCCTTTGTAACGGCAATATCGGCGGCTTGGGCCGCATTTACGGTGGCAGTGGAACTATTGTTGACGGTGATGGGGTCGTTTGCATGAGACACCGAAGCCGTATTGGAGATCGGGCCAGCAACCGTAACCCGTCCGGCCAATTGCAAAGTCGCGACGGTTCCAACAGGGACATCTCCCACCGCCCAAACATTGGCCGCATAAGTACCCTGTGTCGCCGAGGATTGCACCAATGTGAAACCAGCCGGAATCACATCATTCACGTTCACCGAGGTTGCAGCATTCGGGCCATTATTGCGAAGTGTAACCGTAAAAGTAACCACATCGTTCACATTCGCCACCAAACGATCTACGGTTTTGGTTAGCGCAAGATCCGAAGCGGTGCTACTATTGAGCGTAACAGAGGCTGTATTATTAGCCGTAATCAAATCTGACGGTGTGACCGATGTAACGGTAGCCGTGTTGCCAATCGTTCCGGTCACCAAGACCCGTGCCGCTATCTGCAAAATCGCAGTAGAACCTACCGAAAGCCCCGCTATTGTCCAAGCACCCGTTGTAGGATTATAACTACCCAACGATGGACTGGACGAAAGGATGGTATAAGTGGCGGTCGGTAGAAGATCGGTAATGGTCAAGGCGGTGGCATCGTTCGGGCCATTATTCGTCGCTGTAACTGTAAAGGTTACTACTTCATTGGTATTCACCACCAATTTATCGGCCGTTTTGGAAACAGCTATATCCGAAGCCTGCGTAGCGTTCACCGTCGCCGACGAGCTGTTATTCGCTGCTTGAGGGTCATTGGCATACGTCACGCTGGCGGTATTGGTCACGCTTCCGGCAGCGGCGATGGTTCCAGTAAACTGCATCACCACGCTCCGACCAGTAGCCAGATCACCAATAGTCCAGACATTCGATCCGGTATTATAGGTTCCTTGCGTCACATTTACTTGTGCAAGGGCAAGGGCTGCCGTAGAAAATACTTCGTTCAGCGTAAGCGCCGTTGCAGTGTTGGGGCCATAGTTCGTCACGGTTACGGTAAAGGTCACCGTTTCTCCTACGTTGGCACGCGGCTTATCTACTGTTTTGGTGACTACCACATCCGAGGCATTCGTCGCATTGACCGTCGCGGAAGAGGTATTATCGGAAAGTTGTGGATCACTCGTGGCCGAGGTGACGGTAGCGGTATTGGTCCTTGAACCCGTAGCCACTACACGCGCCGCCAATTGAAGGGTTACCGTCTCGCCGACCACCATAGAACCGACCGACCAAATGCCTGTGTTGCTGTCATAAGTACCTTTCGTGGCACTCGATTGCAAGAATGTGAAGGACGTACTATTCAATAAGTCATTCACCGTTACACTGTTGGCTTGGTTCGGGCCGCGATTGGCGACTTGGATGGTAAAAGTGACCACATCGTTCACATTCGCCACCAATTTATCTACTGTTTTGGCAATCGAGAGGTCGGCGGCTTCGCTGGCATTTACTGTAACAGTAGAAGTATTGTTAAAGCCAACCGGGTCGGTGGTGGTAAGCGGATTAGAAATAACGGCAGCAGTATTGGAAATCGCACCTGTGGTGGCCGTTACCCTTCCGAGCATAACCAAAGACACACTCCGCCCCACCGGAATGGTGCCAATAGTCCAAACATTGGCGGCATAACTGCCTTGTGAAGCATTGCTATTTACCAAAATGATACCCGCTGGAACGTTATCCGCAATGCTTACATTCTGGGCGTCGTTGGGACCGTAGTTATGAATGGTCACGGTAAATGTAACCAACTCGTCGCGCACCGCCACCAATTTATCTACGGATTTCCGCACCTCCAGATCAGCCACTTGTGCAGCCGCATTTAGGGTAACGGAAGACGTATTATTGGCACTGATGGGGTCGGTTTCGGGTGTATTGCTCACCGTCGCCGTATTAACAATCGCACCTGTTGTAGTCGTATTGACGGTGGCTACCATTGTTAGAATGGCCATATCACCAACGGCCATATTCCCAATCGTCCACTGGCTGGTTCCGGTACTATATGATCCTTGTGTGGCACTTGTTTGCACCAAGGTCATACCAGCCGGAACGGTATCCACCACCCGCACGTTTGTGGCTGGATTAGGGCCATTGTTGCGCACGGTAACAGAGAAGGTCACTTGTTGTCCGGCAGTTGGCAAGAGTGTATTCGCCGTTTTCGCTACAGTCAGATCGGCGGCATTGCTCGCATTAATGGTGGCCGATGAGCTGTTATTCGCCGCATTGTTGTCAGTTTCGTTTCGTGTGACACTGATATTATTTGTCAAAGCCCCCGTTTGAACAACTGTAGTGGCTAATTGCAAGACGGCACTCTGTCCGGCGGGCAAGTTGCCAATCGTCCATTGGTTGGTTCCGGTATTATAACTGCCTTGCGTGGCGGAACTCTGTACGAGGGTAAGCCCTGCTGGAAGCGACTCGGTGGCCACTACGCCCGTCGCATTATTGGGGCCATAATTGGTTACGGTTATCGTCCAAGTTACGTTTTCACCCACACGCGGCGTGAGGTTATTCACGGTTTTGGCAATGCCTACATCTGCATTTAACGATGTAGTCACCGTGGAGGAAGAACTATTATTGGCCGATTGTGGGTCGGTGGTGGCAGCAGAAACTTGTGCAATATTCGTATGACTTCCGGCTGTGAGTACCCGCGCCGCTAAACTTAATGTCGCCGTCTGACCTGCGGAAAGGCTCGGAATTGCCCAGGTAGTTCCGGTAAGGGTTCCGGTTGTTACATTGCCCTGCACCAGTTGAAGTCCGGCAGGAAGTGTATCCACCACAGAAACCGTAGTGGCAGTATTGGGACCATGATTCGTCACCAAGACCGTAAAGTTGACCACATCATCCACTTTTGCAATGGCGGTATCCACCGTTTTGGCAATCGAGAGGTCGGCAGCAGTGGCCGCATTGATGGTGGCTGTAGAGGTATTATTGGCAGTAATGGGGTCGTTGGCATAAATCAATAACGCAGTATTGGCAATTGCTCCAGCCTGATCTACCCGTGCAGCAATTTGGAGGGTCTCAGTTTGGCCTACTGGAATATCGCCAATCGTCCAAATTCCAGCAGCATAGGATCCACGTGTCGCGGATGACGTTTGAAGCGTAAGTCCCACAGGAATTGCATCCGTTAAGGTAACTGCCGTCGCATTGTTGGGGCCATTATTTGTCACCCGGACGGTATAAATAATGGTCTCGCCCGTATTAGGAGTCAGTTTATCTACGGTTTTATAAACGGCCAAATCGGCAGCATTCGAGGCATTTACCCGTGCAATCGAGGTATTGTTGTCGGCTTGCGGATCGGGATACGTTCCTGTTACGGTTGCAGTATTGGTTAGGGTGCCCGTCGTCCGCACTTGGGCCGCCACCTGTAGCACGGCCAATTGTCCAAGTGGTACATTTCCCACCGTCCAAACACCAGTTGTGGTGTTATACGTCCCTTGCGTGGCATTAGACTGAAGGATGGCAAAGTCAGTTGAAGGCAAAAGATCTGTAACCGTTACGCCTGCAGCATCATCGGGGCCATAGTTCCGAACCGTAACCGTGAAGTTCACCGTCTCGCCTTGTCGCGGTGTGAGGTTATCCACCGTTTTCATCACCGAAAGATCCGCAGATTCAGGGTCATCAATCGTGGTTCCACCAGAGTTATTGCCATTATCCGAGTCGGTCTGAGTTGAACTTACCGAAGCGGTATTTAAAATTGTTCCACGCGTACGAACCTGCGTGACCAGATACATCACCACCGATTGTCCTGCTGGCAGATTTCCTACTGTCCAAATGCCAGTTGTGCTGTTGTAGGTTCCTTTTGAAGGATTTGCTTGAATAAGGCGTAGAGAAGCCGGAATAGGTTCATTCACCGTAACATTCGTAGCAGGGCTTGGTCCATGGTTCATGACAGTAACGGTATAAACCACCACATCGCCCACACGCGGCACATAATTACTGGCCGTTTTAATCACTTGCATATCCACCGTTTCAAAACCATTGACCAGTGCCGTACTGCTGTTATTGGCAGATACCGGATCTGGTACACTGGACGAAGTGATCGCCGCCGTATTGGTGATGACACCTGTGGCATTGACTCGCGCCGTAATTAACATGACCACATGCTGACCAGACGTGATAGAACCGATATTCCAAAGACCCGTTGTATTGCTATAACTGCCTTGTGTAGCCGAGTATTGGATATAAGTCAGATTAGAAGGCAATAAATCCGTCACTACGACACTATTCGCGGTATTGGGGCCATGATTGGTGACAGTGACGGTATAAGTGATCTTATCCGAAATGGAAGGGTTTAAATTATCCGGCACTTTCCGGATAGACAAGTCCGCCATTTGCGCCGAGTTTATAGTCACGGTTCCTGTATTGTTTGCCGTAATCGGATCGTTCGCATACACGACCGAAGCCGTATTCGTAATCGCTCCAGTTGTATTTACGGTTGCGGTTAACATCATGGTGGCTTGCTGGCCATTTGGAATATCACCTACCGTCCAGACACCCGTTCCGGCTGCATAACTTCCTTGCGAAACATTGGCCTGACTGAGTGTAAGCGTACCGGGTAAGAGATCATTCAAGACTACAGAAGTCGCGGTATTCGGGCCAAAATTCTTTACTGTAACCAAATATGTAACGGTTTCACCTACGTTTACCGAGACCTTATCTACAATCTTCGTTACGGCCAAGTCGGATTGATTGGCTGCATTAATGGTCACAGTGGCCACATCATTCGCAGATTGATTATCCGATGGTGTGGTGGCTGTTCGCGTGGCGGTATTCGTCAGCGCACCCGTCGTCAGAACCCTTGCCGCAATCTGAAGGGTGGCCGTCTGACCAACAGCAAGCGCCCCAATATTCCATACGCCCGTTGCATTGGTATAAGTTCCGTTCGATGGACTGGCCTGAACAATGGTGAAATTAGCGGTGGGTAATAAGTCAGTTATGGTAACAGCCGTCGCACTACTGGGGCCATTGTTGCGGGCAGTAACGGTAAAGGTAACCACCTCGTTTTGGCTCACCACCAACTTATCCACCGATTTCGTAACGGCAATATCCGAAGCCTGAGAAGCATTAATCGTTACTGAAGAACTGTTATTCGCAGATTGCGGGTCGTTGGCATGAGTAGTGGAAGCGGTATTGGTGATTGCTCCGGTTGTATTCACCGTGCCCGTCATCGTCATCATTGCACTTTGGCCAGAAGGCAACGTCCCTACCGTCCAAACATTGGCCGCATAACTACCTTGGCTCGGATTCGTCGAAACCAACGTTATCCCCGCTGGAACCACATCGTTCACCGTCACAGAAGTGGCTTCGTTCGGGCCATAATTGGTAATCGTCACCATAAACGTAACCGTCTCGCCCACTACCGCCGTTAATTTATCCGCCGTTTTCTTGATCGCCAAATCCGATACCGTCTGACCATTCAGCGTAACAGATGAGCTATTGTTCGCCGAAACTGGATCGGAAGGCGTCGCCGAAAGAACCGAAGCCGTGTTCGTGATTGCACCCGTACTAACAACCGTTGCCACCAATTGCAAGACCACCGATTGACCCACCGGAAGCACACCTATCGTCCAATCCCCAATTCCAGAAACATAAGCGCCCTGGCTTGGATTCGCCTGAACCAAGGACAAACCACTCGGCAACAAGTCCCGAACCACCAACGCACTCGTCGCATTCGGGCCATTGTTCTTCACCACTATATTAAACGTTGCCAATTCGCCCGTGTTAAACCGAACACGATCCACCGTTTTCGTTACTTGAACATCCGCACCTTCTGCACTATTCACCGAGGCCGACGACGTATTATTACCCGAAACAGGATCCGTTGTCGTCGTAGCAAGAGTCACCGTATTCGTCTGAACACCCGTTGCCGTTACCCGCATCGCCAATTGCAAGACTGCACTCTGGCCAATTGGTAAACTCCCCACCGTCCACGTACTCGTGCCTGTATTATAGGTACCTTGTGTAGCCGAGGTCTGTACCAAAGTCAGACCCGCTGGAATGGACTCTGTTACCGTTATACCTGTTGCCGTTATCGGGCCATGATTCTCCACAACCACCGTGAATGTCACAACCTCACCCACATTCGCCGTCAATTTATCCACCGTCTTTTTAACCGACACGTCCGCCGTCGTGGGAACGGTAGGCGGTGTCGCCAACATCGTACTCGTCGAGGTATTGTTCGCCGTTTGTGGGTCGGGATTAGAAGACGAAACCACTGCCGTATTTGTAATCGTCCCTGCCGTATTAGGGGTAACAGCAATGGTCAAAACCTCTGTTTGACCAACCGCCATCGTACCAATCGTCCAAACACCAGCAGCATACGTACCACGAGTCGCCGAGTTGGTCGCCATCGTCACTTGGACTGGCAGCACATCCGACACCTGAACGGCACTCGCCACTGCCGGGCCATTGTTGCGAACAGTAATCGTATAGGTCACCGCATCTCCAACCAATGGGGTAAGCGTGGATGATGTCTTGGTGATATTTAGGTCTGCTCCATTCTGACCATTAATCGTTACTGAGGAACTGTTATTCGCAGAAATGGGGTCTATCTCGGTTTGTGCCGTCACCGAAATGCTATTGGTGATCGTGCCAGAAGTGGTTAAGGTAGTGGCCAGTTGCAGGGTAGCAGTCCCACCTATCGGCAGCGTACCCACATTCCATATGTTCGAAGAAAATGTACCCTGTGTGGCACTCGATTGGGCCAAGGTAAGGCCAGCTGGGAATACATCTGTTAATTGAAGACCCGTCGCTGTATCTGGGCCATTATTCCGAACTGTAATGGTAAAGTTCACCGTTTGCCCTACCGTTGGAACCAAATTGTCCGCTGTCTTAGAAACGGCAACATCCGCCATAGGCGTAGTTGTCACCGCCGTTCCGCTAATGGTGGCCGTAGAACTGTTGTTCGAAGAAACAGGATCGGTCTCCGGCGAATTGGAAACCGTTGCCGTATTGGATAAGCTACCCGAAGAAGCAACCGTTGCCGCAATTTGTAACATTGCCGATTGCCCCGTTGGCAAGGCTCCCACAGTCCAAACACCCGTTCCGCTCACATATGTTCCTTGTGTGGCACTCGCTTGACGATACGTTAATCCCGCCGGAAGCAGGTCATTCACCACCACTGCACTCGCATCATTCGGGCCATAATTGCTCACTACGACCGTAAAGGTAACCGTATCCCCGATATTGGGAACCAGATTACTAACGGTTTTGGCAACCCGCAAATCAGCCGGGTTCGTCGCCAACAAGGTGGCAGAAGCAGTATTATTAGAAGTAATTGTTTCGGTTTGGGTAACAGCCGTAACACTTGCGGTATTGGTAATGGCTGCCGAGGTCGCGTTTACACGGGCCGCTATTTGAAGGATCGCCGTTTGTCCGACCGCCAGATCTCCAATTGTCCAGATTCCGGTTCCAGAGGCATAAGTCCCCACCATCGGACTGGCTTGCAACAAGGTCAAAGCAGCGGGCAAAAGGTCTGTAACCGCTACCCCCGTTGCCGGATTGGGGCCTAAGTTCTGGGCCGAAATGGTGAACGTCACCACTTCATTTAACAGCGGGGTCAGGTTATTTACCGTTTTTGTAACGGAAATATCTACTGGATTTGAGGGATTGATAGCAACTGAGGAGGTATTATTGGATGGTATGGGGTCGGTTTGATCCATTCCTGTAACGGTTGCGGTATTGGTCAATGGCGAAGACGTGTTCACAATGGCCGTTAGGTGCAACTCCGCCTGCTTACAACAAGTGGCACCTAAGGTGCCGACACTCCAAACACCTGTCGTACTGTTATATGTCCCTTGTGTGGCATTGGCCTGCACCAAGGTAAAGCCGGCCGGAAGCAAGTCCGTGATTTGCACATTGGTGGCCGTTTGTGGGCCACAATTCTGGGCGTAAATTGTGAACGTAATGGTCTCACCCACCCTCGGCGCAGCATTGCTCACGGTTTTAGATACCGATACATCCGCCAGATTATTCGCCAGTATGGTGACAGAAGAAGTATTGTTACCCGAAACCGGATCGGTCTCGGTTTGCGACAATACTGCCGCCGTATTGACCACCGCCGAGGTCGAGGTGGTATTAACGGTCAGTTGTAAAATCACCGATTGGCCAACAGGTAGGCTCCCAATGTTCCAATCACCCGTACCGCTGGTGTAGCTTCCCTGAGAAGCATTTGCCTGAACCAACGTCAAACTCGCAGGCAACAAATCCCGAACAATGAGATTGGTGGCATTACTCGGACCAAAGTTATGCACATTAATGGTGTACATAAAGTTTTGGCCCACTCTTGGCGCCACGTTGTCCACTGTTTTGGTAACGCGGACATCGGCCATGACAGGCGAGGGAACAATAACGGGTGTTAGAATATTTTCGCCATCATCATTGGCATAGGTCGTTGCATTGGGATCCGGATCTGGCCCATCGGTAGATTGATCTGCCACAGGTTGGCCCGTTGGACTAAACGCCCCTACAACTGCCGTATTATAGTAAGGCCCCGTATTTGCTCCCGGCGTTACGGCCACGTCAAACGAAATCGTTCCCGTAGCGCCAACAGCAAGCGTAGAACTGGCCGCATTCAGCAATTGCACATCGGTAGTGCCGTTGTAAGCACTATTTATGGCCAAGGTACCCGTTGCTGCAAGATTAGAAACCGTAAATGAAGTGCCCGGAAACGCCGCAAAGAGGTCGTCATAAACCTGCACACTACTAAGCGGCGTGGTCCCAAAGTTCTCCACCACCATGCTAAACGAAACATTGAAGGCCGCCGTTGTGCCCGTTAGTGCCGTTACCCGTTTAGAAATCCCGATGCGTGGACTTTCAGTAAATGTTACGGGCGTTGGATCGTCTTCGCCAGGTTCCGAGGCATTACAATTATTATTCGGATCTGTGGCCGTACCATTGTCCGAAACATCCGAAATGGTAGTCCCATTTTCTACACCTGTCGCCGTGACATAATTATAATATGGACCTAAATTTGCCCCCGGTGTCACCCGTACCGTAAAGAAAATAGATCCATAACCACCCGGCGCCAATGTCCCACCAGCCGTTAAAAGATTCTGATCGCTTCCCCCATTAAAGGAACCATTAATGGTCAAACCCGCGCTTGCACTCAACGAGCCAGCCACAATAGAAAACGTGGCCCCAGAAAAGGCAGTGGTCAAGTTGTCTGTTACTTGTACGCTACTAAGAGTAGTGGAACCTAAGTTTTGTACCGTTACCCGATACCGGACATCGAAGGTCCCGTTGTTGTTGTTTTTAACAAACTCAATGGCTTTCGCCGCACCAATCGCCCTGGTTAAACGGGTCACTGTTGCACTGGCGGAAAGAATACTCGTAGGGGCCAATGAGCTTGCCGTAGGAGTTAATACATCTGCCTCATTGGTGATGGGCGTTGTCATGCTACAATTACACATGGAATTCGCCACCACAGTTGCTTGTACCGATGCCTTTTCTTCCGGCTCTTTTAACCCAAGTACCCAACTTTTAAGCACTGCCCCTTCGCCTGAAACAGCCCATGAAAGCACCAGACCAACGGCATTTTCCGACTTAACCGGAATTCGGTTGGAACCCACCTTCAAAGACGCCACAGCAACAAGGTTTTGGTCGCAATCCCGTACTTCAAGTGTATTCCGAACGGAATTCCCCAAAGTGGCAACCTGCACATCCACCCACTGCGCCTCGCCGCCCTCATCCAACGCCATACACGCTGACACCAAGCGGCCAGAGTCGGTTACCGAAAAAGCTTCTTGCCCCTCAATGACAAAACCAACTGATTTTTCAGGGTTATAGCCCATTATAGTGTGTCCAGGACCAGCAGCCCACACCACCGATTGGAGCAACAAAATGACACTGCCAAGTACGCTTATTTTTGATACCTGAAGGCGGAACAAGAAACTCATATATGCTAACACGTAAAGTTGGGATGTTTTTCTATCAAGCCTATCCACACACGAAGCGTAGATCGCTGTGCCAAACTCCTTCAACTTTCGTGCCTTGATCAGAAAGTGACACCAAAATTTAAACATTTACACGCTTTTTGGGATTATACGCCCTTACTGAAAATTCAATTCATTCACCTTCGCGCTATCAAATACAATTATATAAACACTTTTATAATACTTTACAATCATAACCATCACATAATTCTTCATAGAGAACCTCCCGCTTCAATATCAAAGTGAGACTCGGAACTGCAAGAAATGAGTTTGGGCAACAATTAACGATCACCGGATCTCCCTGACTGTATCTTATATGCCGTTTTTACATTCAATCTGAGACCTTATATACATGGATGATACCCAAACCGGAATAGACCCGGAATACCTCAAAAAACTCCAAGCAGATACCTTGGCCTATACCGAGCAGGCACTTGCCTATATGGCACAGTATAACATTGTTCCCGAAGGCCGCATCGAGCTATTCCGCGCTCCGGAAACGCGCCAACAAGAAATCCATCGAATGCCCTATCCACACACGGCTCGGCAGGTGGTGAGCTATGAAACCGAAAAAGGAGAGTTTTCCGCTTTATGTCCTTTTTCCGGCTTGCCCGATTACGGCACTATCCGTATTGAATATGTCCCAAAATCTTGGGTGCTGGAATTGAAAAGCCTGAAATATTACCTCATGTCTTGGCGACAAATCGGGGTCGCGCAAGAAGATGTAACCGCATATATCTACGAAGACCTAAAACGGGAAATGAAAGATGCAGAATATGTGGTGGTAAAAACTGTGTATAATGTTCGCGGTGGAATTCACACGGTTTGTGAAATAGACAGTCGGAAACAACAATAGGAAAGAAACAATAGCATGAAAACCATTGTCGCCAAAAAATTTAAATGGGAAGCAGCCCATCGGCTTGCTTGGCACGAGGGTCTATGTAGTAACCTGCACGGACATTCCTACCGCATGACCGTAGAGTTGGAAGGGCAGCCAGACGAACGCGGGTTTTTGATTGATTTTCAGACCATTAAAAAATTATTGGCCCCTCTAATAGATGAATGGGATCATGGCATTTTTGTGGCAGATACCGACACCCAATTGCTGGAGGTGGTACAACAAACCAGATGGAAACACGCTGTCTTGCCCTATGACTCCACCACCGAGAACGTTTGTCGCTTTGTGGCCGAGTTCCTCCTTACGCAACACTTGCCCACCCTTCAACACCACCGCGTCTCAGCCATTCGTGTAAATGTGGCTGAAACCGAAACCTGCTACGCCACCCTTACCCTAAGCATTCCAGATAAAACCCCAGAACAATGAACCCAACCCCCGACACCGCATTGGTTTTGTTCTCCGGCGGACAAGACTCCACCACCTGTTTATTCTGGGCCAAAGTACAATTTGAACGGGTATGGGCCATTGGTTTTGATTACGGCCAAAAACACGAAATAGAGCTACAACAAGCCCGAAAGATCGCCGAACGCGCCAAGGTTCCTTTTACGGTTTACAATATTAAAGGCACACTGGGCGGCTCGGCCCTCACCGAACACCACTTAGACGTTTCGGCCAATCATGCCCAAAACCCAAACCTACCCGCCGCATTTGTCCCTGCTCGGAATGCCTTATTCCTCACACTTGCCGCTGGTTTTGCCTACCAACACCAGATCCACGACTTGGTGATCGGAGCCTGTCAAACCGATTTTTCCGGATACCCAGATTGCCGACGGGTCTTTATGGATGCCACCCAAACCAGCCTCTCCTTGGCCCTAGACACCGATATTCGTATCCACACCCCCTTGATGTACCGCAACAAAGCCGAAACGTGGAAGTTGGCGAAGGAATTGGGCGTATTAGAGGTGGTGCGCGACGAATCTCATACCGATTATAACGGCGACCGAACCACCTATAACGAATGGGGGTATGGCCGGTTAGACAATCCGGCCTCTATCTTGCGTGCAAAAGGATGGGAAGAAGCAAAAGCAAAAGGATGGGTTTAACGCAAATGCGCAAATATCGGATCAAGGAAATCTGGAAAACCCTACAAGGCGAGGGTGTAATGGCCGGACGTGCCGCTGTTTTTGTCCGCTTTGTGGGCTGTAATATGTGGAGCGGATACGAGCAAGACCGAAATACCGATGCAAGACGAAACAAGGCAGCATGTCCGATATGGTGCGACACCGATTTTACGAAGGAAAACAGCCATTTTTATACCGCTGAAGCATTGGTAAACGAAATGTGCCGAATCGGTGGAAAAATCCGGTTTTGTGTACTAACCGGAGGCGAACCCCTGCTCCAAGCAGATGCAGCCTTGATTCAAGCACTCCACCAAGAACATTTTGAAGTGGCCATAGAAACCAATGGAACCCTCTCTCTTAAAGATACATTTACGATTAACGATCAATTATATCCGCCCGACTGGATCGTCTGTAGCCCAAAATTACCCGATGAACAACTCCGCATTGAATATTGCGACGAACTAAAACTGGTGGTTCCAGATTACCTGCCAGCCCAGTATCCCCTCCTCGCAGAACGGATCCGCACGACCAAACTACGCCCCGCGCTCCACCTACCAACCTGTTGGCTCCAACCCGAAGACGGAACACGTAAAGAAGCCGCACAATATTTGGCGATACAAGCTGCACTCGAACACCCCACATGGCGCGTCAGCGTACAAACCCACAAAATACTCGACATTCCGTAAATTCTGTCGCAAGGGCAAAAAAACGACCTAAACCTCTCTTTTTATTGTATCTTCTGGCAGCACAAACGCATCTGTTGTCATGTAGTACACCAAAACCAAACCGCATCTTTTTAAGCTATGCCTCGCAAGACCTTGCAACGGCTTGGAACGTTTATAACCACCTAACCGCATTAGGCTATCCCCTCTGGTTTGATAAAAAAGACCTACGGCAAGGGCATGATTGGACAGAAGGCATTACCAAAGGCATCAAGTCCTGTACGCTGATCTTGGTCTTGGTGAGCAAGGCTTCTAATACCAACCAAAATGTGCGGAACAAAGTAAACTTGGCCTCGCAGAGGCGTTGGAGAAAGACGTTTAGGAAAATCCAAACGCATTTGGGGAAATCGTTACAACCGAGGAACAAACCAAACCAATTTATAATAAATAAGTCATGGAACATTTACAACATCCAAATAAATCCTTGTTTACGTGGCTCTTGGCGGCGTTTTGTGTGGCTTGGTTACCCTTTTTGGTGTTCTCATTAGGAGGGCGGATCGAAGCCTTATATACACAACATCGGGTGGCGTGGGCGCGGTACGAGGTGATTTTGTTGGGAATGGGGCTTTACGCCGTCGTTGAAATACTGGTTTGGCGCAATCCATCGGGGCGCCTTGGTCATAGCATAGCCTTTTTAAAAGTATTTACCCACGAACTTTTGCACATGGTGGTTTCTATGCTGTTTTTAAACCGCATGATCGCCTTTAATGCAGCGCGGGATGAAGGGCATGTGCAATACGCAGGGAGCGGAAATGCCCTCATCGCATTAGCGCCCTACTTTCTACCATTTTATACCCTTCTATTACTCCTTGTTCGCATTGGTTTTTCCGTGGAGGCATACCCACTTTTTGATGTGTTCTTAGGCATGACATACGCCTTTCATCTGGTTACATTTTGGCAACAACAAAGTCCGCTACAGCCTGATCTCCAACAAATAGGTCTTATCCCAGCTTATCTCCTGATCTTCACCTTTAATCTTTTCTTTCTGGGTATGATGCTGATCGTTCCCTCGCGTGGCTGGATTTTCTTTTGGAAGTGGCTTATTTACGCATCATGATGCCCAGATAACCTTGGGTTTTTGGGGGTTAGGGTTAGCTTGTCTCATGTTGGTGTTGAGTCTAACGCTTTCCGTAAACACACTCTTGGCTAATCAGTTGGCCTATAAACTGAAAACCGTGCGCCCTTTTTATCCCCGTTTTAGGGATCGTCATGCGCCCAAACACTTCGTATCGTGCAAATGTGACCTGTATTTTCTGTGAAGATTCGCTTCTATGTGGGCATTATTAAACCAAATGGTCATTTTTAGGTATGGCGTGATAGCCAATAGCTTTTTATCTTAACTTCATAATGAGTCTGTTTTTTTGATAGAAAATATTCTTATTGGATGTTAAAAAAGTATGTTAAAACATGTTGTATGGCAAAAAGCGCTCCTTTCATAGGGTCATTTGTATTTTCCAATAAAACCCAATCTGTATGCTAAACTCCATCATTCACACACTGTCTCCGTTTACCTCCATTATGATCGTCGCTTTACTGATTAAGCTGATCTACAGCAACAAAAAAGGCGGCGGAGTTTCGATCAAGTGGGTTTACCAATCCCTCCAGATTGATGAATACATGGAGGATAACTTGATTGAACTCAAGGCACGCCCTGCGGGGTTACTTCATTTGGTGCTATCGGGCATGCAAGGCACTGGAATAGGTGAAAAAAGTGCATTTCGGATGAATGTGAGGGAGATGAGCCTGACCAATACGAGTTTCTTTCGTTATACGGTGCTGCGCATTCCTATTGCAAATATCAAAGCCGTAGAAGGGGGATACGAACGCAGTAAGAGCCTCTTGTTTTGGGGGATTGGCCTTTTTTTGGGCGGCTTCGTTGTGGGCAGTAAGGAGGGTATCGTACTCGTTTTGACGGGAATTGGCTGCCTCTTGGTCTATTCGATTGTTCGGCAGCATTATATCCGGTTATTAGCTGGAGGGGACGAGCCTTACATCCATTTACAGGTGAGGAACAGCACTTCAGAGCAAGTTAAAGACGCCGACATCATTCGGATGGTAAACCTGATTTCTGAGTACATTAAAAAATAGGACATGGCTATGGCAGCAATTACCCGTGCTTTTGTACTTTCGGATGTGTTACCCCGCCCAACCGAAGCACTTCCTTTACAATCCGTTTTACACCATAATTACCGTATTGGCCGGCTGAAACTTGTGTCCGCCAACACCATAACCTATTGGGGCTGGGACGAAGACCGTAATACGCCTTGTCTGATTTATGAATACTATCCGGCAGGGCGTGCTTATCGCCCCCCTAACGAGAAGCGGGTTTTGCAGGTAGGAGAAGACGAACGTAGCCGGGTTATACATCAGTTAGAGAAACGGAAAACGCTTAGGCATAACAATATCATTCCGGTGCGGCTGGTTATGCAAGAGCGCGGAACGGTGTATTGGGTTTCTAGCGCCCCGCCGTCGCAAACGTTGCAGCAACACGTGGACACAACGGGTGCTTGGTCTTGGGAGCACACCCTTGAGGTGCTTACGCCTATCTTGGATGTGATCCAGCGGTTGCATAGCCAGCAAGTGGCTTTTGGACGTTGTGCGCCGGATACCATCTGGCTTGCAGATGCCGATCAGCGGTTGTTGTTGAATTTGGGGCATTTAGGGGGTGGAACCTCAGACTTCTTTTCAGCGCCAGAAGGGGAAGGGGTTCGTGTACAAGGGGATGTGTACGGATTATCGGCTTTATGGGTGTATCTCCTGCATCCAGATCATCCAACCGCAGGCGCTCCCGTTTCTTATGTGGAGGACTTACCGGTAGATGTGGCACGCAAAAACCTGCTAAAATTGGGGTTATTGGGCAATCCCGATCAGCGCCATCCCAATGCTGATGCGTGGCTTACGGCCTTGCGTAATGTGGATCAAGTGGCAGCCCCCTTTCAGCCCATTTCGCCTACCATCCCGATTTCCAAGCCGGTGGCTCCTGCATTTCAGCCTGTGTATGAGTCGTTACCAACAGCACCTGTTTCGGGCACGCCTGCTTATGAACAACCCATTAGGATTGAGGGCGTGCCCACCACGCAGCCGGACTTTGCGGGGGAACAACTTCCGCCGGCACCTGCGCCCGTGTTCGCTGCACCCGTTTCGCCTCCGGAGCCTGCCAAGCCTCGGTATCGCAGATGGCTAATCGTCGGGTTGGTGGCTTTGACCATCGCGGTTATTGGTTTGCTCTTTTGGCAAAGCGATTATATGAAACAGTATCGGTATGACCAAGCCATTCGGGAAGGAGAACAACTGTTGCAGGATAACCGAATTTCGGATGCCTATTTGGCTTTTACGAGTGCGCGGGAAAATCAAGATACGCCGTTTGTTCAAGACCGAATTCAGATGTGCAA
>ERZ761610.469-NODE-469-length-32486-cov-45.977367_pt1 | contig 32486 bp, 33 predicted proteins | sample MGYA00512164_ERZ761610 | MGnify/ENA primary metagenome ERZ761610 (study PRJEB28899, sample SAMN02850038) | bioreactor sludge metagenome | biome: EBPR Sludge; feature: EBPR Bioreactor; material: flocular biomat | place: Australia: Thorneside Wastwater Treatment...
CTGAAGTTCCCATTCCCTTGGCCCAACAGAAACTCATCTAGATGCTCGATAGAACCTATTGTGCGTTCTATAACTTAATATTGAATTAAGTATTCATTCGAGTCTAAACAATTTTTTTTATAAAGATAGATTTCATTTTTGGATTTTGATTAGGGAAGTCGAAATCTAGACTTTGGTAAGGAGTCTTTTCTAACACGAACTTAAACTTTCTTTCGGGTAGTGCCTTACGAACCTGCTGATGTAACCCCTCTGTATTCCACTTTTCGAAGTTAGTGGAAAATAATATGTGTCCGCCCGGATTCAGGCACTGGAAGCAGTTTTGTAACAATAGATCGACATCTTTTTCGATTTGGAAGACGCCTTTATCGGATCTTCCAAATGTAGGTGGATCGCAAATAATCAAATCCCACTTTCTGTTTTTATTTATAGCACCCTTCATAAAGTGCATGGTATCTGCGCTCCAGAACTGAAATTGAGGCCCGGCGGGTAGGTCATTTAATGCGAAGTTTTCCTTCGACCATTCGATAAAACTTTTGCTTAAATCCACCGTTGTAACTTCTTTGGCCGCACCCACAGCAGCGCATACGCTAAAACCACTGGTGTACGAAAATAGATTCAAAATGGATTTCTCTTTAGAGTTATTTAAAACCCATTTTCTATTTTCCCGTTGATCCAAGAACAAACCAGGTGATTGGCCTTGGTGGGATTTCAATTTGAATTTGAGACCGTTTTCGGTCGCTATCCATTCCATCGCTGGAAACTCGTTGCTCCATTTTTTAGCGGCAAATTCGTAACGTAAGAGTTCGTTTTTCTGAGGCGCTTTGCCGCGATCGTACATGGGCTTCAAAAACAAAGATTTTTGAAAGTAACTAGAAATCCAGGCACCCACGGATTGAGCTTGTTCAATAGTTTCAATTTGTAATTTAGGGACTTCTGTTTTCTGTTTCATTGCGGCTGTTTCGGCAGTTCCAAAGTAGACGTAGAAAAATAGATTATCACCATACTGATCCAGTAAAACATTGCTGACTTCAGTGTGTGTCCAGCGGAAACACTCCGATGTTTCTAAACTATACAGGCGACTGCGCTTTTCAAATTCTGCCATCAACGGGTAGTAGGGGTTACCGATATCTTCAAACGGAGACTGCGACCTGAAAGTGTCATCTCCAATTTTTAGTTCGCTGGCATGAAGGCAGAGGCGAAAAAACGGTGTTCCTGAATATTTCGTATCACCTAAAATCGGAATCCCTAAATCCAAGGCGTGCAAACGGATTTGATGAGTTTTTCCTGTTTTGATTTGCGCTTGCCATAGATAAAGTGGACCAGCTTGCGTAGACATCATTTTTAGAAAAGTAAACTGACTAAACGCATTCGGTGTTTTACTGCGATCACTCAACCAAATTTTTTCCGAACCTTTTTGTTCAATGAACGATTTGATTTCAATTGAAGTCTCGTTGGTTTTGGCTTTTCTATCGGTAACAAAGAGATAGGTCTTTACACATTCATCCGTTTGCCAAAGGGTGTTGATTTCAGCCGCTGCGTCTTTAAAGGGAAATAGAATCAGACCAGAGGTTGTGGCGTCTAAGCGTGAAACAATACCAAGCTCTCGCCCGGTTTTCTGCTCTAAAAATTCTTTGAAGCCGTCTTTGTAGTCGTCGACTTTATGAGTGGTCATCCCATAAGGTTTTTCGGCAATGATGAATCGGGACGTTTGCTTAATAATTAACTGCATTTTGGTAAGACGATTTGAGTATTTTTTCGCAAAAAGTCAACCGTTCGGACCCCAACCATGGATTCTATTCCTTATCTATGGGCAAAAAGCCGGGTTTTTAGGGTTTACAGCCTATATTTATGGAAGTATATTCATCCCAGATCAGCTCACATGCGTCCGTAGCTCAGCTGGATAGAGTAATCGGCTTCGAACCGATTGGTCGGGAGTTCGAATCTCTCCGGGCGCACCAAACTTCAATTGGGATGAACTCCCGCTGTCGAAAATGCTCTTAATTCAAAAACTAAAAGTTTGCCCCCAGCGCGATGGAAAGAGCCGTCGTTGCTGGAGCATCATAACCACCTAGTTTTTGAACATAGGTTACGCTGCCGTAGGTTTCTCTTGTTAACCCAAATTCTATTGATGAAATTACGCCTACTTTCATAGAGCGAATTCGATCCTGAGTCCCCGCAGGACTGAATGCTGCATCGTACTTGTTATCTCGGCGTTCACTGGTGTCCAGTTCTGCATAGGGTCCCCATTTTATTGAGGCTTGCGATTCTACAGCTGCATCTAGTCGCAAAGCAAATAAATGAGTGAAAGCTAGATATGAATTTTGGTGGCCTGGTAGTCCCGATCCATAGTGCAAACTATCTTCAATAAAGAATGTACGGCTTAGTTCGATAGATGATTTAAACCCTAGTCCCCACAGATCTACCCTTGGAACCGAGAATTTATCTTTGTTAAATTCTGCCACAGGTGTAAGGGAAAAATATAATCCCGCTTTATAAGCCGGATCATGAACTAAATTAAAGCCGCCGGTCAGCGTGGCCGCATGCCCCGTATCGGCTTCATAGAAAACTTGGCCCGACACCTCTTCAGCGCCGCTTTTCAAATATTTTAAATCCAGTCTCAAAAAATAATCGGAACCCAGAGAGAAACTCTCAACGCCCTTTGTAACACTGAGCTGGTGAACATCAATTTCCGCCGTCTGAAATGAAGACCTGTTTTCATTGGGTTCTATTTTTCCGCGCTCAAGAGTCGACTTCAATTCGACATTCCACTGACCTTCGCTAACGGCGGCTGGCGAAGAAACTAAGGCATTCGCTTGAAGACTAAATATAACTAGCACGCCAGCGAACAAAGCGCTCTTGTAGGGGACTTGTTTTTTTGTTTTCATATGTCTTCTTTCATTTTTTTTGAAATATTTTGGTCCAAAGAAATACGTCCGGGGCCGTTAATGGTCAGGGAAAATAGCAACACTAGATATAAATACTCTGAAAATCCAAAAAGATCTGAGGGGGAATTTAATTCGGGTAGTTTGGCCGTGATAATAGCGACAGTCATAACTACGATCAGAGGAACTGAAACTAATCGCGTTGCCAAACCAAAAATTAAAAGTAGTCCACCGAAAAATTCTAAACCCGCCACAAAAGGCGCTTGAATAGAAGCAAACGGAATATTTAGGCTAGTAAAATAATCTGTGACCCTTTCTAAATTGTGAAGTTTGCCCCAACCGCTTTCCGCAAAGACGATCCCCAGCGATAGGCGAGCCAAAAACGGTGGAAACCAGTTGAGTGTGTTTAAGAGTGATTTGCAGTGTTTAATTTTAGTTTTCATAAATTTACCTTTTCAGATTTAACAGCGACGTCATAAATTATTCCGCGGCGGACCCATTCATGGAACCAAGTCATTATTTTTGAGCCTATATCAAAATCAAAAAAAATATTTTGAGCGTGTTCCAAAGTAGAAATAAGATTTTCGCCCGATTTCAATTTGTACAAGATAAAGAATCCGGGTGCGGATAGTTCTTCGACCATCACCTGACCGTTTTCACGACAGATAAGGTAGCCTTTTTTTTCTGTTAGAGGTTCGAAATATCGTTCGTCGATTTTAAGCGATTCGTTTCGCCATTTTGAAAACTGATCCAATGACCATTCGGATTCCACTAAATATAAAAATGGGGCCAGTTTAAATTCTGCCGCCGCCAAATCTTCATCGGAAAGGGAGCTTAATATCGAAGGATTCAGAAAACGAGTGTTTTGAGCGTAAAACGATTCGATCATAAACCACTCCATTTCCGCTAAAGGTGCCAGAAATGGAGCCTCTTTAAGATCGTCGTAATTCGAAATAAAATTGGGAAGATTCTTACCGATTTCACCGATATTCGTTGTTTTAGATGGGTGTTTTTTTAAATAGTCAGAAATCAATTTTTGAAATGACACCTCACCAAGCACCCTGAAGGTGATTGGGAAATCTGATTTCATCGAATCAAGCAATCTGGTGAAGTAGGCCTCGGCATAAATCTCAAGCCGATTCGAGGCATCCAAAGATCTATCGTCTGCAACCCAATCCAGAGCATTTTTGTCTGGGGATGTATAGCGTTCTAGATAAGGCCGATCGGAAGGAAATGGATCAGTGAGTGCGTCTCTGACTCCTCGCGGGTCGGTGACGATCCATTTCATCCAGAGCTGCAGTTCATACAGTGAAGGTGCTGTTTTGTGATTTTCCATGATCCTCCTTCAGATTTAACTGTTGTAATCTTTCTGCGCGCACGGATTCAGCTTCAAGAATTGAAAATTCAGGTATTTTATCGTCCCATTCGATCAACGTAGGAACATTTCCGTAAAGCTGAATGGCAAGGCCATAAAGATCCCAGACCTTTTCGCTCACTGGGCCATCGTGGGTGTCAATTAAACAATGTTCTGAGACTGTGTGCCCCGCTAAATGAATTTGTGTAACAGACTTTTTTGGAATCGCAGACAAATAGGTGGTGGGATCAAAATTTTGATTCACTGAACTGACATATACATTGTTTACGTCGATCAATAATCCGCAGCCGGTACGCTGAGCGATTTCATTTAAAAATTCCCATTCAGTCATTTCTGAATGTCTAAATGAAAGATAAGCAGACACGTTTTCGAAAACCAATGGCCTTTTTAGAAAATCTTGGGCCTTTAAAATTTTTTCCGTAAGATGCTCTACAGTTTCCTCGGTGAACGGCAAGGGCATTAAATCATGTAGATTTTCTCCATTGACGCCGGTCCAGCAAATGTGATCGGAAACCCAAAGTGGATTAATTCGGTCGATGAGTTGTCTAAGTCGATCCAGATACTTGAAATTGATTTCATCAATGGAACCTATCGATAAAGAGACTCCATGTAAAACGATGGGATAGTTCTCACGCACTTTTTCTAGAATTTGAATGGGCCGTCCTCCATCTAAGGAATCAAGGCCCATGTAATTTTCAGAAATCGCCTCGAACCAAGAAATCTTGGGGCGATTTTCTAAAATGTAAGAGTAGTGGGGCGAACGCAAACCGACGCCGATTCCAACTTTTTTTGATTCATCCCCGCTAACTCTTTTCATAGTGTGTTCCTTTAAATGGTTAATTGATTACATTTTCGATGCGACAAAATGAACTTTCTTATTCTTTTTCGCTAAAGCATCGCATTCCGCTTTGGTGGTTTCTAGAAAACCTTTGCCGCCGCAACCGTTCTTGCCAGCGCATGCGTTTTGACCTTCTTGTTTGCATCCGCCCTTGCCTTTACATGAATTGGCACCCACGCAGTGGCCTTTAGCTGAAGCCTCGTCCGCGGCTAGCGCTGCTGACGATAGTCCGATTGTGGATGCGCCGATAATTCCAGCGATGGCAGCGCGAATCAGAAATTGGCTCTTATTAGTAGACATGTTGTTCTCCTTTGAACAGATGATTAGTGTTAGGGAGTGCAAACACGCTCTCCCTGTTTCTAAAGCCTCATTCGCTTGATTCAATCAATTGGTTACAAGGCTTTAAAAAAATAAATAGAATTGTGCCGGTATTGCCGAGCCGCGCAGGAGTTTAACCGCCTAATATTTATGAACTTTGACAGAGTTGTTTAATATTGAGAAACTTTTAGCTCATACATTTTATTTAGCGACAATTTTTTTGTAACCTTTTAGGTGATTTAAACGAATGAAGAAGAGAGAGAACATAAGCCAAGGAAACTTGGACCAGTCTGAAGACGAGATTGAGCTTTCTATACTGATGAGAAAGTCTATTGATGGTGATTCTGAAAGTTATCGTCAGCTTCTTCAACGGGTGAAAGAGCTTATGGTTCCGTTTGTTTCAAATACGCTAACTAAATTTGGATTAGGCTCGCAAGGTGGCCAAGATGATGTTCTTCAGGAAATTCTAATGGGAATTCATTTGAAACGGGCGACATTTGATTCAAAACAGTTTTTTTTACCGTGGATGTATGCGATCGCCAGATATAAAACGATTGATTACTTAAGACGAAACAAGGCTTCGTTTCGTTCGGTTTCGATTGAAGAAACGTATGAAGAGTTCGAGCAGACTCAGTCCACGGAAATGGAAATTGGATTTGATGTCGAAGCCCTGTGTGATCAGCTTCCGGCTAAACAGCGCGAAGTGCTATTGCTGGTTAAAGTTGAAGGGCTTTCAATTAACGAGGCCGCTCTTAAAACGGGATTTTCTGCTAGCGATATTAAGGTGACGATCCATCGAGCGATCAAAGAGCTTAAGAAGAAGTTAAAGGACAGTGCTCATGAAAACTGATGATCTTATACACAAACTCTCGACTGACTTGAAACCTATCAAGCCGATGCTTTCATCGGGTTATATGATTTTGCTTTTTATAGTCATTGGGTTTGTTTTAATTGGTTTGAGCTTCATTATGATGTCAGTGCGCGAGAATTTATCGGAACGTCTTTTGGATTCTAGAATTCAGTTCGAGTTGGGGACGTCATTTTTATTAGCTGTATTAGCGTTATCTTTGTCTGTGGTTTTGGCTCGGCCCGGAAATGAACGTCGCGCCCGATGGATCGAAAAGGTTACTTTCGGGTTTTTATTATTTGTGCTTATGTACGATGGATTTCGTGTGGCTCAATTAAACTTGAGCCAGATTCACCTGGGTTTAGATCTTTCGGGGATGGAATGTTTTATTTCTGTTCTTGGTTTTTCAATCGTCCTTGGTGGTGCGATGATTTATTGGCTCAGAAACGGAGCGTCTGTTAATCCTGGATTAAGTGGAATTGTTATTGGTACGGCGGCGGTGGCATTTGGAAATGTTTCAATTACGTTCTTTTGCGGAGTCGACAATGGAATGCATATTTTGGTTTGGCATTTTGTGCTTCCATTGATAGCCGCTGTCGGTTGCGGTTTTGCCGCAAGTCGGTTTTTGTTGAAGTGGTAGTTTTCAAATTGTCGATGATTTCGTAGTCACATTGATTAAGTAGAAATGTAGAAATTTGCCTCGATACGTATTTTTATCCACATGGTAAGATGCGAAGATGCCTTTAATTTCTTTATTACGGCTGGCAAGTAAATCGCAATGTCCCTTGTATAACAAGGAGATCATATGATTGGTGCATTAATAGTAGGTTTAATCGTAGGTGCAATTGCTAAACTTCTTATGCCAGGAAAAGATCCAGGCGGTTGGATTATTACTATGCTTTTGGGTGTGGCCGGCGCGGCAATCGCACATTGGATTGGCGTAGGTGCTGGTTGGTATGCAGAGAACGAACCCGCTGGATTAGTCGCTTCGGTATTGGGTTCAATGCTGTTATTATATTTATACCGAGTGTTTAATCGTCGTTCTGCTTTAACATAAAATTTCAAAAACCTGACCGACGCTAAATACGTCGGACAGTCGTGTAGTCATTAGTCGGAAAGCGATGATAGTAATATCGTTGGAACCGAGGGAGTGCTTTGCAGGCTAAAACTGGCGCAATCCTGCAAGCTTTGCAGATTTTTCTGCTCCGGCGCCTAGTCAGTGTCGCGCCTGACATACTATACAAGCACACTAGGGAGTCCGGAAGGTCTCCCTAGTTATTTTGTCTTAAAGAAATCCCATATTACGTCGGTTGCGGAAATGGCAGTAGACGGGGTTTCGCCAATACCGCGTGGCTTACTGCCACCGGGCCACGAGTGAGCACCCGAATCAGTTACGCACAGTTTTACTTCTGTTTTATTTGTGCACTCGGCGTACGTTTCGCAAAACGCACCCTTAACAGCGAGTGTTTTCTTTGCTGGCGTTACGCAGCCATTTAGTTTTTTCCATTTTTCGATGGTTGCCGGCACCGATGTAAAGTTCGTAACTTTTGAAGGATCGCGAAACGTTTTTCCCGCGCCACCTTTATAAATTACGTGATCGTCATTCTGTGCATGAATATGCAAAATAGAAACCGGTGACTTCGGAGTACATACGGCGGTGTTGTCGGTGCCCGCCACGGCCGCGACGGCTTTGAATATGTCGGGAAGTTCGCATGCCAAGCGATAAGCCATCATGCCGCCGTTGGACATGCCACTAGCGAAAATTCGTTTTCGGTCTATGTTGGCTTGCTTTTGTACGTTCATAACTATTTCTTTTATAAAACCCACATCGTCAATTTTTTCATCACGAGCGTCCCCACAACATCTGCCAGCATTCCAAGTCGCTAGCTTACCTGATTTAAACATACTGTAGCCGTTTGGAAAAATAACAATATAGCCTTCCTTTTCTGACTTTGAAATTTGATTGTAGTATTTATCTGTGGCTTGAATTTCCATATCGCCGCCGCCTCCGTGTAGAGCTAATACCAGAGGTGTCGGTTGATTAGGACTATAGGATTTCGGAATATGAATTTTATAGTAGCGCATTTTACCTTGGTGATTCAGAAAGATCGTGTAATCACCCGGCTGAGTAATTTTACTTTCATCAACAGATTCGGCCACAGGAGCTGGTTTTTCTTTCTGCAGCTTGATCATGCGTTCTTTCACCGAGCACGAACTCAAGATGCACAAATTAAAAAGAAACAAAGTAAGTGGTATCTTCATGGGGACCTCGCGTACATAGTTTCCCCTAAAAAAATCATCTTTGCGACTGAAATTTATTGGTTTTTCCTATCGTTTAGAGGTAAACACCAGATTCCATGTCTAAAAATGTACTGTTGACTTCAGCCATAGATGAAAAAATTAGTTCCCTGGAAAACCAGGTTCATCGTGCTCTACTGGGTGACAAGTTTCAAATCCCGCAGATGCCCGAACGGGATATAGAAATTTGGCAGAAAGGTCGACATCCGGCTAAAAAGGGATTGAGTTTTGTCGAAGGTCAGGCGCGATTGCTTCATGATATGGCCAACATCGAACTTCAAGCGATGGAGTTAGCTCTTAGAACATTGTGTGAATACCCTGATGCCGATACAACGTTCCGAGAACAATTGGCCGCTTTGACGTTATCAGAAGGGCAGCATTTAAAAATGTGTGTACGTGGTCTGCGCGATTTAGGTTTTGAGTGGGGACATTGGCCCATTCACATGGCGCTTTGGAATGCCGTTAGTGAATCGGATAGTTTGATTGATCGCATTTTTATTGTTCATCGTTACCTCGAAGGCAGCGGTTTAGATTCGGGTAAAAGTCTGATTGAGCGTTTCAGTCAAATTCCGCCCAATAAAACAGTCGAGATCATGAAAGTCATTTCTGATGAGGAATTAGATCATGTTCAGTTTGGCAGCCTTTGGTATCGTGAATTTTGTAATCAACAAAAATTAGATGCTGATCATAAATTCAAAAATCTGTTGACGGATTTATTGCCGCGTCTACCTCGTCGTATGGAACCTGTAAACGTTGAGCTTCGTCGTCGTGCCCTCTTTAACGAGAGTGAAATTAAAAATTTAGTCGATTTACGTGAATCACTTTTATAATCTAAAAGTGATAGCGCAGGGCTAATCCCGATGATACGTAGTACTGCAAATCTTTTCGGCCATTATTATATATGGCGATGAGTCCAGTATCCAAAACTCGCAAGTGATACGCTATCGCAATCCCTGTATTCATGTACGTAAGGACCGAACCAAATTCGATACCCCAACGGAAAGCGGTTTGATCGTAGTAATTACTGTAAGGGTATTGGCTAGGGCCTTCTAAAAAGTAATGTTCTGAATCCCATGAACGAGTTGTGAAGAAACCAATCTGCATCGGCACCCAGTGTTTATTTTCCCGCTCGATTTTCCAGCAAGAATAGCGATAGGCAAGATTAGACTGCCATTGATCGTGATTTTGAATTTTATACGCTCCAATGGACACTTCTACAGAATGGGGGCTTTCCCACTCGTAAATCATACCGGCGCCAAATTCGCCCAAGAACCCCATACGATTGAATGTAAATTGCCAATCGGCTTTGGCCAGCGGTACAAAGCTAAGGATAAAAACAAAAATTAGTTTTTTAATGTTTCCCCCACCGATTCGCCAGTGTGCTGTTTAGTGATCGTAACTTGGCTTCCTTGAATTTCTACTATTAACCATTGTACTCCCTCAACGCGAGGACTTTGCAGCATGACGGTATCACCATCGCGATTTAAACCATACACATGATTATGGCCATTAAAGATCATTTGAACTTTAGGGTTTGCTATAATGTCAGAAAATATTTGGGCGGTGTCGCCTGTATAGCGTTCTTTATCTCTTAGGCTCGTATGTGCAAAAATGAATACTGGCTTAGATGATGAATCAATAGTTTCCTTTAACCAGCTTGGACTAAATCCCTTGGGATCTTCTAAATTAACGGCATTAAAGAAAATAAAACGTTTGGTGTCTGATTCAAACCAAAAACTAGTCGGTCCAAAGACCTTTTCAAAGATATGCAGGCCAGCTCCGATGGCGTCGTGATTGCCAATGACACTAACAACCGGGTGTTTCAATAAAACATAAGTGTCTAAATACTGATCGTACTCAAAATTGTAACCGCTGTTTGTGAAATCTCCCAGACTAACAATAAAGTCGATGTCGGTAGCTTTGTTGATTTGAGTTACCGTTGCATCCATATCTTTGTAGTTTTGGTGAGGATCACTGTATATTGCGATTCTAATTTTGCCGTCGGCTTCGACATTTTGAATGCGTTTGATAGCTGCGATATTTAGATCGCGTTCAGGATGAAATAACTGATCTGAAAATGGTGAATTTCTAAATGGGGCACAGTTAACAAAAACTAAAGTGGATATTAGCAATAAAACGAAGGCTAGCAGGAGTCTCAAAATATATACTCCATTTCAAAGCCGCCAAAAATATCAGAACGTACCGTGCGTACCGGGCCAATCGGCGAGAATACAGTCGTGGCTTCAAATATTTTTCTGTCGGCGGCATAACCTAAATGAAAACCGTAAGAGGTGTATTCGTTGAGCTTTAACATAGAGCCGACATCGATAACTTTCTCTTCGAAATATAGGCGCCGGTCGTCTTCTAGGCGATTAACATGCGAGTAAGCTCGATTAGTTAGGCCACCCCGAACTTGAATGGTTAAGTCGGAATCGACTTCGATTTGAAATCGTCCAAGTAAGCCTACAGACGTTAAGGTAATGGCAGCGCTATGGATGTCGTCATCGTGCCAATCAATTCTTAAGAATGGAAAGCCGAGTGTGATTGTCAATTTAGGCTGATATTGATAGGCAAAACCAAACAACGGAATTGTTTTTCCGTTCCAAATACCGCGGTTTCCAGAGTGTTGAAATCCGTACAACCAGTTCCATCCTTGATTAGGTGCCGTTTTAAATACCGCGGAATAGGCATTCCATATATCGCGTCTGTGCTGGAATGTCTCATCACTGGCCGATTCCCGTGCCCAGAAAATACTGTATGAACTTTTATCGTCGTTCACTTTTCCAAATCCAAATCCAATCGTTTCATTTTTGAGCTGTGGACCTACACGCACTTGATTATCACCAATTGTTAAATCAGGAATGCCATGGCTACGATTTTCACCTTCTATCGCAAAGGACATTCTCATGGAGTCCGTCTTAAGAACAGGGACCTTTAAAGCTATCTGAGCAATTCTTTGGGGGGTATCTTTGCGGTGATAAGGAGACGTCCATAAATCTGAAAGCATTTCGATTTCAAGACGTGTTTCACCTTGTTCAATTTCGGGAATGACCCCAAGGGGTTTGGCCATCGAATACGATGTCACGAAAAATAGAACTAAGAGCGATTTTTTTGTTAACACGATAAATCCATTACCGAATCATAGTAAACGCAATTTTCAAATGAGCAAAACTAATTTTTAAACTTTAATCAAATGATTGATCAACGGTCTAAATTTTTTTATATGACTAGCGAAAATAGCGATGATAGATTTGATTTGGGGTGGTCGAGATATGGAAGGTTTCCTAAAGTCATTTATTGCGTTATTCGTAGCTATCGATGTTGTCGGTGCACTACCATTTTTAGTGGGCTTAACAAAATCGCTTTCGGAAGACGAACGAAAGCGGTTAATCCATCGTGCCACCTTATCTGCATTTGTTATCGGAATCGTATTTATTGTAGCGGGTAAAACTATTTTTGCCTTTTTAGGAATTACTGAAAGCGATTTCAAAGTGGCCGGGGGATTGTTGCTGCTCATATTTGCTATTCGCGATTTGCTGGTTACAGCTAGTCATCAGGGTGCACCGACGCCTACAAAAGTAGGTCTAGTGCCAATCGCTATTCCGCTAATGATGGGGCCTGCGGCGTTAACCACGTTGATGGTGGGTTCTGATCAATATGGCGTGTTCACTATCGTGGCGAGTTTAACATTGAATCTGATCATCGTTTGGGTGCTGTTCTCTAGGGGTAATATTATTTTGAAGTGGTTAGGCGAAGACGCCAGTGATGCATTTAACAAAGTCTTCTCATTGTTAATGGCTGCAATCGGAGTCATGTTCGTTCGTTCTGGTATTATCGAAATGATGAAGTAGGGTTATTCAAGCATGAATAAAATGTCCGAAGCTATTAAGGCAATCAATAGAAATGGCGTGCTCCTAGTATTCCCGAATAATAATAAGCCAACACCTAAATCGATATGGTCGGAATTTTATCCTAAAACAAAATTGAAATGGGAGTGGGACGATAACGGAGATCAGAAAGTCTTTAAGATGTGGCAGTTAATGAAAGAGCTTTCAACATGTAAGGATGTCGTTTATTCCAAATGGCATTCAGGACGCGCCACATTTTTTTCTCGAGATCTATTTGTGGCTTTAATCTCCGTTTTAAAAAGTGAAGCGCCATTAACATCTAAATTGTCGCCTCAAGGTAAAGCCCTGTTGAGCGAGTTAGAAAGTGATTCTCCGCTATCTACACGCGATCTTAAGAAACTCACTGGATTGCAAGGCAAAGACAATGAAAGCAGTTACAATCGGGGTATGAAAGAGTTATTCTCGCGATTTTTGATTGTAGGCTTTGGCGAAGTAGAGGATGGTGCGTTTCCGTCGCTGGCCGTCGGTGCGACCCAACATATCTATGAAGAGCTATGGTGGCAGGCAGACGAGCTCGATTTAGCTACGGCCCAAAAGCGGGTAGATCAATTTATGCCGATAGGAACTGAGTTCAGAAAATATTTTGAGAGAATCAGGTCGACGTTGAAAAATCAAAATTCAGGATCTGGCCGATCAAAGTTACCGGAAGACTGATATGTCCTTGATTTTTAACTAAGGTCACTTTTCCCCCTGGAAACAATGAAGCCATCGAAGCGGAAACCGTGTTTGGGATAACATGATCTTGATCACCATGCCAAAAATGAATAGGCATCGATAAATTCAAGCTACCTGACGACCAGTTAGACAGGAAGGCCTTGGTGTCTTGTTTCGGGCCAAGAAATCCTTGCTGAAGGGCTTCCAGTAGAGATTGGTTTAATGACGAGCCAACTCCTTTGTGATTTGCAATTTCTAAATCGGGCTTCGACGCCGGGAGAAAAAAATCCATAACCGGGTTTCGTCGTGTCGGGTTAGATTTAAGTGCCTTCACAATCAACGTTGACGGAACGATCGGTAAAATTTTAAGTCCCCATAGTGATAGTGCTGAAAAACTTTTTTTAACAGATGGAACATTTAAATCCCCAAGGCCACAGATTACACGGATAGCTTTTACCCGTGTTGGGTATTTTAATCCGATAGTGATTCCGAATGGGGTTCCTCCGCTCACGGTAACGATTTCAAAATCAGTCCATGCTAACGTAGAAACTAGCTCCATCGCAATCTCCGTAGTGACAGACAAGGTATCATGCGTTTTAATTTCGGTATGATAGTATCCTGGTCGATCAAAACATAAAACATCTAAGCCTAGCTTTTCGACTTCATTTCTGAAAATATCGATTTGTTTACTTGAGCCGGGAAAACCATGGAAAAATAAAATTTTACGTGGTCCGTTTCCGAGACGTCTGTAGGATACTTTGCCGTGACTTGTTTCCGCTAATAGATAAGACATATTGAAAATCCTGTGACTAAATAATTGTTTTGTCTAGGGATGATTGCCTGTGTATCAATATGATAAATTAACAACCTTTTTTGTTTTTAGTCCCTGTATGTTTATGTCGAAATAAAACCTAGCGAGGTTTTATGAAAAAGTATAGCTCTTGCATGCTTGTGGATGATGAAACAGATCTACTGGAAGCTCTAAAAGCAAACCTCGAAGGGATGTTCGAACGAATTGATACCTGTAGCGATGGCCAGCAGGCGTTTGATCAGATAAGTTCAAATCAATACGACTTGATAGTGTCTGATGTTCAGATGCCCAATATGAAAGGCGATGAGCTGCTTCGTAATTTAAGGATCAGTGGCATCGTAACTCCATTTATTTGTATGAGCGGAAATGGAAACAAAGCCCATATGACAGAGACTCAAAAGCAAGGGGCTGTCGCCTATATGGAAAAGCCTTTTGATTTCGATTTGTTCCTAGAGAAAATTAGAATAGTTATGGAAAATTCCCCAGGCAAACGCAGATAATTTTAACCGCGTTCGCGGTGTTACAATCAATCTAATGTAAGGACTTCTTTTTCCATAGAATATATAGATTCTTGAAGTTTAGTTTTATTCATATTTAAACTTCGGATTTCAGTGTTGGACTGATTGATCTTGTTTCGAAGATCACGTTTCTTTTCTTCGGTCGGATCTGGCTGGTTAGCAGTTGCTGGAGTTGGACGCACCAGTTGCACGGCTTCTATAACTTTCAATTCGCCTTCTAAATTGGCTTTCTTTAAATTTGATGTATTAATATCGGAATTTAATTTTTGAATCCGATTGTTGTTCTCGTTAATAGATGCCGTTAAATATTTTTTTCTACCCTTACGATACTCTTTCAAGAAGGCTTCTTCTTTTTCTTTTGGGCAAATTTGATTGTAGGTTCCACCGCTGGCGCCAACGGAATGGCCGTTGCTAGGTTCACAAAATGCGTGAACGCCTTCGGCATGTTTTGCAGTTAAAAGTTTGACTTGGCCGGGATCACAAAAGTCATAATTGAAAAACTGACCTTTCTTGCCACTGGCTAAAACGACCTCTGGCTTGCAGTAGTTTGACATGCCTGATTTAAAACCAAGGTCTAGTTGTGCCTCTTGGATTTCGGCTTCGGCTTTACGACACTCATTCAAATAGTTGTCGCTGTTTAGGCGTTTGCCTGACATTGCAATTTGATAACCATGGTCGAACCAATTCCTACGCTCGCAATCTTTTCGAACAAAGTAAGAGGCGCACGAGCAAAGTAGAGTCGTAGTCGTAAGCAAGAAAAGAAAATTAATTTTCATAAATACACTTCTTTTGAATTTAAAAAACGGTTTGCCCTTGTAGTGTATTCTAGAAACGATTGAAAGGAACATGTTTAACTATAAGCATTATAAAAGGCAAAATGTAACCGATATAAAATGTGCCCATAGGTCTTGGTCTTAATTTTTAGTAAATTGGTCGATTGGACTAGAACTGCCGGTGTTCGCAACCGATAATAAAGAGATGCGATCCAGTTTAATTTTGCCAATACTAATTTTTAATCTTTCTCTAGTGGCTGAAGGCAATCAATGTCTGCAGGGCTCGCCAAATAATCAGAGATTTAAGCGTATTTTGGAAACGTCAGATTCCTATTTGGTCAAAGAGTTTCGTGCAAGTACCGGATTCAAACCGACTCAAGGTGGTTTAGGTTGTTCGGGTGGAAACTGTAGCACAGTGACCAAGCCTTTAGCACTGCCGGGAGCCATGGGTGAAATCCCAAAAGAGTGTATCCAAGCCTCGTTAAAACGTAAAGTGGCGCAAACAAGTATTGAATGCAAACAGACTCCGCAAGGAAATTGGACCTATATTCAACATTCCGGTCGTTCAAAATCGACACCGTGTTTTGATGAATCCGCAGTAGATTATACTCACTATGTTACTAATAAGGTCATATCGTGCTTCCAAGGTTTGCCCATGCAAAATGGTGTGACGGAAACTATCGATCCAACGGTACTATACTCTAAACTGAATAATGAAAGTGGATTTAATTTTACCTACTCATACAAGGGCGGAGTTGGCGCTGGGCAGTTGACGGGCTGGGCGGTTCAAGAAATGAACGTGCTAGATCCCAGTCGTACAAAAGGAAAAACGGTAAAAGGTGGGGGACGCTTTATTCTAGATAATATTTTAGCTTCTAGTAATCCTCAGTGCGCGGGTCTGAAACCTGTAATCGAAAATGATTTAAAATTTAAGTATCATTCGCCACGTAAAATTAATTGTGAATGGACATCGATGGAAACAGGTTTAGCTAGAAATTTGATTTACTCGATTGGGTATTTTTCATTTTTAAAACATCAAATTATTGGTAAAGAATTAAAAAAACGCGCTCCTAACGCCTATAAAGATCCAGAACTTTTGAATTTGCTGACACTTGTAGGGTACGGTCCTCTGGGGGCCAACCGTGCACTGACACTCATTCGTACGTTAGGGATGGGCTCGTCGTCAGCCTACTTAGCCGGAGTCAAAAGTCGTTTGAAAACCGAAGTCTACCTTAAAAACACGGCTTCAAAAATGAATGAAGTAAAACGGATCGCGGGGAATTCATGTCGACTGCTTTAAAACTATTTTTTTCGTTTGCATTGTTCTTTCAAATCGCGATGGCCAATTCTATTGAAGACAAAACTAATTTGGTGGCGGCCGAAAAAGAAGAGTTGGCGAAGCTGGCGAATCGTTCTGATTTAACGGTGAAAGAATGGCTACGTTTTGTCGATGATATAGATGCCAAATGTTCAAGTGAGACAGTTGAAGTTAAACAAACTGCGATGTGTTCATTTTATTATGAAATTTATAAAATCGGTGAATTATTTGCTGAGGCTCAAGATCAAAAGCCAACATGGGAACAGTGTATGCGTGCGGGCGTTACCTCGGATAGTTTGTCTGTGAATGAAAGCACCAAGAAATTGGTGAACAGAATTGCGGTGAAATTATGTCCAAAAAGATAACATTATCATTTTTAGTATTAAGTTTATTCATCAGCGTTTCTTGTTCGCAAAATCCAATGCAAACTTTAGGCACCAGTGATTCAGATACCTCAAAGCTCGCGCCACCAACAGATGAAGATTCTGAATTTCATCCCCCGCCAGAAGATGACGATGGGGCTCAAAGTGCGCCTATTGTCATAGGGCCAGCTCCGTCTTATTGTTCGAAACTAGATATCGCGGGCGTCACGTGGCCGGCGGAATTAGCACCGGCAGGCCAAGCGCATTTGGGTTTGGCTCTAAATATTACGGGCAGCTTCGAGGGTCGCAGTGGTTGGGCTAACTTAAGTAATAACTTTGATGGAATGGGGTTTAGCATTGGTTTGCTTCAGCAAAACCTGGGGATGGGTTCTATCCAGCCTCTATTAAACGAAATGATTACGATGCGGGCTCAGGGCGCTAATTTCGATATGTCCGATACCCATTTCCAGGCCGTTAAATCGATGGTCAGTCAATGGAACAAAGATCAGGGTATCAAGACCGCAACGAAATCGTTCGTGGCGGATGAGGATGGTTTTTCATCAGCCTTTTACGACGATGAATCCGTGATTTCACAGTATGACGTAGATTATGACGCGCCAGTTTCGGAAGAGTCTTTAGAAATCAATCCTCTAGCAGAATCTGTTTTTATTAAGAGCGTTGCTTCGGCAAATAAAATGTCGGTGAATTGGGCATTGAGGACCGTTTATAGTGATGGTGGCAAAACGTTCAAATCGGACTGGAATGAAAACCTAACGAAAATGGCACAGTCAAAACCGTATGTGAGTTTGCAATTAAAGTACGCGATGAAGCTCTATACGCAGGCCTTTCGTTACTTTAAATCCTTTAAATTGAGCAAACTGAGTCACTTTCTGTTGATGTTTGACTTCGTTGTGCAAAATGGTGGTTTTAAGCAGCGTGTTCTAGACGATTATGCGTTGAAATTAAAGCAAACACCTAATATGAGTGATCAGGACAAAGTCCTTTTGATCCTACAACTCAGACTTCGTGACGTTTCAGCCCGGTGGCAAAATGACGTCAGTGCCAGAAAAAAAGCGATTATTTTTTCTGAAGGCACTGTTCATGGGGCCAAAAGGAATCTGAAAACTGAGTATTGCTACGATCCGAACACGCCTGTCCTGACGCAACCTTAACATTCGTGCACCACCAAAAATTTTTTTCAGCAATAAAATAAATTTCGTTCTCTTTTAAAATCTTTTCTGTATAACCATCTCATCTTTTCATTCTGAAAAGAAATTTGAAAAATTTAGTTTCAAAAAAGCACATGCGATTTTGTAAATGCGGCTATTCACCATGTAAGTCGTAGTTGCAAGGGACCAAGGGGGAACGAATGTACTTTAACCGCCGAGCTAATTTTATGGCTCTTGCTCTGATGATGAGTTTATCAGCAAGCATGACCGCAATCGCTCAAACCCAATCAACTATGTCCGTTTCATCAAACGTGACAGCACCTAAAGACGAAGAAGAAAAACCGTATAAACCGACAGGTAAACTTTTGTTCGCGGTATTTAGCCGTCAAACTGAAGACGATTTTTCACGCAGCCATCAAGGTGTAACAGTTATTAATCCTGAATTTTCAGCTCGCTATGGTGAGTATATCACTTTGGGTTTAGATCTAGCTGGTCAGTTTGGTACAGGTAACGCGAGTAACTTTTGGACTGAAGACGGTAAAGCGCCAAACGCAATCTTTTTAAATGAAGCGTACGCGAAAATTAACGTGCACAAAAATGTTTTCGTTAAAACCGGCGCGATTAGAACACCACTTAATCCAATTTCTTCAATCATGACTCCGGGTGCGTTCATGGGTGCTCAGGAAGAATGGCAAATCGGTGCAGACGATTCAAACATTACTGTAAATGCATTCCAAGCCATTCCTTCATCAGGTACAGTAACTAAGCGTGTTTATGATGACGGTACTCAAGCGTATTTCTTGTCACAAACGGTAAGCGGTAAATTGAAATCAAGTTCTGGTTTCGAAATGCGTGCGGCAGCGACTCGTTACCAATTTGAAAACTTATCTACAAACGTAGCAACCGATTCTTATTTCCTAGGAAATTCATTGTCAGCGTTTGAAGGCAGCTCTAAGTCATTCCGCTTCCGTCATGGATTCATGGGAACAGAATCGGCAGTTAGCTTGAAACAAGAAATTGGTAAACACGATATGTATGTGTTTGCTTCGATGATTCAAAACGACCAAGCCGCTGACGGTAAAAACAAAGGCAGCATGGTGGGTGGTAACGTTAAAACAACATTTGGTAACTACATTGTTCGTCCATCATATGCTCGTTTTAACTACGATGCGGATGTAATCCCGACTGTATATACAACAATGACGGCTCGTTATCAAAACCGCGATGGTTATCGCGTGGGCCTTGATCTTGAATTAAAAAAAGAAAGACTGGCTTTGAAAAGCTCTTACATCAAGATGGATTTAAAAGACGCAAATCCATACCTTGCTGATCGTGAAATCTACAACCTAGCTGTGGAGGCTAAGTATGACATTTTCTAAACAAGCATTAACATTCGCTTTAGCTTTAGCACTGGGTACTGTAGTTAGCTGCGGTAAACGTGACGACCACATGAGAACATCTGATCCAGATTCAGATGCGACATTCTACGTAGATAAAGACGTTAAAACTTGGGGTAAAGTGATCGTTACTCGTGACGTTCAACAAAAACCAAACCAAAAAGATTTCAAAATTCAGGCGTGCTTGAAAGATAATGCGCTATTAGCGGTAATCCAGTTTCAAGAATTTAAGGTTTTGGCTGGTGATAATGAAATCACAAAAACAACAGACAAATTTGGTTGCATCATTTGGGACGAACAAATTCGTTATGATGCTTTAGCTAGCGAAGCTGAATTGTTGGTAGTTCGTAAAATTCAAGCGGTTCGCGGTCATGCGGGAACTGTAGAATTAGAACTAGCGATCAATCCTTGGTCATCTGAAGACGCAATCACTGTAACGGATTTACGTTATGATGAGGCGTTGAAATCTAAAACAACTCCGGATGCGGTTTCCTACTCTATGACTCAATTTCAATCGGATGAAAGTCATTCGAGCCCAGCCTTCGCGATGGAAGTTAACAAGCGTCGTGTAGCGGAAGCAATTGCAAGCCAGAAAAATAAAAATACAGGTTCCGCGCCTGAAACTCGCATGCGTTTAGATGCGATCCAAATGCAATTCTTGGGTCACGACTACAGCGCGTACGAAATCACGTCGACGTTGAATTTAAAAGTGGCTCATAAATACAGAATTCGTATTAGCCCTCAGTTCATTCGTGAAAACTTTAATGGTAAACAAATCTTTGAAACGATCGCTAGTGGTATGGTTAAATTCCACGTTGCGGTTCTTAGAGACACAGTAAACCCTAAAGCCGGTACATCGTACCAATTAGGCGATGTTCTTTCGACGTCAGAATTCGTGGGCGAAATGGTTGACGGTGTGATGGTTGCGGATGTGACATTAAAATTCCAAGATCTAGCGCCATTAACTGGTAGAACGATCTTGTTAATGACGGCGTCGTCATTGCCAGGTTACATCCAGTTCCGTGATGGCAGCTATATTTCTCCGGTAGGTCCACTTGTAGCCGCGTCTTCAATTTCCTTTGTTCCAAGTAACTGGAGCGCGGAAGTGATTCACGATAACAATGTGAAGTACATCGCTGAAAAAGAAAACAAATCTAAAACGATTTCAAATTTTGATTACTTCAAAAAACAAACGGGTTTCGTTGAAGTACCAAAGTCATTGGATATCTTAAGTGTATCTCGTCCGGTCGTGTACACAGCTCACTACAACGAGATGATCACAGCGCTAGAGAAAAACAGCACGAAGTTATCGCAAGCGACTCAAAACGCGATTTGCTCGTACTTAACTCAAGAAAAAGCGCGCGGTATTCGCTTGTGTGATAGCAAAGCTATGGATCTAGTGAATTTCCGTACACGTGAAATCGTAGAAGAAATCACAAATCCAGTACCTCAACGTGAAGGGATCACATTAAATGAAGATCTAACGATCAACATGAACTACTTGATCTCTCAAGAACAAATCAAAGGTAAGGCGCAATCAGCACGTGCGGGCTGGAATGCGGGTTTAACAGCGGGTATGACGGCTGGTCTGAACGCGGGCCTTGATTTAGATTTATTAAATACTTTGCAAGATGGCCAGGTTCCGGGATTTAAATTATTATCGTGGATTTCAAAAATGATCGGTAACACGGCGCCTGGTAAACCAATTCCAATAGATCCAAAAGATCCAAATGGTCCAACGCTTCCAGGTGATCCCGTAGTTGTTCCACCACGAAGTGCATTCGGTGCAAAACTGGGCGCAAACTTAGGTGGTAACATTGGCGGAATGGCGACGTACAATAACGATTTGTTCACTTGGAACTTAAGTGATTCAAGACGTGAAACGGGTTCAATCACGACTTCGGTTAAATTTGGTGCGAACGCGGAAATGAAAGTATTCAGCTTCCAAGGTAAATTCCGCAAATGCTGGATTGCGAACTTGAGTGCTCCACTAAAAGATCAAATCGCGAAACAAGCGGGTAAAGATTTCGCTCAATTGAATTTACCTAAAGGAATCGTAGCGTGCTTGCCGAAAGTACAAGAAGGGACACGTAAAGAAATGTTCGTGCTAGTAAACTCAGTAACAGGTATCGCAAATTCTCCCTTAACAGATTCATTAGCGAGCAGCGAAGCGCCTCTACGTTTATTCTTCCGCGGACCAATGGGCTACTCTGTTTTCAAAAACCTAATCATGGAAAAGAAAATGGAAGTCAGCTTCAACAAATTCCCAGTTGATAAACTAATCAACGACGTAAGAAGCCTAAAAAACGAAGGCGACATGCACCTAAACCAAGAATTCCCAGGCGTCCTAAACAACGTCCTTCAATAGTCAGCTGCTAGGTTTTTGAAACGCGGTTGGTCACAGGCCACCGGAATTTAGAGGGCCCTCATGAGAGGGCCTTTTTGTTGAGTCAGCTGAACTAGTCGTCCCCCTAGGCTTTTGAAGCGCAGTTGGTCGATCTTTTGTGTTTCGCACTGTTGAATTAAATGGTGTGAATTGTTTGTCGTTACTGTGTACTCTATACGTGTGAAACTAGTTTTGCTTACATTTGTTTTTCTTGTGAGTTGTGCCTATCCGAAACGAACGACGGACTATAAGGCAGAGGTTCCGTCCGCTGATCGGGCTTTGATTTATATTTATCGAACGCCGACTCAGATTGATTCTTTGAATCCGGAGTGGCCGAAGTTTTATATAAATGGTGAGGTTGTGGGAAAACTAGGTGTCGGTGATTATTACGTTCAATTGGTTGAGTCAGGTGATGTCACAGTATCCTACAAGAATGCCTTTTTGGATTCTATCCGTGGACCGCGGGCGATATTAAATCGACCCATCTTTTAATTAACGAGTAATTGGTTACTTGTTATTTACTAACCACGTTCCGAGTCGTCGCTCTTTGGTCAATGTTTCAAAAGCGAGTTTGATGGTCAGCGTATTTCCGTCTTCTATTTTTTCTTTTTTTCTGATGATCGCTTTAATAGGTAACAAGTAGGCTTGAGATTTGGTGTCATACCAAATGGCGGTCTTCCATTTTGATTGGAGGATAGAGGCCGTTGTTGGTAGGCGCCCCCAACCCTCTTCGGACGAGCCATGAATTGATCGAATTTTTTTAGAAAGAGTTTTTGGTAAAGTTGCAAAATACCAACCGGCTTTACCTTTGTATTTCCATACCTTCGCCTTAAATGAATACTGTGACATCTAATAAGTGTATCGAAACGGCGAGATAACGCCAAATCAAATATAAAGGGTTTAACTTTCTCAAAATAGTTCACTAAGATTTTCGTATCTCGTTCGTATTCATTCTAAGAGTGGTTATTTAGATCTGGAGGTCTATGGGCTTTGAATCTGGGCCGGAGTGGTTTGAAGGCTTTTATAAAGAGTTTTATCCAAAGCTGTTTCGCTATGCTTTGCGTTTCATTGAAGCGTCTAAAGCCAGTGAGGTTGTGCAGGATTGTTTTATTAAGCTTTTAGGCGATTCGGATAAGGATTTGGACCATGCGACCTCGTGGCTCTATGTGACCTGTCGTAACCAATGTATTGATGAAATACGAAGGAGAAAAAAGATGAAAGCTTCGGACGAAATAGATGAGGATCTGTTAGTCGATCAAAGCGATCATATGGACGATCGGATTTATCAAAATCAAATGAATGAACAGCTTAAGGCAGCGATGGCCTCGCTTTCTTTTAAAGAAAAAGAAGTCATTCGTCTAAAATTTCAAGACGGACTCAGTTATCAGCAAATCAGTGAAATCACTGGGCACAACGTCAATTACGTGGGTGTTTTAATTCACGAAAGCGTTCAAAAAATTAAAGGTACGGTCTTAACTCTGAATCAGAAAGGAGTTCAAAATGGAAAAAAGTAAACTAACGGCGTATGCGTTAAACGAAGTCTCTGATGCCGAAAGAGCTGAAATTGAAATTTATCTTAACGCTCATCCCGAGATGCGCGCTGAAATTGAAGAAATTAAATTAGTATCGTCTATTCTGAAATCAGAACTAGCTTCAGAACTTCTCGTGAAAGCGCCTGAATTAAAAATCAAAAAAACGTCTGTGTGGGCTACGCTATTTAATCCACGCGTGCTTGCTGTTGGATTTAGTTTAGCGATTGTGAGTGTTATCGCGACGGTTCTTATTAAAACAGACGGGCGTCCTGACCGTGCTGCTGAAATGGCAATGACAACACGAGATGAGCGACCAGTGTCCGAAGGTATGGCGGGTCTTACAAAGAAAATAGTTGAGCAAATCGAGCCTGCCAAACGAGAGGCTGTAAATCAAATCGATCGCAGCCAATTGGGTATTAAAGACAAAGTGGCTATGCCTGATATGAATGCGCAGACCATGGCAGAAATGGAAGCAGTGCCGACTCATGGTGCGGGCTCAGCGCACTCGTTTGGCGGTGTTGGAAATGAATCCAAAGGTCGAGCGGGCGCACCGATGGGAGCGATGGCAAAAATGAAAATGGATTCGGCGACTTCGGGTGGTTTCTTGCCTCCGGGACGAATGCCGATGCCAACTCCAGAAGCCCCAGCACCCGCCGAAAATGTGAACTCAGGCGAAGAGTATAAATTGAAACCAGAGAATGAGTTCACTCAGGTTTCAAAAGAAGCGCTTTCGACATTTTCGATCGACGTGGATACGGCATCTTACACAAATGCGCGACGCTATTTGATGAGCTATCAGCAAATTCCGCCTGCGGATTCGATTCGTACAGAAGAGTTTGTGAATTACTTTGACTATGATTACAAAGCACCAACGTCAGGTCATCCAATTGCGGTACACATGGAAGCGACGAAATCGCCATGGAATTCAGAACGTGCGATTGTTCGCGTGGGTCTGAAAGCAAAAGAGATCGATGTGAAAGACCGCCCGAAATCGAATTTAGTTTTCTTAATCGACGTATCGGGTTCGATGGAAGATGAAAACAAATTGCCTCTGGTGAAGTCAGCACTAAAAACCTTGTCCGAGCAATTGGGTTCGAACGACAGAATTTCAATGGTTGTGTATGCGGGAAGCTCGGGCGTGATTCTAGATAGTGTGGCCGGTGATAAGAAAGACAAAATCTTGTCAGCGATTCAAAACCTATCTGCAGGAGGCGGCACTAATGGCGAAGGCGGTATTCGTAAAGCCTACGAGATTGCGCAGAAAAATTATATTTCTGGTGGTAACAATCGCGTGATCTTGGCTTCGGATGGCGATTTTAATGTCGGCGTAACATCACCGACAGAATTGTTGAACATCATCAAAGAAAAATCTGAAGGCGGCGTGTTCTTGACGGTTCTAGGTTTTGGAATGGGTAACTACAAGGACGCGCGTTTGGAAGAAATTTCGAACAAGGGTCAAGGTAACTATTTCTACATAGATAACTCAAAAGAAGCTGACAAGGTTTTCGTCAACCAGCTGGCGGGCACTTTATACACAATGGCTAAAGATGTAAAAGTTCAGGTAGAGTTCAATCCTAAGGTTGTGCATTCATATCGTTTGGTCGGTTATGAAAATCGCATCTTGAATAAAGAAGACTTTGCGAATGATAAAGTCGACGCCGGTGAAATGGGCGCGGGTCACAGTGTGACGGCCCTTTACGAAATTGAATGGAAAGGTAAAGCGCCGTCGGATATCAAATTAAAATATCAGCCAGCGACTGAGCCTGAAAAGGAAACACCTGGCTCAGCAGATGAAATTTTAACGGCGAAAATTCGCTATAAAAAACCAACGAATGCATCGAGTGAGTATTTCGAGCAGGCATTGAAAAACAAAGTGGTTTCACTGTCCGAATCATCTTGCTCGACACGATTTGCGATAGCCGTAGCCAGTTTTTCGCAGTGGATGCGCCAGTCGGCTCAGCTAAAAGAGTTCGATTCAAAACGAATTCTTGAAATCAGCGAAGGCTGTACAAAAACGGCAGACAAGAAGGATTCCTTCAAAGAGGAATTTATCGATCTAGTAAAAAAAGCCCGCGAAATCCGCAAATAGAAAAACCGGCACCTCCTATCATAAAGATAGGAGGTGCCCTTTTTATATTGAAGTACCTGTTTTGATAAAGAAGATTAGCGACGATGCGGCCACTAGGGCGATGGCTACAAAGGCGTAGTCGAATAGTACACTTAGAACGAATTCGTATGTGGGTTCAAATTTAGGTGCATATTTAATTATGACTGTGACCAATGGCGCGAGCAGTACAGTTGCAAGCACGGGTAGCAAGCCTTCAGAAAATAGCATCAAAGGAAGCATCAGGATCAAGGCAATAATAAATTTCTCAGCAAACGGAATCGGTATCGAATATACAATTTTACTAAGCCAGCTAGGAAACGAAGTGCTTTTGCAAAATGTCGTTAGGCAAGGCTGCCACCACGTCAAGGCACCGTAGATGCCGGTGGTTAATCCAACTAATAAAAAATCTTTTGAATTCATAAGCCGCATCCTTATTTAAACAAACATTACTTTTTCAATTCTGTTTCTAGCGAGTCTAAAAGATATTTCCTGTAGGCACCATTTTTAATAAAATAGGAATTCGAGTGGCCGCCGTCCGTAAAGACTTTCCATTGTTTTGGGTCTTTGGCTTGGGCGAAAATGCGTTCGCCTTGATCGATGCTAACGACAGTGTCTTGATCACCATGCATAACGTAAACAGGAATCGGTGAGATCAGGCTTGGATCGCCGGCCCACTGATCGCTCATAACGAGCCACGCGATCGGTTGAAAGAGCCAAGTGATCCAGCTTTTTTTAACCACACTGCGGGCGACGCTTCGGTACGACAGAAAAGAGGACTCAATGAAAACCGCTTTATAGTTTTTCTTTTCATACAGATTTAAACTTTTCTGCATGATTTGGCCGCCCAGGCTTTGGCCGTACACAAACAGTGGTAAATTAGGATTCATATTTTCGATTTTCTTTAACGCTTCAACGCCAGAAAGAGTCGTCGATTCAGGCGTTGGTGTTCCTGTTGATTTTCCGTAGCCAGGGTAGTCGAAAATCATCAAATCATACCCGTGATCGACCAGCCAAGACAACATCGCGAAATGGGCAGATAGGTTTTGAGCATTACCGTGAAAAAATAGAATTTTGGCTTTGGTTTTTTTTGCGTGCAGGTACCAAGCATTGATCTGATTCCCTTGACTGTCGGGAAAGTTAAGCTCTTCGATGTCATAGGGAAGGTCTTTGATTTTATAAAATTCCTGCGAGGATGGGTAGTATAGCAGTGATGAACAACTGCTTAAAAAAAGGACAAAAGGGACCAGAAGCCAAAATTTTTTATTCACTTCGAAATCTTAGATTTAATTAAATTTAAATGTCACCTTAATTTAGCTTGAAATTGCCTAGTTCAAACGATTCAATATTACTTACGTTTCAAACTATAGGAGGAAATGTGTTAAAAAAACTAGTTGTATTAGTAGCTCTAGTGTCGGTTCAATCGATGGCTGCTAATTATGGAATGGCCGGTTGCGGATTGGGCGCTTTAGTTTTCCAAGATCAACCTGGAAAAATTCAAATTTTGGCTGCTACTATCAATAACATCGTATCGCCACAAACGTCTGCGATCACGTCTGGAACTTCAAATTGCTTTGAAGAGTCTCGTTCAGAAGTCAGCATCCGTTACATCGAAAACAATAAAGTAGCACTAAAAGAAGACGTAGCTCGCGGTAATGGCGAAACGATCGACGGTTTAATGACTCTTTGGAATTGCAATGACAAGTCTACAGTGACTCAAGATTTGAAACGCAACTACAACACAATCTTCAAATCAAACGAAACTCTTCAGATTATGAATGACCTTAAATCAAATTCTGAAATTCAAAAATCGTGCAACTCTTTAACATAATATTTTAGGATTTAAATATGAAAATACTTTTTTTATTATTAACAGCCGTTTCAGTATCTTTCGCGCAAGCTCAAAAGAAACCAATGAAACCAGCTCCAAAAGCAGCTCCTGCTCAACAACAACAAGCTCCTATGCATTCTGGCCATGCGGCTCATAAATCAGGCGCATATTCTCGTCCATACGGTATGGCGGGTTGTGGTTTAGGTACATTGGTTATGGATAAACGCAGTTCACAAGTTCTAGTTGCGACTACGAACGGAACAGGTTTCCAAACTATCGGTATCACATTAGGCACTTCAAATTGCGTTGATGAAGCGACGTCTCAGGTTGCGGACAAAATGGATAAATACATCCATATCAACAAAATTCAATTGGCTGGCGATGTAGCAAAAGGTAACGGCGAAACGATCGTTGCTTTGAGCGAAGTGATTGGTTGCCAATCGAGCCAAAATCTTGGATCGGCTTTGAAAGCTAACTACCGAGATGTATTTGCTAACGACTTCACAACAAACGAAGTTACTGACAGCATCATCACAGTAATCCAGCGCGATTCTAAATTAGCGTCTGAGTGTTCTTTAGCTCAAATCTAGTTTCCTAGCGCACGCTAGCGAATCCTTAAGTGGGTGAGTCTATCACCCACTTTTATCTTGCTTCAACATCCGAAGCGTTTGTAAATTAGCTCCATCCATGAAATCAGTTTATTTGTCATCACTGCTGTACGTGTTGGTTTTATCATTGTCCTTCGGTTTGCCGTCATTGGCGCAAACGCCGCTGATCAAAAAAACATTTGCCGTTAACGATGCTAATGTCGAACGTGAAATAAAAAATCTAGTCGAAGCGGCTAGCGCTCAAAAACTATCAGAGCAGCGCACATGGCGCAAACTGATGCACTATGAATTGAATGCATTCGGCCGATTAGTGAGCCAAGTAAAAGATCCGAAATTTTTTCTATCCGAAACTGGTTATAGAAATCTAGATGGTGAATTGCAAGCCACGTTGTGGTCGTTCTTTGCCTCTGCGGATTTAAAAGACGAACACGCGATTTGTAAATTTCCAGCGCGTTTATCGTGGTTGAAGACTAAGCTTCCTAATCATGCCGCGTGGGCGCAGTTACCGAAGCCAAATTGTTATTACTTTGATGTGTTTCTAAGAAATCTAAATGCAGAATCGATCTCGTTCGTGTTTTCTAGTTACTATGCCAACAACCCGGGGTCAGCATTTGGTCACACATTCTTTCGTGTAAATAAAAAAATTAAAGAAGGTCGCGCAAAACAAGAGTTGCTGGATTACGGTATCAGCTATGCAGCGAACGTGACGACGAATAACCCGCTATTGTATTTCATCAATGGTTTACTGGGCGGCTTTGCAGGAACGTATGCTAGCGTTCCGTATTATTACAAAGTACGCGAATACAATGATTACGAATCACGTGACTTGTGGTCGTATGAATTGGATTTAAAACCCGATGAGTTACAGCAGATGCTGTACCACATTTGGGAAGTTGGGCCTCACTATTTCGATTACTATTTCTTCACTCAGAATTGCTCGTACCACATGCTAACGTTGATGGAAGCGGCGTCGGAACGTATCGAGCTAACCAGCAAAGTTCCGCTGTACGTGATCCCATCAGACTCTGTAAAAGCGCTGTATGAAATTCCAGGCTTTGTTAAAAAAGTGGAATTCCGTCCGTCTTTACGTCGACATTTCGAAGACAAATGGAATCGTTTTACTGTGGATGAAAAAAATAATTTCCTGTTTATCGTGGGCAATTATTCCGAAGACAATTTAAAGACGTTGAAGTTTGAAAACATTCAGCGAAAAGCGCTGTTCCTGGATGGCTTGATTGATTATATCGACATGAAAGACCCGAATGGTGTTTCCAAACGTGAAGGCCACTGGTTCCACATGAAAGAAAAAGTTTTGATGGATCGTGCGGCCGTCGATGTGATTTCTGAGCCCGTTGCTATCCCTGTGCCTGAAGACGAGCGTCCTGATATTTCCCATCCCTCTTCGCGTGTGAGTCTGGGGTTTGGCGAAAACAAAACTCTGGTCGATAAAGACGGCAAGCGGGCGACGGCGGTTGGATTTTTGAATTTCCGTTTTGCCTTTCATGAATTATTGGATGATTCGCATGGATTGCCAGCGCGCTCGCAACTGGAATTCGGTAATTTCAAATTTCAGTATTTTGAAAATGATTTGAATTTAGAAAGTTTTTCGTTCTTCAATATCCTTCAATTAAATCCGTTGCGTAAGCTTGACCCTAAGCCGTCGTGGGGAATCGATGTTGGGGTTAAAAATATGCCTCTATGTGATGGGCAACGTTCATGTCTGGGCTCGGGGCTACAGGTCTACGGAGGCTACACGGTGGATTGGGGACGTCACATGGCATGGTTCCTGCCGTTTGTGCATTACCGTTACGGCAATCAATTTGAAATCACGCGAAACTATATAGCGGCCGGTTATCAGCTAGGTTATTTATTTGAGGCTTCGCAGTCTTATAAGTTGCTAGCTAAATACATTAAGGAAGTTCCCGATCGATTCAAAATAGTAGATTTAGCCTCGATAGCAGGTCGTTATAATATCAAGACACATCAAGCGTTAGAAATCGAGTGGTCTAATCCCGCGCTAGAGTCTAAAGAAGATATTCATACAACTAAACTTCTATATCATTATTTCTTTTAGAATCGTTTGTCTTTGAACGGGGAGCTATGGTTTAGGCAACCGTAGCTTTATCCAGTTGAGCTACAGCGCCGCAGACAACTGCTTGCAGTTTGATAACACATGCAAAGGAGCGCGGCGAATGTTGTTCTTTTTATTGAACTTGTACGCAAATCGTTCGATCAAATTCACATTAAATGTATCCACAACGTGGAAGTCTTTTAACGCTTCTTTTTCCTGCTGCCAGATAAAATCGTTTACGATGATAGCAGCCTGGCAGTTGTTTGCAGGTTGGTCTTTCACGGCGGCTAAAGGCAAGTCAACGATGCTGTAGCCGCGGTTTAGGAAAATGAATTTTTCCGGAATCCATTCGATCGTTTTATCTAAATTGTAAACTGTTTTGATGTCGTGGTGTTTATCGATAAACAAAGCCGCATTGATAATGTTTTTCTGTGATGGAAAGAAACTGGCGTTAATCAAGATAAAGACATTTAGCACCGCCATCGTCATCAATTGCCATTTCTTCTGTGGCCACATCAACACTAAGCGAGTGAAAAACGGAGTCATCAATACGATCAGCAGCGGAATGATCGAAACCATAAAACGCTCAAACTTTTGTGGGAAGTACGAATGAAGCGCTACGAACAAAGCGATAAACACCCAAGCGTAGTTAAGTTTCTTGAAGACGGGTCCAACGACATCTTTGCTGGTATTGCCGATCCATAGGAACGGGAAGAATGATAACCCCATTAGTAAAGCCGGGTAAAATAGGATGGATCCGTTACCGTATTCATGACCGTGCTCTACGTTGTAGGTTAATACCGAGATCAACGAGTGATGGAATCCACCACGTAAGAAAATGTCAGGAATGCCCGCTAATACAAAGCACACGAGTCCCACAATAGAACTTACAGCAACGCCTTTGAAATCCTTAGCTAGTAATAGCAATAAAGGTACAGTCACAGCGCCAATACCGGCTTGCTGGCGCATAACAAAGGCCATGCTGACTGTAATTGTCGACCAAACTAGATCGGATGTCTTGCCGTCATTTTTATAGCGATAGAACAATGCCATCGACAGCAAGATCCACGGCGCAGCTAGTGATTCAAACATCGGGCGAGTCAGTGTGAATGACGACGCAAAGTAGAACGTAAATAACAGGATAAATATTTTGTGCGATACATCCAGCCATTTTTCCGAAGTGGCTCCGTCGGGCAATTTAAAGCGGCTGCCAAAATCCCATAGGCGTGTCGAGTAGATAATTTGGAATGATAAAATGTAAATCAATAAATTGAAGATCGTAATAAACAAGATCGTAAAGCGATACTGATCATACGGATGAAACACGCCCAGTTTCAAAGCGATCTGCGAGCCAAAATGCATCGGCATGACTTGAAGCGGGGATTTTACGTCCGTCTGATCCACGAGGTCAGTGTAGGTTGATGTTTGAGCGGGCAAATATTTAACCATCGCATTCCAATATTCATCGGTGCCCATAAAGCCATCGTTGAGGAATGCGATCAGTAAAAAGAAGCCAAGAAAAATTACGGTCGGATTTAGTTTTTTAGTTAATGTCTGTACGATACTCAAAGTGTGTTCTCATTAGTTAAGCTGCTCTTGTATCCAGTCCCAATACGAGGGAACGTATGAATAAAAGATCTGTCCTTGTTCACACAGCTTAGACTCTGAGGCGCTTTCAATGTACGAAGCAACACCGACGACTTTGTAACCGTTTTTGTCCGCAATTAAAAGCGGCCCACCGGAATCACCGCTGCAACCACCATGGGCATCCTGTTGATTGACGCCTACTAAGCTTAAACGATCTATCAAACTGACAGAGTCCTTAACGAGCATCAATTGGTCCCAATTCTTAGTTACATAGCGAAGTTCAGGTAAAGAGTCATCAGTTGTATGCGTGCGTCCGTAGCCAATCATGATCATTTGGCTAGCAGGGTTGGTGCTTTCTGTTCTGATATCCACCGGGGCAAGCTTTAAAGGGGCATAGGGCGGGGGCAGAACTCCGTCAAATTTGACGGTGGCAATGTCAAAATCAGGTGAGGTGCTCGACGGTGTCGTTTTATGTCGATATTGCGGGTGGATATTCACATTGTAGGCGGAATAGACCAAGCGTTTATTAAAACCACTCGAGCAGAATAGATTGATCGACGCCACGATCTGAGTCGATATCGTGTTTTTAGGAAAACAGTGCGCGGCCGTCAGTACTGTATTGGCATCGATCAACGTTCCTGTGCATAACGTTGAAAGAACTTCGGAACTGAATTCGTCTTTTTGAAAACGCGATAGCACCATTACGACGTGATTCTTTAGTGGGTTTGTTTGATCGGCAACATAGCCGTTGACGATCCCTTCTGAATAGCAGCCTTTAGAGTCGTCAAAACGATAAACCTTTTTAGGCGGCTCGATCGGCTCTGTTTTAGAAACGTTAGTTTTACTTTGTTGACAGCCTATCCCTAAAGTTAAGCTAGTCATCACCATCATTAGTATTT
>ERZ761610.470-NODE-470-length-32481-cov-16.184913_pt1 | contig 32481 bp, 33 predicted proteins | sample MGYA00512164_ERZ761610 | MGnify/ENA primary metagenome ERZ761610 (study PRJEB28899, sample SAMN02850038) | bioreactor sludge metagenome | biome: EBPR Sludge; feature: EBPR Bioreactor; material: flocular biomat | place: Australia: Thorneside Wastwater Treatment...
AAACATTGCCACAAAAAGAATCGAACATTATCGCACTGCTTCACGTCAAGCCGCAGGCAACGTCGCTGGTTTCATCGGTGAATTTTTTGGTGCAGTGCAAGCTGTCAAAGTTGCAACCGCTGAAAAAAATATCATCAATCATTTTCATAAAATTAATGATGAACGTCGTGTATTAACTGTTCGCGAAAAATTATTTGATGATGTGCTCGGTTCGATTTATCGCAACACATCCACACTTGGCACTGGCGTTATCTTAATTCTGGTTGGTCAATCGATGCGCGAAGGAAATTTCACACTCGGTGATTTTTCGCTTTTTGTTTATCTGCTCGTTAGCATGGGTGATCTGACAACTTTTGCTGGTATGTTGTGGGCGCGTTACAAACAACTTGAGGTCTCCGTCAAACGCATGTATCGCCTCATGGAAAATGCGCCACTTGATGCACTCGTCAAACATAGCACTGTGGATTTTTCTGCGCCACTGCCTGAAGTTAACTATGATGAAAAAACCGCCTCAGACCGACTGGATGAATTGGTCGCTGACCATTTAACATTTCACTACCCTGATTCATCCAACGGCATCGAAGACATTTCTCTCAAAGTCAAACGCGGCTCATTGACAGTCATCACAGGTCGCATTGGTTCTGGCAAAACAACTTTGTTGCGAACAATGTTGGGCTTGCTCCCTGCTGATTCTGGTCAAATAAAATGGAATGATAAAGTAATACAAGACCCAAGTAATTTCTTCATTCCGCCACGATGTTCATACACAGCACAAGTTCCGCGTTTGTTTAGTAATACCTTGCGAAATAATATTTTGCTTGGTATGAATCGCAGTGATAATGAAATTTACAAAGCCGCAAAACTTGCCGTCATGGATCGTGACCTTGAACAACTCGATGATAACCTCGAAACAATGGTTGGCTCTCGAGGTGTTAAATTATCTGGTGGTCAAATGCAACGAACCGCCGCCGCAAGAATGTTCATCCGTGAACCTGAACTCGTCGTGTTTGATGATTTATCCAGCGCGTTGGATGTTGACACTGAAAAACAACTCTGGGAACGAATCTTTGAATCAGGAAAAGAGATGACTTGTTTAGTCGTATCCCATCGCCGTCCATTATTGAGGCGCGCTGACCACATTATTGTGTTGAAAGATGGCAAGATAGAATCAGAAGGCACGTTAGATTCATTGCTTTCAACAAGTCAAGAAATGCGCGAACTTTGGAAATTAGAAAACGAATAATAAAATGTAGGGGCGAGGCATGCCTCGCCCCTACGAAGGAAAAAATATTATGTCTACATCAGAAGAAATGATTCGCAACACACGAGAAAAATTTAATATCGCCATCGCAAACAAAGATGCTGGAATAATACGAAGTCTGCTTGCTCCAAGTTATCACATCGTTACAGGTCGCAGTGACCAGTTTCATGGTCAGGATGAAGAAGCGAAACGATGGCGTCAAGTTTTTGAATCCGACCCAACTGCAATTTATATCCGCACCCCGCGAGAAATAACGATCAATGAGCGTTGGGGCATAGCAGAAGAACTTGGAAATTGGAAAGGCAGTTACACACTCAATAAAATTTTAGTGAATTCTTCAGGTGTGTATTCTGCCAAATGGCAAAAAACAAAAAATGGAAATTGGGTTTTGCAAGCGGAAGTGTTTACAACGATTGAGTTTGATGAAAGTTGTATTCCGCCAGACCCAATTTAGAATCCGTCATTGATTTACAATGGCGGGAGGAAAATAAAATGGACATTATTACAGGAAAAATTTTGAAATTAAATAATTGGGGCGATGGAAAAATTATCGGGCTTGCAAAAGATGCAGGGAACAAATTAATGGAATCAGGTCTAGATAGAGAAGCGGCTCTTCATCAACTGGATGCTGTTCGCCAAAACCCAGGCAATTTCTTGGCTGATAATTTGTTAGCAGACCTTGCACGTGCTTGTATTCAAATGAATCAAAAAGATGAACCAAGCCTTGATGAATTGAGAGAGCAACCATTGCCATTTCCGATTTGGGGCAAAGAACAAATTGATGAAGGCGCGATTGCACAAATGAATAATGCAATGCGCTTGCCTGTGACAGTGACGGGTGCGTTAATGCCTGATGCTCATGTCGGTTATGGGCTTCCAATTGGCGGTGTGCTTGCAACTGAAAATAATATTGTGATTCCTTATGCAGTTGGTGTTGATATTGCTTGCAGAATGAGATTATCTTTATATGAAGTCTCGCCGATTTTGCTTGGTCAAAAGAAAGGCATGTTTGAAGAATCATTGTGGAATGAAACTGCTTTTGGCATGGGCGCAAAATGGACGGGCAGTAAAAGAGCCAGCCACGAAGTTTTGGATGATGATGCTTGGTATGCGACCAAACAATTGAGAACGTTGAAAGATACTGCTATGAATCAACTTGGCACAAGCGGAACTGGAAACCATTTTGTGGAATGGGGTTCGTTTAGATTGCATGAAGATATGTTCGGCTTGAAGGCTGGCGAATATTTGGCATTGCTCTCACACAGCGGTTCAAGAGGAGTTGGCGCGAAGATTGCAGATAGATTCAGCAAACTCGCCATGGAAAAACATCCTGACCTTGATAAAAGTGTTAAGCATTTAGCATGGTTGAATTTAGATTCAGAAGATGGCTTGGAGTATTGGGTTTCGATGGAATTGGCTGGCAAGTTTGCATCTGCAAATCATTACATCATTCATAAAAGAGTGTCTGCATCTGTTGGATTAAAAGAAGTGGCTGTCGTAGAAAATCATCACAACTTTGCATGGAGAGAAAAACTTGTTGATGGCAAAGAAGTGATTGTGCATAGAAAAGGTGCAACTCCCGCAGGCGTTGGAGTTTTAGGAGTCATCCCAGGTTCGATGGGTGATGCAGGTTATGTCGTCAGAGGAAGAGGTGTGAGTGAATCACTTGAGTCTGCATCTCATGGAGCAGGGCGTTTGATGAGTAGAAGAGCCGCGATTAATTCCATCAGCAAATCAAGCAGAGATGAATATCTCAAAGAACGCGGAGTCACTTTGCTTGGCGGAGGCATTGATGAAAGTCCGCAAGCGTATAAACCGATTGACCAAGTTATCGCCGCACAACATGATTTGGTGGATGTGATTGGTAAATTCATGCCGAAAATTGTAAGAATGGCAGATGAGCCGGGCGATATTTAATTATAAAAGGTGACAGTCACTTTTAAAGTGATTGTCACCTTTTATGTAATTGGATATGTCTTTCAAGAAACATTTCAGTATATTATTTGTTTAATCGATACTCGCCAGTTTTCGGATCAATTATGATTTCAAAGTTATAGCTATCACCATAATAAGTAACTGCCCAATCTTTATTGTTTCGATTTTTTCTATTCAGCGATATTGATATAGAGCAGTCATTATTGTTATTTTCTCTATATAGTTTTCCGCCATTGTCTTCTGCAATTAGTAAAGCTTCATCAGAGGTTATGTTAAATTCTGATATTTTATATTCTTCCCAAGTCGCTGTTAGTCGAGAATATTTTTCAAACCAAGCACCAACTATTTTTTCTTGTGGTTGTATAACTATATTGTGTACTAAACGATTCTCCTCTTTATCATTTTCTATGACTTTAAAATAAGTAAAGTAAACAGATTGTGAACCATAAGATACTTCTTTACATTGTAAATAAAAAAGTATCGAATTTATCTTCCAATCATGTAATTCTTCATTCCACGCAAGTTTATGAATAGAGCCCGCAATAGTAATATAATCTTCCTGCGACCAATTAACTGGAATATACTCACTATTTGGCACTCGAGTTTCAACAGGGATAAAAATATCTTTTTTATCTTGTGAAATGTCTTCGAGAATAGTTACGGGATTTATACTAAATTCTTCATGCAATAATGGTATTGAGCTCTTAGTTTCTTCAAGATAACAAGCTATTAGCCCGTTTAGTAAAACAAGGAAACTAAATAATAATTTCACATTTATTTTCAGCTTTATCATAGCACTATCCTACTACTCTAGCATTATTTCGTTATTTTTTTTAATTGCAGAGGTATCTATTATAATCAAAGTATGAGGTCGCCATGCTCATAAAAGATACGCAATTCCAAGAACTACTTCTCTCCTTTTCGCAAGAAACAGGTATCAAAGAACGCAAGCAAATCGAAGAGCAGATTTGGAAAAAGTACGGCACGGAAAATACTGTGCTGGTTTTGGATATGTCTGGTTTTTCGCTGTTGACTCGGAAATATGGAATTGTGCATTATCTTTCGATGATTCGCAGAATGCAATTGACCGTTGAGCCAATTATCTCTGGGCATGGCGGGATGTTAATCAAATTTGAAGCGGATAATTGTTTTGCCATTTTGCCAAATCCGCTTAATGCAACGCGAGCCGCAATTAGCATTCAACATGCCTTTGCCTCTTCGAATATATTGACTGCTGACGATTTAGATATTCACGTATCCATTGGTATTGATTATGGAAAAATTTTAATCGTCAACAACGAAGATATGTTTGGGGATGCGGTCAACAGAGCCTGTAAAATGGGAGAAGATATTGGGGATGCTGATGAAATTCTCATCACGAAAGAGGCGATGGATTTAATCCCCAAAGATGCGGAAATTGAAGGAAAGCCTGTTCAAGTCAACATTGGTGGGATGAATACCGATGCTTTTCAAATCATCTATAAAAAAGAAGAAGATAGTGAAGAAAAATAAAAGAGGATATAGAAATCTATATCCTCTTTTTTGAAAGCAAATTTGTTATTTCGGTTTTGCCAAGACCATCGTCCAATAACGGAAATATCCTTTATCAATAAACACATATCCAATTCCAATTTCAGTAAAATTCTTATTCAACATATTTGTACGATGACCACTACTTGCCATCCAACCTTTGACAACATCTGCAGGAGTAAAGTAACCAGCGGCAACATTTTCAGCGGCAGAGGCATAGGTGTAACCAAAACGGAAAATTCGTTGAAATGGAGTAGAACCATCTGAACCAGTATGCGAAAAGAATTGCTTACAAGCCATATCAATTGAATGAGTTTGTGCGGCTTGCGTTAATTGAGATTGCGCTGTTACTGCACCCGCGCCAACTTTTTCTCGTTCTATATTTGTTAAGCGAATCACTTCTGCCGCAAAAGCAACTGCATCAGCATCACTCGCATTTGCACATAATGCTGGTACTTCAGCACTTGCGCCAGCCGAGCCAGCCAGTGGAATCGCCGCTTCGCTCGATTCTGCAACGGGTGGAATCAATACCCCACCTTCAACTTCTACAGGTTCAGCCGATGCGCCACTTCCACAAGCCTGCACAAATAAAATAATCAAAGTTAGAAATAAGAAAAACTGTTTTTTCATTGTTTTGTTCTCCTAAAAATATTGGTCGTGTTTACTTCGTTAAAGGGGTTGTGCTTTCAATTTATCTTTTGGAAATCTCACAATCGAATCACAAATCCACAAAACTCGCATTTGATACTATCTTGCCCACGCAAAATAACTTGATTGATGTTTCCGCCACAACTTGAGCATTGACTTGGTGCCGATTTCAACTTCGCCGCCGTTTGCGCATCAATTTCTACGGCTCGATCTGCTTCAAAATCTTTGGCTTTGGCTCGGTTGATGAGTCCCTGCCATTCTTCACAAGGTTGCCAGATATGAAAATGAGCATTCGACAAAGGCGCACCTGACTCAAATGAGATTTTGATATGGTCTTCATTTTTTAACAAACCCTGCTTGCTAGTTTCTAGTTTTTTTACTACCATTACGGGCACATCCACCAACAACTTTTGGAGTTTTTCTTTTTTCGTAGTAATAAATAAAACTTTTTGTGTGGCAACTTCTTCTTTTTGTTCAAAAAGAATACGCTGGTCTGTAAGATATAAAACGCCCTCAGGGTCGCCTTTCTTTTCCTCCCCTGTTTTTGCCCAAACTGCTTTCACAGCCATCACGCCTGATTCTGTTGCTAACAATGGAAATGATGCTTGTGATAATTGCGTTAACATCCAATCAATTTTACGAATTTCATTGCTAAATTGACTCACTTCGCTTCGTAAAGAATCAAACATGCCATAGATTTGATTCCGTGAAGCATTCGCTTGCGCTTCTAACGCTTCAACCTGCGGTTTGACTTGATTCAACAATCCATGGGCTTGTAATTGATTCTTCGACAGGGATGCCAACTGCGTCATGCGCGGGCGTAGAGGTGTAATTCCAGTTTGCAGTTGATTGGCTTGTTGCTCAATTTGCTTATTGATATTTGGCAAAAGTCCATTCCACTTTTTAACAAGATTTAATGCACGTTCTTCAAATCCTTTACCAAAAACATAACCTCGCGAGCGTAATCCTTTAACTTTTTCTGCAAAGCCGTTAATGGTAGTTTGCGTATCTTCCACACTATCACGCACAGCGGTTAGGCGTGTACTTTCTTCAAGAGCAGTAAATTTTGTTTGTAAAGAACTAATTTCAGAAGCAAGTTTTTTGGCAAGGTCAACATTGTTCATCCAACTTCTCTTTTCTTATAAAAATAATTCGATAACATATCCCAAACCTGTCATCACAAATGGAAAGGCAGTCGCCACCATTACCCGATAAATAGACCAATTTTCAAAGGGCCAGGTCGGCGCCCTTTCGGTCAAATCAAAAAGTGTTCGCAGGGTCTGAATTTTTGCTGAAGAATTTGAAAGCGTATCTGGTGTTGCAGAACCAGACATCAGGAAATCATATTCATCTTGAAGTTTGTCAGATATATCGCGTAATGCTTTTTGGCGCGCCAACCTCATACTCACATGTGCTTGCCAAAAAGGAAGGATAAAAGCAAGCGGCATTAAGATAACATAACCGAGGATATAAATCGTATCTTCAGGAAAAACAGGAGTGCCATAAAAATTTCGCATGGCAATAAAAAAGCCAAGCATTGCCCCAAACCCCGCAAAACTTAATCCATATTGTGTAATTGCGTCGAATACCGCACTATATTTTGATTGCGCAATCATCACAGGAAATTGAACGTGTAAATAAATACGATTTAAATTAAAAGCAACAATTAAATGTCGTATAAAAATAATGGCAATCATGTAAAACAAAAGAAAACGCGAACACTGCAAGAGGATTGCCATCAACCAGTTGATTGAATACCAACGTTTACCCAACACTTCAAATATAAAAATCACGCCTAGATACACAATGATGCCACCACTTATTGCACCTATCAGCCACCAATTTCTTAACTCGTGCAACATCCGCGAAACACGCATTAACTTTCCAAGCATAGAAGCAGGCGCAAGCGGGAAAACATATTTATACAAATCTGCAATTGCCCCAGACTGCCAAACATAGAAAAAAATAATCGTAGGGTGAATAATCCAAAAACCAACTTGATTTACCCTATCCATACTACTGCTTCGTTCTAAGCCAGTTTTTGAAAACCACACATCAAAATAAATTGGAAGAACAATTACATAAACAAGAAAAAAAGACAAACTTAACAATGCCGCTTGCCACGGTTTTATTCTCAATCTGGCAAGCAATTTGCCAAATGGGTCTTTTCCAATCACATCTCTCGCGGTAATTGTTGTGTCCATTTTTTTCTCAAAAATAGCAACTACATTTTACTCAATAAATCAATAGCATTTTCAATTCTTTTTAAACATGTTTCGCGTCCAATAATTTCCATTGATTCAAACAACGGCGGGCTGACTTTTTGACCTGTGACCGCGACTCGCAAAATGCCGAAGATTTGATTCGGACTCAAACCTGATTCTTCGACATAACTGCGCATCGGTGACTCAGTGGAGGCATGGTCAATGGATGGGAGGCTTGAGAGAATCTCCAAACATTTTTTAGCAACCTCAGCCGATTGCTTGGCATCGAGTCCTTTCGCAATTAAATCTTCTGGGTTTGGAGAAACTTCTTCTTTGAAGAAGAATGCACCAAAGGCTATACAATCATCTAAAGTGGTTAATCGTTCACGAATGAGTGGAATGATTTTTAGCAATGTATCATCATCAACAGTCAAGCCTTCACGTGTGAAATAAGGCTTGAGGCGAGTAGCCAAGTCGACCGTAGTAAAGAGGCGGATGTGTGTGGCGTTGAAGTGGTCTAACTTTTGAAAATTTATCGCGGCAGGCGAAGCAGTCAAAGAATCAATTGAAAATCTTTCTATCATTTGATTCATGTTTAATACATCATCTTCTGCCACACCCCAACCCATTAATGCAGACCAATTCAAAACACCTTCGGGTGTGAAGCCGAGTTCTTGCATGTCTTTGATAAAAATTGAATAACCATCTTTCATGGCTTGAGCTGATTCGCGTTTGCTCATTTTGCCTTTGCCGCTCGGTTTGAGAAAAACAGAAAGATGAATCCAAATTGGCTCTTCCCAACCAAACGCGCGGACAATGTTTACATGCAACGGAAATGTGCCCAGCCATTCACTGCCACGTAAAACGTGCGTGATTTGCATTTCATGGTCATCTACAATGGCGGCGAGATGATAAGTTGGTAAGCCATCTGTTTTGATAAGCACATAATCATTAAGTTGTTTGTTTTCGGTTTTGATTTCACCGCGCAAATGGTCATGTGCAATGGTGATGCCATCATGTGGCATTTTGAATCGAACTGTATGGGCTTCACCATTTGCGATTCGTTTTGCGGCTTCATCAGGTGATATGTTTCGGCATTTACCATCATAGCGCGGATTTTCTTTGCGCTTCATTTGTTCTTGACGTTTTTTTTCTAACTCATCAGGTTTACAAAAGCATGGATAGGCGTTTCCATTATTAATTAAAATTTTTGCATGATGCTGATAAATTTCTCTTCGTTCTGTTTGACGATATGGACCAAATTTTCCACCAATGTCTGGACCTTCGTCATATTCCAAGCCCAACCAGCGAAGCCCATCCATAATTTCTTGCTCAGCACCTGCGACTGTTCTTTTTATATCGGTATCTTCAATGCGTAGAATAAATTGCCCGCCTGTTTGTTTGGCGAGCAGATAATCATATAAAGCCGTGCGAGCAGTGCCGAGGTGCATGTGACCTGTTGGCGATGGAGCGATGCGAGTACGTGCGGGTTTGATTGACAAGGAATTAACTCCAAAATTTTATTATTGATTAATAACCGTCTACGGTCAGGTTTTAGAAATCTAATTCTTTCTGACGCATGACAACTGATTCGACCAATCCAATACCAAGCATGAGTGCAGTGAGACCACTTCCGCCGTAACTAATGAATGGTAGTGGCAAACCTGATACGGGTAATAAATTTAGATTCATACCGATATTTACTAAGCCTTGAAAAAATATCAGTGTGGCGATGCCAATTGCAATCATTGCACCTGAAAGGTCGCGTGCTTTTTGTCCGGCACGAATACATCGCCAAACAATAAAAGCAATTGTAACGATGATTAATCCACCACCAACTGTGCCAAATTCTTCTGAACTTGCGGCGAAAATAAAATCTGTATGGCGTACTTTCAAAAAGCGCAATTGAGTTTGCGTACCTTGGTTATATCCCTCACCCAACACACCGCCAGCACCGATAGCTATCAATGCTTGTTGCACATTGTAGCGATTTCCATACGTATCATTTGGGTCTGGCACAACAAATGTGACAATTCGTTGTTGTTGATATTCTTGTAAAAATGGGATTCTAACCCCAAGCACAGAAAGAATAACAACTGTGCCAAATAAAACCGCCCCAACTGTGCCAGCAATTAAGATAAAGCGCATTTCAATCCCATTGATAAACAACATGACTGCCAAGATGACAGATAAGACCATCACATTACTTAAGTTTGGTTGCAAGAGGATTAATAGAATAATTCCTGATGCCCATAACACCGCGCCAATCACCCATTTTAGGTCTCGCGGCTGATATTGCACAGCCTCAAAATAACGCGCCAAAATGATAATTGCAATAATTTTTGCAAACTCTGTAGGTTGTAAGAACAATACACCTACTTGAAACCAACGCTGAGCACCAAATGCACTTTGACCAAATCCTGTTAACGTTAATAAAAAACCGACGATGACAATATAAATAGGAATATATAAAGACAACCAATATCGGTAATCAACTGAAGCGACTAAAAAAATTAAAACGACACCTAGCAAAGCAAAATATACTTGCCTAATGATTACTGGCTGCAACACTTCATTCCCAGCAACAGCAGAACGAATCATGACAGTGCCAAATGCCGAAGCAAGTACCACTGCACCTAATAAAAGAAAATCAAAGTTTCGCCAAGAAAGTCCACGAGTCATAATAAAAACACGGATGCAACTAGAACTTCATCAAGTTGACCCGTGCCTCCAATTTTGAAAAAAGAATCAACCTGCGCGATTACGAGTCACACTTCGTAATGGAATATCAGCAACTAATCTTTGTTCACGTCCATCACGCTCCAAACCAATTTGCACAGCATCAGGGTCAATTTCAATATATTTTGAAATCGCCTTCAACAAATCATCTTTCAATGCTTCTAACTGCGCGGGTGTTAAATCTGTACGGTCATGTACCAATACAAGTTGTAATCTTTCTTTTGCACTCGCCGCGCTTTTTTTACGGGTAAAGAAATTCATTTTATTTCCTCCCCGTTAACTTTTGAATGGCAGACCACAAACCACTTTGTGAATCTAAATCCATAAATGGGACATCTTGCCCTTGCAAACGTTTGGCAATATTTCGAAAGGCTTGCCCTGCGCGACTTTTCGCGTCAGTGACTACGGGTGCGCCTTTGTTTGAACCGATAATTACATTTTCATCTTCCGGCACGATTCCGATTAATTGAATGCCGAGCAAATCTAAAACATCCTCGGCAGAGAGCATATCATTATTTTTTACGAGTGTTGGATTCAAACGATTCAAAATTAAGGATGGGTTTCCTTTTTCTTCTGCTTCTAAAATGCCAACCACTCTATCCGCATCTCGCACGGCGCTGACTTCTGGATTTGTTACCACCAAGACTCTATCTGCGGCGGCAATGGCGTTACGAAAGCCACGCTCAATGCCGGCGGGAGAATCAATGATGACGAAATCAGAATCAGATTTGAGGTCATTGCAGATGCGCACCATATCCGATGGTGAGACAGCGTTTTTATCACGAGTCTGTGCCGCAGGAATCAAATACATCTCAGGATATTTTTTATCGCGAATCATGGCTTGCTTTAATTTACAACGACCTTCGATCACATCCACAATGTCGTAGACAATGCGATTTTCAAGCCCCATGACCACATCAAGATTTCGCAAACCAATGTCACCATCTATGCACACAACTCGTTTGCCATCCATTGCAAGTGCGGTGGCAAGGTTTGCAACGGCGGTAGTTTTTCCTACGCCGCCTTTTCCTGATGTGACTGTGATTACTTGTGCTGTCATATGATGTCCTGTTAGTTGATTTGTCAGCCTGAGTAAAACGAAGGGTCTCTAAGTCAGAATGACACAATAGTTTTTTAACTTACATTCCACAACTCTGCTTGCAACTTGCCGGCTTCATTAATACTTGCAATTTCAGGTCTGGGGTCTTTTTGTGGTTTGAGCATAGCAGAAACTTCATCGGCGATACGTAATTGATTGGCTGATAAATCTAACGCGCAAATAAAGGCGTTACGATTTCCTTTTGCGCCAGCATGTATCACACCACGTACTCTGCCCCACACTACAACATTTCCTTCAGCAATCACTTCGGCACCTGGGTTTACATCACCAATAATCACAATATTACCCGGATATTCAATGCGTGTGCCAGAGCGAATCGTTTTTGAAATAAATAAAGCAGTTTCATCACTGATTGTATCAGCGAAACTTCTTTGTTCTTCGGGGCGTGGTTTGGATATTCTTGTAGCAAGCCCTAATAATTGTGATGTTTGTTCCGTCATCGGTGATTCACTGATGACTGCCCACAACGCCACATTTCTTTCAGAAAGTTGGTCTCGCAATTCGACCAAGTCATTAACTTTTAATACCTGATTGCCCACATCCATAGCGAGGCGTGCACCTTGAAAAAAGGCGGGCTTTTCATCAATTTGTAGAATCAAAGCAGTGCGTTGGTCTTCCCAAGCGGCATCAGAAAATGTCGCTAGTAATCCATCCCGTATGCCTTTGATTTGGACAATTGAAGTCACTTGTTCCATAGTAATCATTCTTGGTCAAATTATACCTGATGGAACGGTTTAGCCACAGTGAACATAGAGCAAAATAAAGAAAGAAGAAAGAGAAAAATGTGTTTCTAAATATTTCTATGGCTTAATAATATTTTACGGATTTACTCCCGTTGCTGAATCCGTCGCTTTGATTTCAAAATATGCCTTAATCATACGTGCCACCATCGGACCTGCCACACTTGCACCTTCGCCACCATTATAGGCAAATGCAACCACTACAATTTCAGGGTCATCATACGGAGCGTATGCTAACGTCCAAGAGTGTGTGGGCCAAGCCCCAAATGCACAGCGGTCTGCTGCACGGGCTACATCGTCACAATATTCGGCTGTGCCTGTTTTGCCTGCTACGGCTATTGGAAAATCTACAAACAAATCATGCAATGTACCAAAAGTCGAATCAGTCACGGCTTGGCGCGTCCCTTGTCGAACTGCTTGTATTGCTTCTGGTTGGATAATCTTCAAATCATCTGTCAATGTACAGTATGGACCTTCACATGAATAGCCTTGAATTAATGGTGTGACAGTCACATCCCATTTGGTGTTTAGAGTGAATGGAGAAATTTGATAACTACCGGGTGTGTCAAATTGTGTTGCTGTAAAATCTGTAGGATTAAACCAATACGGAATAACATTACCATCACCATCTGTTACTTGACGAACAATGGTTGGTTGCATCAGGACACCATTATTAGCAATGACGGAGCCAGACATTAAAACTTGTAGTGGTGTGGCAAGAACATATCCCTGCCCCACGCTAGCAATATATGTGTCACCTGTTGACCAGTTTTCCCCTGTGTTGATGCGTTTCCAATCAGGGTCAGGAATCAAACCATCTTGTTCACCTACCAACTGAATGCCGGATGGTTCGTCATATCCTAATGCGCGTGCATATTGGCGAAGACGTTCAATGCCTAAACCTTGCGGAATTTCATCTTCATAACCGCCACCAAGTTTATAAAAACAAACATTACTAGAATAAGCAATACATTGTAAAAAGCGCAGGCTACCAAAACCGGCGGGATTTTCTGAAAAGATATAATCAACGAACGGGCGCGTGTTTGCATCAGTACAAACATCATTGGGGTTGAAGCGTTCACACAATAATAATTGACCTGGTGTTTGTACAATCTTATTTAAATCAATCACGCCTTCATTAAATGCGCCGGTTGCTGTTGATAACTTAAATGTAGAACCGGGCGGGTACTCTGCTGAGATAGCATTATTTAATAAAGGTTTACGAGGGTCTTGACTCAATTGTTCGTAATAATAAGCAGGAATGATGCGAGACAAACGATTGTTTTCATAATCCGGATAAGAAACCATAGCAAGAATTTCGCCTGTTTTCGGATTCATAGCAATAATCACACCGCTTGAAATTCGGGTTGTTCCAAAATATGTATTCCAAAAACGAATCTCTTCTAACAATGTGGCTTGGGCGGCAGCTTGCAAACGTGTATCAATTGTCAAATACACATTATTGCCCGGCGATGGTGCAATTGGTGGTTCTAAGTTACGCAATTCTTGTCCAGCCACATCTACTTGCACAACACGCAAACCATTTCTGCCGGCTAAAACCTCTTGTAGTGATAATTCCACACCTGAATACCCAATCTTATCGCGATTAGGAACAAAACCTTGCGCACGCAACTCTTCTTCTTGAGATGCAGGGATAGGACCCAAAAAGCCAACGACATGAGAAGTTAATGCACCTGTTGGATAATCACGTATCGCTTCAATCTCGACTTCGACACCTGGCCAGTCCATTGATTTTTCTTCTACCATTCGAGCAATTTCTTCAGACACATTACAAGCAACCTTAACGGGGCTATATGGTGCTAATGTATTTTGCAATGCCACCATTTGAGCAATACTTGGTCCTGATATACAGGCACTAAACAGTTTTGCTTCTTCAAGTGAACTTTCTGTGAGAAACCCACCGGGAACTTCAATCAATATTTCATCGGTGATAGAGTTTTCCGAAATAAAATTACCAACAGATACTTCAATAATTTCAGATATCTCACGATAAATTTGTTGAATTTCAGAATTATCGGCTGGTAAGTTGGCGGGCGTAATAATCACATTATAAGAAGCGACATTGCGTGCCAAAATATAGCCATGTCGGTCGTAAATAATTCCGCGTGGTGCAGGTACACTCACTTCATTGGTGTAATTATCCACTGCACGGGCAGCAAAATCTGCATTTTGAAAAATTTGTAGATTAATTAATCGTACCAATAAAGCTGTAAATGCCAGCAAAATAATAATATAAATTGTAGTGATTCGCCACGTTTCAAAACGAACTGGGCGGTTTGAATTCACACTCATTCCATCACCTCAGCAGGATAAACCCAATAAGAAAGGTCTCTCATTAACGTATAAACAGGAATAGAAAACAACATATTCAACAATAAAGTAGGTAAAGTAATTAATGTAGCCACGTCTGAAAAAGAGAATGATGTGCCTAAAAGCGTTAAAACACCAAATGATAGTATGTGCATAACCAGTGTGCCTGTAAATACAACACTAAACATAGCCAGCAATGGGGCTTGCCAAACTCTTCTTTGTAAAATACGGGCGATGTAAACAATGCTTATATAACCAACGACAAAGACAATCCACGGTAGGCTCGAAATGAAAGCAACAAATAAACATGCCACTGCCGCCCAATGCCAAGCGGAATCAACGCGCTCTTGTAAAGCCCATGCCGCAATGATTAACATGGGTAAGTCGGCATAGCCTTGAAGTAAATGTATTTCGCTGACGAGTGATGATTGCACTATCACTGCCAGCCCAAGCAAAGGGAATGCTATGATGTTTCGCATGTGTTTAATACTTTACCACAAGGAATTAAGGGATTATGAATATTTATTAAGGGGAAACAGGCACAAGCGGACTAATATCTACCGGGCGGAAGTTGGTGATGACTAATACGATTTCAAGGCGGGTAAAGTCTACGGCAGGTTGAACTGTCGCTTGCTGAAACAGCTCGAATTCCAGAGTCCGAAGCGTGACGACTTGCCCAATGACTAAATCGGCTGGGTATCCACCACCTAAACCGGATGTCAAAATTAAATCGCCTGGTTCAACTGTTACATCTTGTGAAATTAAATCCAGAGAAATATCTCCAGTGACAGAGCCATATAAAACAGCATCGGTATCCGCATTTTGTAGATAGACATTGACACCTGAAGCTGGGTCGGTGATTAATTGCACGCGCGCCGCATCAGCAATGACTGCATCTACTCTGCCAACTAAGCCTTGATTTGTTACAACAGGCATACCACGTTGAATATCATCATTTGAACCGCGATTGATAATGATGTAATGTAAAAATGGACTTGGGTCACGGCCGATAACCGAAGCGGCTTTATATGTACTTTCTGGGTTGGAGCGCGAAAAATCTACCAATGCCGCCAGAATTTCTGTTTCGTTGACGCGTTGTTGTAATTCAATTAATTGTGCTTGCAGTTGTGATACTTGCGCTTCAAGGTTGGCATTTTCTTGACGAAGCGCCACAATATCTCCAGGGGCTGTTACTAAATCTTGAAAGCCTTGATAACGTGTGAATATCCATGTTTGGATGCTGATAAATATAGAACTAAAACGATTCGAGGCAGTGCCAAAAAATCCACCTAATGCTAAGGCAAGGATCCCCCCAACGACTAAAAATATGATTGTTGTCTGTAAAGAACGGGATTTCATTTTATAGATAATGTTCTCGTCGCCAAGGACGGCAACGAAAGCAAATATTAACCGACATGCCTTGTACTGCCACGTTCTAAACCAACTAAGAAGCGTGAAAGATTATCAAAATCTTCAAATACAATTGCCGCGCCTCTGGCAACACAGGTGAGCGGGTCTTCTGCAACCCAAACTCTTAATTTCAATTCGTCTGTTAGGCGTTCTGCTAAGCCTTGTAACAAAGCACCACCACCTGCTAAACAAATACCAACATCCATTAAATCTGAAACGATTTCGGGCGGAATTTCATCTAACGCATCGCGAACGGTATCAATAATCACTTGCACAGAGCCAGATAAGGCTTCACGAATTTCAACCGAAGATATTTCTACTGTTTCTGGTAAACCAGTCACCAAGTTTCTTCCGCGCACTTCCATAGTTTTTTCAGGTTGCAATGGATAGGCTGAACCAATTTGCCATTTGATTTGTTCAGCTACACCCTGCCCCACTAACAAGTTGTATTTATTTCTTAAGTATTGCACAATATCTTGGTCTAATTCATCACCAGCGACTCTTAACGAGCGTGAGGCAACCACACCACTCATAGACATAACTGCCACTTCAGTTGTGCCACCGCCAATATCCACCACCATAGAGCCGCGAATTTCTGCAATGGGCAACCCTGCCCCAAGCGCGGCGGCGATAGGTTCTTCAATTAACATGGCTTGACGTGCTCCCGATGCCATCACAGCATCATACACAGCGCGCTTTTCAACTTCGGTAACACCAGTGGGCAGACCAATAATCACACGCGGGCGTGGCAACGGCACAACACTTTGTTCATGAACTTTGCCGATGAAATATTCCAACATCACGCGGGTCACATCAAATTCAGCAATCACACCATCACGAATTGGACGAACAACAACTACATTGGCAGGTGTGCGCCCAACCATTTCTTTGGCTTCGAGTCCAATGGCAAGTGGCTGACGTTGTTTTTTATCAACCGTGACCCAAGAAGGTTCGTTAATAACAATCCCCTTACCACGCACATGTACCAATGTATTGGCAGTGCCTAGATCTACGGCAATGTCTAAAGAAAAAAGGCCTAACAGCCAATTTATAGGGTTGAAGGCCAAAACAGGCTCCTAAGAAAAGAATCTTTGCTTACAAAATGATTATACCATGAGGCGAAAATAAAATTTGACGCAGGGAAACAGGTTGAGGCGAGAGTCGAAGCGAGTATAATCAAAAAATATGATGCAAAAAATTCCACTAGTCATCGGTATTGCAGGCGGGTCAGGGTCTGGGAAAACCACAGTCGCACAAGAAATTTTGAAACGAGTCGGCGCGGACAAAATCGCGTATCTTCAACATGATTCATATTACAAAGATTTAACAGGATTGCCACCCACACAACGCGCAGAGATTAATTTTGATCATCCCAACTCTTTAGATAATGAATTGCTGATTCAACACATCGCTTCATTACGTGACTTTCAACCTGTTTCTGTACCTATATATGATTTTGCCACCGACAGACGCACTGGCGAAACATTTACCGTAGAACCCAAAAATGTGATTTTAGTTGAGGGGATTTTAATTTTTGTTGAGCCTGAATTGCGAAAATTATTTGATGTAAAAATATTCGTGGATACCGATGCCGATATTCGACTCATTCGCCGTTTGCATCGTGACATTACTGAACGAAGCCGAACAACTGAATATGTGATTCAACAATATCAAGCAACTGTGAGACCGATGCATTTGGAATTCGTAGAACCATCTAAACGTTATGCGGATGTGATTATTCCAGAAGGCGGGCATAACATTGCGGCATTAGATATGGTTGTGGCGAGGATTGAAACTTTACTTAAGTGATTTTTCTTTCCTCTTTCTTCTTTCATTTCAACGAAAGAGGAAAGAAGAAAGACTTTGATAATTTATTCAACAAGGAGAAAAAATGACTAAACAATGGAGCAAGCCCCCCGAAATGCAGATTGACCCAAGCAAGAAATATAAAGCCCACATGGAAACTGATAACGGCACCATGGTGATTGAGTTATTTGCAGATAAAACACCTGTGACTGTAAATAATTTTGTTTTCCTTTCTCGCGAAGGTTACTATGACGGCGTGATTTTTCATCGTGTGATTGCAAATTTTATGGCACAAGGCGGTGACCCAACTGGCACAGGTCGCGGCGGACCGGGCTATAAATTTCAAGATGAATTTGACGCGAGTTTGAAACATGATAAGCAAGGGATTTTATCTATGGCGAATGCTGGACCATTTACCAATGGCTCGCAATTTTTCATTACGCACATTCCCACCCCTCACTTAGATGGAAAACATACTGTCTTTGGTCAAGTAGTAGAAGGTTTGGATGTGTTGATGTCTATCAAGCCACGTGACCCGGGTAACGTCAATGCGCCTGCTGTGAAAATTATTGGGATTAAGATTGAAGAAAGCTAGTCAGGTCGCAGGTCGCAGGTCAAAGGTTGCAAGTCGAAAGAAGAAAGAAGAAAGTGCTAAGAAAAAAGTTACGAAATCAAAAAAGAAAAGCAAATCATCAGATCTTCGACCTGAAACTTTAGACCAGAAACCAAAATCAAATCTGACCACAAATCTATTGCGGATTGTGGCTGTTTTGGCTGTGATTGGAATCACAGTCTATATTTATAGCATTCGAGATAGAGTTGAAGAGTTTACTCAATACGGGTATTTTGGTATTTTTCTTGTAATGCTATTAGCCAATGCAACTGTGATTCTACCGGCACCGGGAGTCGCAGTTGTTTTTGCAATGGGCAGTGTGTTTAATCCATTGGGCGTTGCATTTTCAGCAGGTCTGGGTGGAACAATTGGTGAAATCACAGGCTATTTAGCAGGCTTTAGTGGTCAAGCCGTAGTAGAAAATACACAAATCTATAATCGCCTGATGCCGTGGATTAAGAAATATGGCGCGTGGGTGATTTTGGTTTTATCTGCGATTCCAAATCCATTTTTTGATATTGCAGGCATTGCGGCAGGTGTAGCAAAGATTCCCTTATGGCAATTTCTGCTCGCGTGTTGGGTGGGACAAACAATTAAGATGGCAATGTTTGCGTACGCTGGTTATTACTCAATTGATTGGATTGCGAATTTTTATGAATGATAGACATTAGACCTTAGACTATAGATTATGTTGGATTGTTGAAAGTCTAAAATCTAATGTCTAAAGTCAAAAATAAACAAGGAGACTCACATGACAGGCTATGACAAAATTGATGCATATATAGACAAGAACCTCGAAAAAAGTTTGCAGGAGTTAAAAGTTTACGTCGAGCAACCAAGTATCAGCGCGCAAGGAATCGGACTCAAAGAATGCGCCCAACTCGTCAAAGAGATGTTAGAGAAGCGCGGATTTAAATCTCAAGTGATGGAAACAGATGGCGCGCCCGTTGTGTTTGGGGAACGAAAAGGCAAAAGCGATAAAACAATTCTTATCTATAATCATTATGATGTGCAACCACCCGAACCATTGGAATTGTGGGATAGCCCACCATTCAAACCCGAAGTGCGTGATGGAAAAATGTATGGGCGCGGAGTCAGTGATGATAAATCTCATCTCACTTCGCGTTTGTTAACCATTGATGCGTTTTTAGCCGAAGAAGGCGAATTGCCGTGCAATATCAAATTTATTATTGAAGGGGAAGAAGAAACATCGAGTGTGCATTTGCATGATTTCATCACACAAAATTTAGATTTGCTCAAAGCCGATGCTTGTATTTGGGAATTCGGCGGCGTTGATCATCGTGATAAACCCGTACAATATCTTGGCTTGCGCGGAATTTGTTATGTTGAATTATCTGTGACTGCATTGGGCATTGATGTTCATTCTGGCTTAGGCGGAAGTATTTTCCCCAATGCGGCATGGCGATTAACTTGGGCGTTGAATAGTTTGAAAGGTCCTGATGAAAAAATTCGCATCCCAGGCTTTTATGATGATGTCATTCCACCCACAGAACGTGACCGCGAGTTAATGGCAAAATTACCCGATATTGAAGATGTGTATAAAAAACAATACGGTGTAAAAGAATTTATCAAAGGTCTAAAAGGCGGCGTGGATTTAAAAATGGAAGAAGTGTTCGTACCAACTTGTACCATTTGTGGCATCACCAGTGGATATCAAGGACCCGGTTCAAAAACGGTTCAGCCTGCTTTTGCTTCGGCGAAAGTGGATTTCCGTTTAGTCATGAATCAAAAACCTGAAGATATCGTCAAAAAATTACGCGCGCATTTAGATGCCGAAGGTTTTAGTGATGTGGAAATTAATTTCCTCGGTGGTGAACCTGCCGCCCGCACTGACCCTGATGACCCATTTGTAAAAATTGTTTTGGATACTGCCGAAGATGTGTATGATGCACCCATGGAAGTGATTCCTATGATTGGTGGTTCTGGACCAAGCTACCCGTTCGTACATGACCTCGGCTTGCCCGTTGTGACGATGGGCTTAGGCTACCCCGATACAAAAGCCCATGCTCCCAATGAAAACATCCGCTTGGATTTGTATCCGCAACATTCAAAGCATCTAGCGAGGGTGATGAGAGAGTTTAGTAAGTAAGGAGTAGCGAACAGTTATCAGTAAGCAGTAATTGGTAAGTAGTAATTGCCTCCCTTAAATCCATTAGATTTGAGGGAGGCTGGGTAGGGCGAATTGGCTACCCAAAGCAACCCTTTTCTTGTAAAATGAAGAAAAGCACTTAGAGCAAAGATTTTGGATGCAATGTTGTCAAAAGCAAGGGAGAATACAATGAGCTTACTAACCTATAATGAAGTAACAAAAAAAATAGCAGAAAGCAGAAATAAAAGAAAACATCTACTAATAGGAAATGGTTTTAGTATTGCGTATGATAAGAATATTTTCACTTACGATGCGTTAAGTAAGTTTGTTGAAGATGCTCAAAATGATTTACTCAAAAAATTATTCAGAATAAATGAAACTAGAAATTTTGAACAGATAATGCGCCAATTAGATATAACCGCAAAACTCATAAAAGAATTTGAAGCAGAAGATGCACTTGTTGAAAAAATAGTAAGTACAAGTATTGTACTGAAAGAATCATTAATAGAAGCTATTGAAAAATTACATCCCGAACACGTTTTCAAGATAAAAGAAGAAGAAATCAAAATGTGTGCGAGTTTTATTATGGATTTCGTAAGGTCTTTTGGATATATTTTTTCGACCAACTATGACATACTATTATATTGGGTACTAATGAAACATGGCGAAAAGAATTCTTTTGATTTCAGTGACGGCTTTGGGCGTGATGCTTTAGACGAAGATGGAAATGTTACTAATCAACAAAAAAAGCCTGAATTGTATTGGGGAAAATACATGGATACTCAAAATATATTTTTTCTTCATGGCTCATTACCCTTATTTTATAATGGGGTCTATTTAACAAAAGAGACTTATGACAATAAAAAAACCATCTTAGAAAACATAACGAAAAGAATGGATAGAGGAAGTTTTCCATTGTTTGTCACAGGTGGGACTTACCGAGAAAAACTTAACCAAATTTTACTCAATCCATACTTAAGATTTTGTTATGATAATCTTTCAGATATAGAAGGCTCACTAGTAACATTTGGGTTTAATTTTGGGCAAAATGACCAGCATATAATAAATGCAATAAATAGATCTGCCGCTAACAGTCTTTCAAGCATTTATATTGGTGTTTATTCCAAAGAAGACCAAGAGCATATAAAAGCAATCCATCACAAATTTAAATGCAAAAATATATATTTATTTGATGCTCAAACAGCAAAAATTTGGCGGTAGTTTAGTAATAAAACTGATTACTGTTCACTCTTTCCACTTTCTACTTTCTAAAACTTTTCCTATCTCTTGAACTCGGCTTTTCATTTGGCAAAAACTTTTTCGGTTTTTCACTTGGAGTACGTTTGAGTTTATCCGTTGGATGACGGCGTTTGTCACGAGGTTTCGCAATCATCTTTCCTTTTCCACCTTTTAATTCTTCAACTTCATCTTCGGTAAGGTATCGCCACTGACGAGGTTTTAAATCACCTAATCTTAAAGTTCCAATTCGTAAGCGAATAATTTTCACAACCGGCAAACCTAATAATTTTCCAACTTCACGAATCTGACGTTTTTTTCCTTCGCCCATAATTACACGAATCCATGCCCCTTTGCCAGATGTGGATAAAAATTTCACATCCGCTGGTTGAGTCTTATCGCCATCTTCTAGCACAACACCTCTGCGCCACGCATTGAGTTGGTCTTCGTCAGGTCTTTTGGCAACCAAAACACGATATTCTTTTTCATGTCCATAACGCGGATGGGTTAATTTATTGGTCAAATCACCATCGTTAGTCATCAAGATTAAACCTTCGGAGTCATAATCCAAACGACCGACTGGATACAAATGTCCTGGCACTGGAATCAAATCGCGCACAATTTGTCTATCATCTTGCCCTTCCGATGCAGACAACACATTACGCGGTTTATATAAAGCGATATAAGTCAACGCTTCTTTCTTGGCTAAGGCTTTCCCATCAATGGTGACTTTATCTACAGTCAAATCCGCTTTTTGACCAAGTTCCGCTTTTTTGCCATTAACAAAAACTCGTCCTTCAATAATAAATTGTTCACAAGCGCGGCGTGAGCCATAGCCTGCTTGTGCTAATAATTTTTGTAATCTCTCTTGCATTCAATCAACCTTTCTTTCCTCTTTCTTCTTTCATCAATCCACTTTCCACTCCCCACTCTCTACTCACTATTCACTATTCACTATTCACCATTTACTATTTACCATTTACTAACTACCCCTTCAACAATTCCGTCGCTTGTGGTTCCGACTCAACAGGCACTGCCAACGGAGGCAATTCCATAATTGAATTCAAACCGAAATGTTGTAAAAATTCTGGCGTGGTAGAGTAAAGGATAGGTCTACCTGGTCCTTCGGCTCTGCCAGATTCTTGAACAAGACCTTTGCTCAACAAACTTTTCATCATCGCATCACTATTGACCCCCCGAATCGAATCCACTTGCGGACGTGTGACAGGTTGTTGATAGGCAATAATAGCTAAAGTTTCTAATGCCGCTCTGCTTAAGTGAGTCACTGCTTCAAGACCCAAAAAGGTTTCCACCAAACCAGCCAACTCAGCCGCAGTAGTCAATTGCACACGCCCAGCATTTCGTTGCAGACGCAAGCCGCGCGTCCGTAATGAATCGTCAAGTTCTTTAAGTCCACGTTCCACAACAGATGCAGTCACATCTAATGCTTGTGCGAGTTGTTGAATCGCCACAGGCTCAGCCGAAACAAACAACATCGCTTCAATTTTTGCCGAAAGACTCAAATCAGTTTCTAAAATTGTTTCAGAATTGCTCATGCTATAATTACTCCGCAAAAAATTTAAAAAGTTGGTTTACAAAATGAAAAAACAAAATTTAACATTTACTATTTTTATCACATCACTCGTAATTGCTTCACTGGCTTGCTCCATGTTCGTTGGCGGACCTGACTACCCAGAACAAACTGTTCCAGTTTCACCTGATGAAGCACTCAACATGCAAAGCATCATCGAACAAGCATTACTATCTGGTGCAGAAACAGGCGTCATCACTGTACAACTCACCGAAGCACAACTGACATCTTTTATGGCGCAACGGCTTGCATCACAAGCCAACCCACCATTTACTGAACCGCAAGTTTTATTACGCAACGGTCAAATGTTTATGTATGGCAAAATCACACGCGGTTGGTTTACAGCCAACATACTCATCACCATGAACATCACCATTGACCCTGTTACTGGCGCACCAAAAATCGAAATCGCCTCTGCCGATTTTGGTCCATTCCCTGCACCCGAAGGAATCAACCAAGCATTAAGTGCCCTCATTGATGAAGCCTTCACAGGTTCATTCGGTCCCGTGGCTGTCGGCTTTCGTTTAGAAACAATCACCATTGCAGATGGCACGATGACTCTCACAGGACGAATCAAATAATCGGATTGGGATTATACCCGACATGCCTCGCCTCAAACTTCGTGGATACTTGTTTGCCGTTTTGATACTTTGTACTATGGTGATAATTTCTTGTCGTTCACCACAAATCGGTGAAGATGTAACTATCAACATTCAAGTAGATGGTCAAACCTACGCAGTAGATGTCCCTGCCGGGAGCACTGTCGCACAAGCCTTAGCATCCGCGGGCATAACAGTTAGCACCTTAGATAGAAGCGAACCACCTCTTTATACAGTCATCAACGCAGGTGATTTAATCATCTTAACGCGAGTCGAAGAAGTGTTTGATACCGAGCAAGTTGTCCTTCCATTTGAAAGACAAATTGTCAGAAACGAAACATTACCCGAAGGCGAGACACGTTTAGTGCAAGCGGGAGTTAATGGTTTAGAAGAAGTAACAACTCGCAGAATTTTAGAAAATGGAGTTGAGGTTAGCAAAACAACTGTCAAAACAGTTGTTATTACTGAAGCATTACCAGAAATTGTTATGGTCGGTGCGCAAGCATCGTTTGCTCCATTAAATATTCCCGGCACCATTGCATATCTAGCTGGTGGCAATGCTTGGATTATGGAAGGTTCAACCGCAAATCGCAGAGTTATTGTTAGTACTGGTGATTTGGACGGAAGAATATTTACTTTGTCACCGAATGGCGAGTATTTAGTTTTTACACGTAAATCAACCAAACCTGCTGATGAAGAAATTAATACGTTGTGGGCAGTACGAACGAGGAACCTAGACCCGAAACCTTTTTCATTGAGTGCAAGAAATGTAGTTCATTTCGCCTCTTGGATTCCCGGCACAAATTCAGTGGCTTATTCAACAGTGGAACCAAGAAGCACAGCGCCCGGTTGGCAAGCCAATAATGATTTATATCGAGTGAGCATTACCAACACTGCCTCACCACGTCGATTGTTGTCTTCAAATAGTGGTGGTGTATATGGCTGGTGGGGCATGTCTTTTGCTTATGCCCCAGATGGTCGTTTGGCATACACCAGACCAGATGGTATCGGTTTGGTTGACCAAGATGGTGGTTACCTTAAACCTTTACTTGATATTACACCGCTCAACACACGCAGTGATTGGGCATGGATTCCGCCTTTGGTTTGGGGTGCAGATGGAAATAGTTTATATTTTGTGAATCATGCGTCGGCACCGGCACCGATTACAAGCGAAGAGTCACCATACTTTGACCTCTCAGCTGTCTCGTTTAGTAATGAATCGAATGTGACCATTGTCAATTCTACAGGAATGTTTGCATATCCATCTGTTTCGCCGATTCAATCAAATGGTCAAGAAAAATCATTTCAAATTGCATATTTACAATCTGTGTTTGTTGAACAAAGTGATTCGAGTCGGTATCGTTTGATGGTAATGGATAGAGATGGTTCAAATAGTAGATTATTATTTCCACCTACAGATACAAATGGGATTGAACCTCAAGTGCCGGCTTGGGCGCCTGCACCGTTGACAGGTCAGGCAGGTTATTTTATTGCGGTGATGTATCAAGGAAATTTATGGTTAATTGATAGTGGCAGTGGTAATGGTTACCAAGTAACAGGTGATGGTTTAATTACAGAAATTGATTGGAAATAACAATGTTGAACGGCAACAAGTTCGTATATGATTTGATTGCTTAAATAAAAAATTATAGAGGACAGATAAATATGAGAGTTTTAATTACAGGTGCGGCAGGTTTTCTTGGATCACATTTATGTGACCGTTTACTTGCTGATGGCCACGAAATTATTGGAATGGATAATTTCATCACCGGCAACCCGGATAACATTGCTCATCTGGCTGGGAATGAGAACTTTTCTTTTTACAAGCGCGATATTTCAAATTACATTTTTGTAACAGGTAAAGTAGATGCCATCCTTCACTTTGCCTCACCAGCTAGCCCAAATCCACAATCGAAATCTGGCTATTTTAATTTACCGATTCAAACGATGAAAGCCGGGGCATTAGGCACACATAATTGTTTAGGGGTTGCTCGAATTCATAACTCTCGCTTTTTACTTGCATCAACCAGTGAAATTTATGGTGACCCGGAAGTTCATCCGCAAGCAGAGACCTACCCCGGCAATGTTGACCCTGTTGGTGAGCGCGCCGTGTATGATGAAGCCAAACGTTTTGCAGAATCGCTGACGATGGCATATCATCGTTTTCACAAAGTAAATACTAGCATTGTTCGCATTTTCAATACGTATGGTCCACGCATGGATATGGAAGATGGACGTGCTTTACCAAACTTATTAAAGCAAGCCTTACTCGGCGAACCATTAACCGTTTACGGAAATGGAAGCCAAACCCGTTCATTTTGCTATGTTGATGATTTAGTAGATGGGATTGTCAAGTTGTTGTATTCAGAAGAGCATAAACCAGTTAACATTGGCAATCCTGTTGAAATGTCTATTTTGCAATTTGCTGAAGCAATCAACAAAATTACAGGCAATAAAGCGGGTATTGTATATAAAGAAAATGCAAGAAGTGCCCGCGACCCACAACGTCGTCAGCCCAATATTACACGTGCAAAACAAATCTTAAACTGGGAGCCAAAAGTAGATTTAGAAGAAGGCATTCGCAATACCATTCCATTTTTCAAACAAAAACTAGGGCTGGCATGATTTTATCAAAAAGAAAAGAGCAAAAGCGGTTTGTCAAGTTTGCACTTGTCGGTGCTTTGGGCGCAATTATTGATTTTATTGTGATGAATGTGCTTTCACATTGGGCAAGTATGCCCTTGGTCTATGCAGGCACGATTTCTTTCATCGTGGCGGTTATTAACAATTTCACATGGAATCGTTTTTGGACATACCCCGAATCACGCTCGCGTCCGCTCTTCAATCAACTTGTTATGTTTTTCCTCGTCAATGCCGCAGGGGTAGCCCTTCGCATCCCAACCTTACATTATCTTGAACCACCTGTGTTGAGGTTTGTGGAAAATACATTTCATACCACATACATCACTGCTGAATTCTATGCTCGTAATCTCACACTCGCCATTGCTGTTGGCGTTGTAATGCTTTGGAATTATTTTATAAACCGTTATTGGACGTATAATGATATCGATGATGAACAGGTAAGACCATGAGCAATAATCCTATTATCCCTATTTACACCACCAAAGGTGATGCAGAAGCATTTTTGCAGTATCCATATTTGTTTAATCGCACTGGCGAATGGATAGGCTTTGTCACACCAAAACGCGAAGTCTATTCTGTGCTTGGAGAATATGTCGGTACATTGACAAATGACCCGCGCATTGTAAAGAAGCGAGCAACATCAACACTAAAACCTCGCCTCAAAATTCCTCCCAAGCCAGCAAAAATTCGCACACCCAGTAACATTCCACTAGCACCGATGATGCCTGAATTAAGTCATTCGATGATTGATGTATTACTCGATATGCCTGAACGATTACACACAACCGATTCAGGTGATTCAAGGCAAGATTTAGATTAAACATAATGACAAACAACCTAAAAACCTCAAAGGCTTCACGCATCACATTAGCACAACTCATGCAACCCGAACATGCCAATAACCTCGGCAATGTTCATGGCGGTTGGATTATGAAACTTGTTGATGAAGCAGGGGCATTGGCTTGTATGCGTCATGCTCAAAAACGTGTTGTGACTGTAGCTGTTGATTCCTTGGTATTTCGAGAGCCAATCAAAATCGGGCATCTTGTAACATTAAATGCAGAAGTCACTTATACAGGTCGAACATCGTTAGAAGCAGAAGTGCAAGTGATTGCTGAAAATCCAATCACAAGTGAACGTACACATACCAACACTGCTTATCTTGTTTATGTTGCATTAGATGATAATGCCAAGCCAACATCTGTGCCGCCACTCGTTGCTGAAACTGAAGAAGATGTTGAAAGAATGAAACAAGCCGAAGCACGTCAGAAGCGACGCATTTCGCAAAAGTAAAATTATGCTCAAGCCGCCGTCTTCGGCGGCGTTATTTTCATCATGCAAAAAATTATCAAACAACCTATCATCATTTTGCTGACGATTAATTTAATCATCGGCATATTTACATTTCAAGATTATGGTTACTCGTGGGACGAGCCGTTGTTTTATGAATATGCCGATGCACTGCAATATGCTTATTCGCCACAAAATTGGTTTGATGAAAATTTTGATTTGCAAAATGCATTCGGCGTAAGCGCCAGCGACCATGCCAATCGCGGACCTGCTTACATTATTATTGTTTATCCAATCGTTTCATTTTTCAAATTGTTTTTTGATAATGCTTCCTCATGGCATTTGATTAACTTTTTGACATTTCAACTCGGCGTATATCTTTTTTATCGTTTCGCTTCGCGCTTCGTGGAAACTTGGTCTGCATTTCTTGCGACAGTTCTCTTCGCCTCACAACCCGTTTTTTGGGGACACAGTTTTATTAACCCAAAAGATATTCCATTTCTTGTATTCTTCATTGGCTCAATGTGTTTTGGTTTTGAAATGGTGGATGATTTTGTTGCACATCGAAAAATAAATTTATGGAAAATTTTGCTGGCTTCCCTCTTTATGGGAAGCGCAACCTCCATTCGAGTGCTTGGACCTTTAGCCGCTTTGTTAACTGCTTTATATGCTTTGAGCCAAATCAAGCAAATAAAGTTTTTTGTTTTTATAAAACTATTTGCAATGTACGGGTTTCTTTCCTTATTAATTTCCTTTATCACCTGGCCCTACTTGTGGATAAATCCCCTACAAACATTTATTCAAGTGTTTGCATTCATGTCAGATAATCCAACACAACTTAATGTTTTATTTATGGGCAATGATTATCAAGCAGGTGAAGTTCCAAGAAGATATATATTAACCTTATTTGGCTACACGCAAACCGAACCTGTATGGGTTTTATTTTTGCTTGGTTTGTTTCTCTCTCTTTGGAAATCAAATAATCAAAAACGAATTACATTATTTATTATTTTCCTCTGGTTTTTAATTCCTCTCTCTTACGTTTTGCTTCGCAGACCATCCATGTATGATGGCTATCGTCATTTTCTTTTTATCTTGCCACCTATTTTTATTTTTACAGGTTTTGCATTTGAAAAATTAGTTGAGTTATTAAAGAATCAATGGGTGCGAATTGCAAGTGTTGTATTTATCCTTCTTTTCGGAATCATCCCCATCATTCAACTTCACCCCTATCAATACGCTTACTACAATAATTTTATTGGCGGAGTTGGTGGTGTATTTAGACAGTACGAAACCGAATATTGGCTGACTTGTTATCGTGAATCTGTTCTTAAATTAAATGAAACCATGAATGATGAAATAAATTTGTTTGTTCGCCGTGAACCGTACATTGCTGATTATTATGCAAATGAAAATGTAATTATCCGTGATTTTCGCACGGAACAAAATCAAATGCAATCGGGTGATTATTATTTGGTCAACACTCGCTCGAATGAAGATTTACGTTTTTTACGAGATGCACCAGTAATCGTTAAAGTTGAAAGACAAGGCGCAACATTTTGTCTTATTAAACAAGTTCCATAATATAATTTTTGATAATGAATCCATCTCCCCGCTTATTGTTAACCATAGATTACGAATCATGGTTTGCGCCTTCACGTCGTTATGATTTTCTTCCACCAGAAAAACGTTTTGCTTTAGATGATAATTTTTGTAACCAAGTGGTTGATCCAATTCTGGAAATCTTCGGCGACAAAAAAGTTTCGTTTTACTTAGTTGGTGAATTAATTGACTGGTATCCCGATTTACCTCAAAAAATTTCATCAGCAAGGCATGAGATTGGACTTCACTGTCAAATTCACAGACCATTAACCAGTGAAGCAGAAATCGAAAAAGATTTCAAAGCCTCAGCCGAATGGCGGAAAAAATATAATGTGCAAGGTTATCGCGCGCCGATGATTAACACCATTGAAGCCGTATATCCTCTTTTGGAGAAATATAATTTCACCTACAGTTCCTCAATCTATGCACCTAGCGGAAATGTTATCCAAAAAGGAAACATTCAAGAAATTCCTGTCAGCACATTGCCTTTGTTATCAAAACCTAAAAATTTTCAGGCACCACGCAATATGAACTTGCCACTTGTTTTGGGTGGTGAATTCCCTTACGGCTCAAGTATGATGAGCGGTTTGTTTACAAAAACCGTTTTCAACATTATCGAAAAAGAGTTGAAAGCAGGTTTAAGTCCTGTCATATTTTTACATCCATACGAAATTATTTCACCAGAAAACTTTATAAAGAAATTTGCAGTGGATATGCTGTATCATCCATTGTTGTATCCATTTACTTTGAATAAATCCGCGTTTCTGAAAGATTTATTGAAAAACTTCCCGACTTCAACGATGAAAGATTACTTGAATGAACATTCAAAAAGTTGACTTAATCAACGCGCCACATTTTGAAAATCAACTCAGTTATGTTGGTTTAGATTCATGGATGAATTTCGTGCATGAAATGTATGGTCATAAAATTCATCGGTTTATTGCTGAAGCGAACAATCAAATCGTTGGCGCGCTTTCGTTGGCTGAAATCAAACATCCAGTTTTTGGGCATTATTTGGCAACTGCTCCATTCGGCAATTACGGCGGATTTGCATTTGAAAATGAATCGGCACGAGATGAATTGTTGAAGTCCGCGAAGCAACTTGCGGCTGAGATTGAAGCGGAATATGTCTCGATTCGATTTGACCAAGCCGCTTCAGCTCCACCTGATAACTGGATTCAACATCCCGTATATCAAACTTATCTTATAGATTTGACTCCAAACCCTGATGAGTTGTTAAAAAAGTTTTCATCAGATCATCGTAATCACATTCGTAAATCTTTGAAGAAAGGATTTCAAATTCGTTTTGGACATTTGGATTTGTTAGATGATGCTTATGAAGCAATTGCGAAAAGTATGCACGAACTTGGTTCACCGTATCACGCAAAAACATATTTGAGAAAAATGGCGGAATATTTAGGCGACACTTTAGAATTTGCAGTGACGTATGACGCGCGTGGAAAAATCACAGGTGCTGGTGTTTTTATTTATCAAGACAAAACGATTTTCAATTTACACGCCAATATTTTGCATTTTGCTCGTTCAACATATGCAGGTGAATTTTTATATTGGTCTGTAATTGAACATGCCATCAACAAAGGACTTTCGACCTTCGACCTCGGACGAAGTTTAATTGGCTCAGGCAATGATATTTTCAAATCAAAATGGGCACCACAAAAGAAATTATTATCTTATTGGTATTGGCTGGCAAAAGGAAATGAAGTACCTTCCCTAAATCAAAAAAGTCCAAAGTTTCAATTGGCAATTGCAGTTTGGAAGAGATTGCCAAGTTTTGTTATTCGTTTAATAGGTCCATATTTGATTCGCGGATTAGTTTAATATGCTGAAAAAATATTATATGTTTTTCCTTCCTTTAGTGCTTTTCCAATGTCAAAATATAAATGAAATCTCTTCTCTACATACGCAAAACCCCAACGAAACCTTAGTACCAATATTAGCAAGCGAAACGCCAAATACTGGTTGTGTTTTACCTCCAACAATAATTTCAGATAAAGATATTCGATATTTCAACTGGTCAGAAAATGGAGAATTTATTTTTTATAAAGAATTTGACAGTGAAATTTGGTATAAATACAATATAAGTTCAAGTCAAATAGATATAGTTAGCAATTCTTATCTTCAAACACCTACACTTAATTATAACGGTTTTAATATAAAAAACTTTAATGAATTATTTTTATCGCCCAGTGAAAAAACAATACTATTTACTCGTGGGAAACCTTCTAGCTATGATGTTTACTACAAATTAAAAAACAACAATGAAGAGTTTTATATTGGCAAAATTAATGGGGAAATTGAAGCTATAGAATGGTTTAACAAAGACGAGGAAGCAATTATTGCTATAGATTGGCAATCACCTGCTGGAATAATAGAAGCGCATGCTTATATTGTTAATTTTTCAAATAAAACAATTGAAATTGAAATTCCTCAATCGAGCAATTATGGAAACATACAATATTTAGACCTTACATCTGATGAAACCCAAATAATGTTTGTCGAATACAATGGAAATCCAATTGTTAAGATGTGGGATATTTCCACAAATAATATAACTTTAACTCCTGTATTTAATCCTTTAGATTTCAGATGGATAAGTACAGGTGAGTTTGTTAGTGTAGGATATCAAGTGCCAGACTCATTTCCATATATAAGTGTTATAAAATACAATGTTAATAGTTCTAAAATGACTTTTCTTGCGGAATCAAGTTTTCATATACAACCTTTTATACGCAATGGACTGCTATCCCCAAACGGCTCAGCAATTGGATATATAGAAAACGAAACAAACAATCTTTTTTGGACTCTTTGTAAGCAATAAATATGAAAACAATATTTTTACCCTTAAGAGAAATACCTTACGATGTATTACCCCGCATTGCAGAGATTCAATTACATGATGCAGGCTTATTATCTAAACTTGGCTTTCCTTTTGTTTTAAAATATTTTGAAAACGCCATCAAAGATGAAAAAGCGTTTGGCTTTTATGCACAAGATGATGAAACAAAAGAAATCATGGGCTTTAGTCTTGCATCGCCTAAGCCTTCTGCATTAA